>Ga0209212_1009029_pt1 | contig 10537 bp, 8 predicted proteins | sample RifGroC2_FD_183996 | JGI IMG/M metagenome (GOLD analysis project Ga0209212, IMG submission 183996) | Groundwater microbial communities from Rifle, Colorado, USA - Groundwater C2 (SPAdes) (version 2) | ecosystem: Environmental > Aquatic > Deep subsurface > Groundwater | place: Rifle, Colorado... | reverse complement strand
ACGGGTTGCCGCGAGCCGCGCTACGGTTCTCCTCCAGGGGGAGAGCGGGACGGGAAAGGAGCTCCTGGCCCGGCTGATACACCACCTGAGTCCCCGCTCCACGCGGTCGATCATCGCGGTCAACTGCGGCGCCCTGCACGAGAATCTCCTTGAGAGCGAGCTCTTCGGGCATGAGAAGGGGGCATTCACCGGGGCGACGGCCCGGCGGATCGGCCGCTTCGAGGAGGCGGACGGGGGGACGCTGTTCCTGGACGAGGTCAGCGAGCTCTCGCCGCAGATCCAGGTGAAGCTCCTGCGCTTCCTGCAGGAACACGAATTCCAGCGCCTCGGAGGGAACCAGACGCTGAACACCGACGTCCGGGTGATCAGCGCGACCAACCGGGATCTGGAACAGCGGGTGAAGGAGGGGGCTTTCCGGGAGGACCTCTTCTATCGCCTGAACGTCGTCATGATATCCATCCCGCCGCTTCGGGAGCGCAGGGAGGACATCCTACCGCTGATCGACCATTTCCTGAAGCGGTTCGCGGAGGAAAACGGCCGGGAGATGGAAGGCCTGACCAGCGAGGCGCAGGATATTCTCCTCAAGCACGATTATCCCGGGAACGTCAGGGAGCTGGAGAACATCATCGAGCGGGCGGTCGTCATCGCCCGGGACGCCGTCATCTCCATCGAGGATCTCCCCTTCCGGGGGACGGTGGAGGAAGGGCCGGCCGGCGGTCAGTCGGAGGGGCTCCTCCGCGGCTCCATCGAGGAGCTGGAGAAGAAGATGATCGTTGAGGCGATGGAGAAGGCAGGCGAACATCAGACCCGCGCCGCGGAGCTGCTCGGAATCAGCGAGCGGATGCTGCGCTACAAGCTCAAGAAGTACGGCCTGAAGGCTTCTTAAAGCCGTTAATGACTCAGGCCGATGGAAACCACCCCCAAGGTGATCAGCACGGCGCCGATCAGTTTCTGTTTTCCATGCTTCTCTCCCAGTAAAACGATCCCGTAGCAGGCCGACAGGACGATGCTGACCTCACGGACCGCTGCCACGTAGCTGACTTTGCTCATTTGGAGGGCAAAGAGGATCATCAGGTAGGTTAAAAAGCAAAGGGAGCCCACTATGACAATAGTGCCCGCATGTCTTCTCCATTCCTCCAGCAGACGATCGCGTTCCCGAATCAGGATCCAGGGGGTAATCGTCAGCCAGGTGATGACGAACATCAGATAGATGTAGACCGGTGGATAGACCAGCCCCACACCGACCTTGTCCACGAGTGAGTATGCAGTGGTGGCAAGTCCCGTGAAAAGCGCCCAGAGCGAGGCCCCACCTCTGAGCGCCCGAAAGGGCTCCATAAAAGTGGATCTGCTAAAGGAGCGGAGATGAATGCAATAGATGCCGCCAATGATCAGCGCAATCCCAATCGCTCCCACGAAGGCAATCCGCTCGTTGAGGAGGAGCGCTGCAAGAACCGGGATGAACAGAGGCCCCGATCCTCTGGCCAACGGATAGACCAGGGATAGGTCGCCCCGTTGATAGGCGCAGCCGATGCACCAGAAATAAACCCCGTGGATGAGACCGGTGGCGATGATGCAGAGGCCGCCCGCCACGGAGATGGAGGTCTTGGGCCAATAGTAGAGAAACATGGGCAGGAAGAGGAGAATCGACATCAGAAGGAACCACCAGATGAAGACGATTTTCCGCTCGCTTTTTTTCAGCAGATAATTCCATCCCGCATGGAGGAAGGCGGAGATCAGAACAATGCTCAAGGCTATACCGCTCATCGACCCGCCACCATTTCCGCTCCCCCTTCCAAATCATATAATATGGATGTTGATTGGCGTCAAATTCTAAATTCTTGAATAATAGACCGTTCTTTGATAAAAAATGCGAACATTTCAAGAAAGGATGACTTTATGCTGATCGTTGCCGAGAGGATCAATGCGTCGCGAAAAGCGGTTGCCCAGGCCATCGGTTCCGAAGACCGCGCCTTTATCCAAGCGGAGGCGGTGGCCCAGGCCAAGGCGGGGGCGGATTACATCGATGTCAATGCGGGCACCTTCGTCGGCGAGGAGGCCGAGAAGCTCAAATGGATCGTGGAGGCCGTCCAGGAGGTTACGGAACTGCCGCTCTCGATCGACAGTCCGGATGCCGAGGTGATCAAAGCGGTGATGCCGCTGCTGAAGAAGACACCTCTCATCAATTCCATTACGCTGGAACCGTCCAGGATCGAGGGGATTCTCCCGATTGTCGTTGCGCGCAGGACCAAGGTAATCGCGCTCTGCCAGTCTGAACAAGGGTCGGCCGACACGACCGAGCGTAAAGTGGAACTGGCGGGACAACTGGTTGAAAAACTCACGGGGGCGGGCGTCCCTCTCGATGACATCTATATCGATCCTTTGGTCTTTCCGCTGTCGACCAATCCGCAATCGGCCAATGCGACCCTGGATGCGATCGGCGAGATCATGAAAACCTTCCCCGGCGTCCATACGATTTGCGGCCTGACGAATGTCTCTTTCGGGCTTCCCGCGAGAAAGCTGGTCAACCGTGCGTTTCTTGCCGCCGCGATCACCAAGGGGCTGGATTCGGCCATCATCGATCCGACGGACAGACTCCTCTATGCGATGCTGAAGGCCATCACGCTCGTCGTCGGCAAGGACAACTTTTGCATGGATTACATTTCCGCATTCCGTGCGGGGCGAGTCGAATAAAAGGAGAGAATTTCGATATCATTTATGAATCGCCTACGTTATCAAGGGAAAGGAGCTGAAGAAAAGAGATGAGCCGAGAGCTGAAGCCGGATTTTGAAAGATATATGAAGGCCCTCCACTGTGAGGAACCTGACCGGGTACCGCTGGGGGACTGGCATGTAGACCAGATGCCCAAGGATGCCTTTATGGGGCGGAGCATCAGGACCCTTCAGGACCATGTCGATTTCTGGCATACGGCCGGTTTCGACTACGTTCCCGCTTCCTCCGGGATCCTTGAACCGGTCCGGGCCCCCGAGGGGATGACCACCAAGGGCGACGCCGTGCATACGGAGTACCAGCACAAGGTCTCCCGCGAATGGGCCAATACCCATGAGGGGATACTGACGAACTGGGAGCAGTTCGAGCGGTATCGGTGGCCCTCGGTCGACGATTTCGACCTCTCCAAGTGGGGAGCTTTTGACAGGATGCTCCCCAAGGGGATGAAGGCGATCCTGCTTTTTGGGAAGATCTACACTACGGCGTGGATGTACATGGGGGCGGAGACCTTCTTCAACGCGCTGGAGGGGGACGAGGAGCTGGCGGGGGCGATCATCAACAAAGTCGGAGCCATCCAGTACGAGACCTTCCTGCGGGTGGTGGAGCATCCCTGCATAGGGGCCGTCCTGAACCCTGATGACGTCGCCTTCAACACGGGGCTCCTGGTCCATCCGAAGTATCTGCGGAAATATGTCTTTCCCTGGTACAAGAAGATGGGGGAAGTCTGCCGCGAGAAGGGGATCGGCTTCATTTTCCACAGCGACGGCGATTGCACCGAGGTAATGGATGATCTGATCGGCTGCGGTTTTCACGGCTTTAACCCGATTCAGCCCAACGCAATGGATATCGTCGAGGCGAAGAGGCGGTGGGGGAAGAAGCTCTGCCTTATCGGAAACATCAATCTCGACTCTACATTGACACTGGGAACACCCGAGGATGTTCGGGCGGAGGTCTATGAGCGCATAAGGACGATCGGTCCCGGCGGCGGTTATATGGTCTCCTCGTCGAACTCCATCACCGACTATGTCCCTGTGGCCAATATGAAAGCCCTCCTGGATGCCGCGTACGAGTTCGGACAGTATCCGATCGAGCTGGAAGAAGGGGGCGTCAAAGGGAAGTTCTGGACATCTCAGACCAAGGTCCGCAAGACCGGGACGACCAGGGTGGAAACGGGCCTCGACGCAGAGACATACGCGGAGGCTCTGATTGCAAACGATATCCCGAAGGCGATTTCCATGATGCAGAAGGATATCGACGGCGGGACTGCCCCACAGGACGTCGTTTCCATGGGATTGATCCCGGCGATCACGATTGTGGGAGAGAAATTCCAGAATGGTCAGATCTACATTCCGGAGATGATGCTTGCGGCGCGTGCGATGTCGACGACGCTGGAACATTTCAAGGAAAAGCTGGCCGGAAAGGGTGCGGCGAAGAAGCTGGGAACGGTCGTGATCGGGACGGTTCAAGGGGATCTCCATGACATAGGAAAGAACCTGGTGACGATGATCCTGAGGGGTCAGGGCTTTCAGGTGGAGGACCTCGGCGTTTCCGTAAGCGCGGCGAGGTTCGTCCAGGCGGTCGGCGATAAGAAACCGGAAATCCTGGCGATGAGCGCCCTTTTGACCACGACGATGACCGAGATGAAAAGCACGATCGAGGGCCTTAAGGCGGCCGGTCTCAGGCAGCAGGTGATAGTGATCGTGGGTGGAGCCCCGGTGACGCCGGCGTTTGCGGAGCGGATCGGGGCGGACGGCACCGCTTATGACGCCCCGGGCGCGGCAAATCTCTGCAAGGAACTGCTGCAATAAGTGGCAGGGATTTCTGTTTCTCAGGTACGATGCGGCAATGGGCTGCAAAGGTGGGGAAGCATAAACTTGTTCAATCAGGAGGGAAAATCATGGGAAAAACAAGGCGTGAGTTTTTAAAGAAGGCTGGGGTCGCTGCTGCTGCAGGGGCGGGGGTTGTACTGACGGGGAACAGGAGACTGTACGCCCAGGACAAGGTGTTCAAATGGAAAATGGCAACGGCGTGGACGACCGGAATGCCCCTTTACACCCACATGGCCAGGGTCCTGCCGGATGTGGTCAAAAAGCTCAGCAACGGAAGACTGATCATCGATATCTTCCCGGCGGGGGCCATTGTGCCGGCCCTGGAAGGGGTGGACGCCACCAGGAGAGGGGTCTGCCAGATTGCCCATACCTGGCCCGGCTACGACATCGGCATTTCAAAGGGGTCGGCGATCATCGGGGGATTCGCCGGGAGCCCCAACTCCGAGGTGATGATGCATTGGATCTACAGCGGCGGGGGATACAAGCTCTGGCAGGATTACCGCCGGGAGGTCTTCAATGTGATCGCCTTTCCGGGGGGGATGCGTCCCACCGAGGTGTTCGCCCATTCGCACAAACCGGTGCGCTCCCTCGCGGATTTCAAGGGATTCAAAATGCGGACCGTCGGGGCGTGGGCGGACATCCTTCCCAAACTGGGAGGTTCCGTGATCACCCTTCCCGGCGGCGAGGTCCTGCCGGCCCTGCAGCAGAAGGTGATCGACGCTACGGAATGGGCCTGCGCAGGGGAGAATCTGTCGATGGGATTCCATGAGGTGGCCAGGTATGTCATCATTCCCGGTATTCATCAGCCAAGCGCTCCCTTTGAATATGTCGTGAATGTGAAGGCCTGGGAGGAATTGCCGGCGGACCTAAAGGCGATCGTGGAGGGAGCGGCGAAGATCGCAACGCTGGACTCCTGGACCTATCTCGGCGCCCTCGATATGGGGGCGATGGACGTCTTCAAAAAAAAGAAGAATACGATTATCGAACTGGACGTGGCGGTGCAGAAGGCAGCCTACAAGCTGGGGCTTGAATGGGGACGGGAAGCCGCCGCCAAGGATCCATGGACAAAGAAACTCTTCGAATCCCAGATCGACTTTCACAAAAAATGGGAAGTCGTCGAAGCTACAAGATCCCTCAAATATTGATGAAAATCCGCCGGGCGTTCATGATGAACAGACGCCCGGCGGTTTCATTCCGATCTTGCGTTGCCGTGTATGAAAAGAGGGAGTGATTTCCATGATGGCATCTTATGTCAAGTTGATCGATGACCTGAGCGGATGGACGGGGAAATGGGTTGCATGGGTCATCATCCCCAACGTGTTGGCGCTCGTCTATGAGGTCATTGCACGCTACATTCTGAACAGCCCCACGATCTGGTCCTATGAAGTCACCTACTTCCTCTACGGGAGCCACTTCCTGCTGGGGGCGGCCTATGTCCTTTCCGTCGATGCGCACATCCGGATCGACATCTTCACCTCGCACTTCTCTGCGCGGACAAGGGCCGTCATCGATCTGGTCGGCTATCTGATCCTGTTCTTCCCGGTGGTCATTGCCCTCGTCTATGCGGGGGGACAGTATGTCATGCAGTCCTTCGAGATGGGCGAAAAATCGGGGCTCAGCCCGTGGAGGCCGTACCTCTATCCATACAAGGCCGTGATCACGATCAGCTTTATTCTTCTCCTGCTGCAGGGGATAGCTTGTTTTATCCGCAATATTACTCTTTTGGCGAGAGGAGAAAGGCCATGATGGAGAACCTCTCCCTTTTCATGTTTCCGGTGATGATCCTGGTCGTATTTGCAGGATTTCCCGTTGTTTTCAGCCTGATGGGCATTTCTCTTTATTTCGGCATCGTCAGTTTCGGACCGGAGATCATCCCGATGATCATCCGCCGTGTCTACGGTGTGGCCGACAACTATGTCCTCGCCGCCGTGCCGCTGTTCATTTTCATGGGAACGATGCTGGAGAGATCGGGCATCGCTAAAATCCTTTTTGAGACGATCAGCATGTGGACGGGGCGGATCAGAAACGGCCTGGCGGTAACGACCATCCTGATGTGCACCATCATCGCCGCCTGCACGGGGATTATCGGAGCGGCCGAGGTGATGGTCGGGGTGATGGCCATCCCGCCGATGATGAAACGGGGCTACAACCACGCCCTGATCGCCGGCACGGTCATCGCCGGCGGGGCGCTCGGCACCATCATCCCGCCGAGCGTCGTGACCGTCGTCTACGGTCCCGCCGCGGGGATATCGGTCGGCCGTCTCCTGATCGCCACGATCTTCCCCGGCCTCCTGCTCTCGTCGGTCTATGTGTTGTATATTCTCGTCCGTTCCTATGGCCAAAGAGGGTTTGCCCCGCCGATCTCTTCCGAGGATCTGGATATTCCGTTGTCGCGGAAACTCAAGGCCACGGTCACGGGAATGCTGCCGTCCGTCGTCCTGATCTTCACCGTCATGGGCACCATCATTCTCGGCTTTGCCGCACCCACGGAAGCCGCTGCACTTGGCGCCTTCGGAAGCGTCCTGCTGACGATCGGTTACGGCAACTTCACGATGAAGGTGTTGCAGGAGGCGGCCCTCCAGACGCTCAAGATCTCCAGCATGATGATGATGATCCTGCTCGGAGGGTTCATGTTCAGCGGGGTCTTCCTCGGGCTCGGGGGCAGCGATGCCACGGAGAGGATGCTGTCGGCCCTCCATATGGGGCCCTGGGCGGTTCTTGTTTTTTTTCTTTTCGTCGCCTACCTGGCCGGTTTTCTTCTCGACTGGGCCAGCATCCTGCTCATCTTCGTCCCCATTTTTTCGCCGATCATCGACAAACTGGGTTTTGACCCGATCTGGTTCGGCGCGCTCTTCATCATGATGATCCAGACATCCTATCTGACGCCGCCGATGGCGCCGGGGATCTTTTATCTCAAGGGGATCGCCCCGCCCGAGATGACGACCAAGGAGATATTTCGGGGGATTGTTCCCTATATGTTGCTCCAGCTTGTCGCCGTCGTCGTTGTTGCGCTCTTCCCGCAGATCGCCCTCTGGCTGCCGGAAAAACTGATCGGCTGGAATTAAAAAGAGTAAAGCCTCATGACCTGTGCGGAACTGGAAAGGAGAGAAACAGGATGACCAAAAAAGAACGCATCCTCATGGCCATGCGGGGCGAGACCCCGGACATGCTGCCCTATACGCCGCGCTTCGACCTTTGGTATAACGCCAACTCCTACCGGGGAACCCTGCCCAAGCGCCACCAGGGGCGCAGCCATGATGAAATCGCCCGGGCGGAGGGGTGGGCTCTGCACAAGGTCGTCCCGGAACTCCTGGAAGTGGTCGATCCCTGGGAGAACCTGACGCGGGGCATCGGGCTCTACAGCCTCAAGGAAAACGGCTACAAGATCAACTTTTCTCCCAACGTCCATCTCGAGGTCCGTAAGACCCGCCAGGGCGACGAGGAGGCCACGCTGGTGGAGTACCACACCCCCAAGGGGGTGGTCAGCACCAAGGAGGTGATCAACGAAGAGATGCGCAAGGCCGGCGTCTCGATCACCTGGGTTCGGGAGCACGGCATCAAACGCCCCGAGGATTACGAGATATGGGCTTATGTCTTCGAGAACATCACGGTGACCCCGGACTATGAACGCTACCGGGCCTGGCAGAACCGCATCGGCGACGACGGCGTGGCCGTGATGATGGGCAGCTTCCCCGCTTCGCCGATCAACCACATCCAGCGCGACTTTCTCGATGCCACGGAGTTCTTCTTCCATTACAAGGATCACGCGAGAGAGATGCGCCGACTGGCCGAGGCCATCGGCCTGGTGTACGAGCAAATTCTCAAGGTGGTCGGTGATTCGCCGGCCGAGGCGGTCCTGTGGGGGGCCAACTACGACGACATGATCACCTACCCGCCTTATTTTCAGAAGGAACTGTCTCCCTGGATCCGGAAGGCCTCCGACTACCTGGCCGCGAAGGGCAAGCTGGTGATCTGCCACTGCGACGGCGAGAACCAGGGTCTGATCGACCTGATTGCCGATTCGGGTATGCACGTAGCCGAGGCGGTCTGCTGCGCCCCCATGACCAAGCTGCCGATCGAGACCTACTTCGAGCGCTGGTGCAAATCCGGGAAACTGACCCTTATGGGCGGCCTGATCCAGTCCATGCTGTCGCCGGCGACGTCCAGCCTGGAAGACCTCAATGCCTATCTTGACCATTTCTTCAAGGCCGTTGCGCCGGGCAGCCGCATCATCCTGTCCGTGGCCGACACCACCCCGCCCAACGCGGATTTTGATCGCCTGGCGATGATCGCCGAGCGCGTCGAAAGGGAAGGCCGCCTGCCCCTGGAGGCCGGCGCCTTCCGCCCCCTGTCGGCGCAGATGAAACCGACCGCCGGCCGCATGGCGCAACAGGCGCCCGACGAGACCTTCCAGAGAGTCCACGCGGACGTGCTCGCCGGTGACGATGTGAACATCAAGGTTCACATCCAGTCGCTGCTCGATCAGGGGGTGAACGCCAAAGAGATCCTCAACCGCGGCATGCTCAGCGCCATGGAGGTGATCAGTGCGCGCTTCCGCGAAGGCACGGTGTTTATTCCCGAGGTATTGCTGTCCGCGCGTGCCATGAAGGAGGCCCTCGTCATGCTCGAACCGTATCTGGCACAGGAAAAGAAGGATGTGACCGGTAAAATCCTGCTCGGCACGGTGCGCGGCGACCTGCACGACATCGGCAAGAACATGGTGGCCACCATGCTGCGCGGCGTTGGTTTCGATGTGGTGGACCTCGGCATCAACATCACGGCGGATAATTTTGTTGCTGAGGTTGAACGACAACGGCCGGACATCCTGGGGATGTCGGCCCTGCTGACCACCACGATGCCCGAGATGAAGAAAACCATCGATGCCCTCATCGCCCGCGGGCTGCGGGACCAGATCAAGGTTGTAGTGGGCGGCGCGCCGCTCAACGAGAAGTTTGCCCGGGATATCGGGGCGGACGGGTACGGGAGCGATGCTGGAGCCGGCGTGGATTTGGTCAGGCGGTTGTTGAAAAAGTAAAAACCTCTGCACCATCAAGGAGATGCAATGGATTGCCCTCGAACTTCGGAATCGACCATGAGTCAAAAGCGGCGGGTGGTGATCGCCTGCCGCGTTATGGAACCGGAGCTGGCGCATTGCGTTTCGGAAATGAACGGAGTGACCGATGGGATCGATATCCTCTACCTCGAACAGTCCCTCCACCGAACGCCCGACAAGCTGACCGTGAAGGTCCAGGAAAAGATCGATTGGGCCGCACGGACGGCTTCGCAAATCGTCCTAGGTTACGGCCTCTGCGCCAAAGGGATTGTGGGGATCACGGCATCGACATCAGAATTGATCATCCCCCGCTGCCACGACTGCATCGCCCTGTTTCTCGGTTCACCGAACCGCCATCTGGATATCTTCCGGAAAAAACCGGGGACCTACTACCTCACGCCGGGCTGGGTGGCGGAAAAGAAGGACCCCCTGGGGATAATAGAGGAGAACGTCCCAAGGTTCGGACGGGAGACGGCCCGGTGGGTGATCGAAGAGGAGCTGAAGCACTACACCCATATCGCCCTCATCGATACGGGGGTCGAGGAGATCGCGCCGCTCCGGGCGCGGGCGATGGAGAACGCCGCCTTCCTGAAAAAGCAATACGAGGAGATTCCGGGCAGTCTGGAATATTTCCACGAGCTCCTGCGCGGCCCCTACGCGGAGAAAAAATTCCTGCGCCTCGCGCCGGGAGCGAAGTTCACCCAGGAGATGGTCTTTTAGTTTTTATCCTTCAAGGGCGGCAGATGGGGGAAGGCGTCCGACATGTGGGGGATAAACATGGAGGCCATGAACTCCTGCTGGAATTCTTTTTCAAGGGTCAGTTCGAGGTATTCGACCTGCCCTGCAATCGTATCGGCCTCCAATCGCTTGTCGCGGTTCAGGAGGGCGATCCTTGCCCCGTCGCCCGCCGCATTCCCGACGGACGAAA
>Ga0209212_1009028_pt1 | contig 10537 bp, 13 predicted proteins | sample RifGroC2_FD_183996 | JGI IMG/M metagenome (GOLD analysis project Ga0209212, IMG submission 183996) | Groundwater microbial communities from Rifle, Colorado, USA - Groundwater C2 (SPAdes) (version 2) | ecosystem: Environmental > Aquatic > Deep subsurface > Groundwater | place: Rifle, Colorado... | reverse complement strand
CAAGGCAGCCCGCGGCATAGTTTCTCTGCACGATACGGTAAGGCTGTTGCCAAGGATCGGCAAACCGCGCCCGATCGCCGAGATCAGGCGCCTACTGGGGGAATGAGACATGCAGACAAGACCGTTTGTTGAGACAGTCAAGGAGCAGCTGGCATCGGAAACGCTCAACCTGCCGGTGTTCCATCCGATCGCCATCAAGCTGCAGGGGATTCTGGCCTCGAAGGATTTCACCATAGACCAGGTGGTGGCGCTGATCATCAAGGACCAGGCGCTCACCAGCCAGATACTGCGGCTGGCAAATTCCGCGTTCTTCAGCGGGCTGGCCAAGGTCACCACGATCACCGACGCGGTGGTGCGGCTGGGCGCACGGGAGATCGCCAGCGTGGCGATGCTGGCAAGCCAGCAAAACAGCTATAACAGCTTCACCGTGGCGGAGCTTAAGAACCACTCCCAGCTGCTCTGGAGGCACGCCATCGGTTGCGCCATCGGCACCCGGTGGCTTTGCGAAAGAAGCGGCTACAAGCAGCTGGCACAGGAGGGGTTCATAGCGGGGCTTTTGCACGACATCGGCAACCTGCTGATCCTGAAGGTGCTGGAGGGGATTGTGCTTGGGGACAGCGAGCGAAAGGGGTTGTCGCGCGAACTCACCACGGAGATCATGGTGGCGATGCACACGGAAACCGGCTACCAGCTGATGCAGAAATGGAACCTGCCTGAACTCTATTGCACCATCGTCAGGGACCACCACAACGAGCAAAGCGATGTCAACAACGTGCTGCTCAGTCTGGTGCGGCTGGTGGACAACACCTGCAAGAAGCTGGGACTTGGCTGCGCCGCCGAGCCGAACCTCATGCTGGCGGCGACCTTCGAGGCACAGGGGATGGGGATCAAAGAGATCATGCTCGCCGAGCTGGAGATCATGATCGAGGACGCCATGGAGATGGTCACTGCCGCTGCCTGAGGTACTTCCTGATACCCTCGTCGAATACCCTTTGAACTTCCCATTTTTCACCGCTCTCTTTTTTCGCGATGATGGCGCGCACCTGGCAGCCGACGAAGACGGCCAGGAGCGCGAGGCCGATGGCGATGGCCAGGCGGCGCCTGACCGCCGAGGCGCGCCCGGGGGAGACCACCGGCACCCTTGGTCCCTGCTGCGAGAGTTGCAGCAACTGCTGCGCGGAGATGTAGCCGATCAGCCGATCCCGGTCCGCCTCGTCTATGAAGCGGTAATGCATGGCAGTGCTGAAGCGCATTTCGTCCGGGAGCGGACTCACCTGCACGACCTCGCCGACGATCTCCAGCACCCTTGGGGGGTGCGGCAGGTAGATACTGAGTTCGACCAGTTGCCCTTCACGCATCTTCTCGGTAATGTTGAGACGCACCCCGCCGCCGCTGATGTTGGCTGCTACCGGTGGTGCGGTCTTTTGCTGATCCAGCCGGGCCCGGATCTCCTCCCTACGCAGATCCAGTTCCTCCGGTTCCCCCGGCTCCGGGCTCTGCGCCGCGAATTCCATGTCCAGGCGGCACCGCTGCCAGCGCGCCTTCACCTCCTCGGCGACCTGGCTGGGAGGGCGCCGGTAGTCGAGCGGGAGATAGACGTCCTGGCGGAAAAATTCCCTCGGCTCAAAGGGAACCACCTCCTCGATCAGGCGGAGCACCAGGCGGTGCCCGTGCGGTTCTTCGCCGACCAGCACTCCCCTGCAGGAGAGCGCGCCCTGCTCCGCGCTCGGCAGCCCGAGATCCAGGGTGCGCCCCAGCTCCAGCCGCGCATGCTCCGGCAGCGCGTCCCTGGAAAGATCCAGTTCCAGCAGGTCATGCTCAAGCGAGGCGACCACGCCCCACTCAGCGAAGACACCTCCTCCGTCAAGCGGGACACCGACCCGGACCCGCCCGCCATCGTGGAAGTGTTTCGCGTACTGTGCCAGTTCCTCCGTCATACCAGCCCCCGCCGTCCCTAGGATGGCTCCCGTGGTCCCGCGCTCCCCGCTCTTTTCACCCAGACCAGTCTACCCCGTCAACCGCGCCGGCGCAACGCGCTCTAATGTGCCTCGCTCCAGTTCAGGCCGAAGTTAAGGTCGACCTTGAGCGGAACTGTCAGGGAGAGCGCCCCCTCCATCGCGCTTCGGACCAGCTCTTCCATGATCTCGCGCTCCCGCTCCGGCACCTCGAACACCAGTTCGTCGTGCACCTGCATGATGAGGCGGCTCGCCACCCCTTCGCTGCGCATGCGGCGGCTCACCTTGATCATGGCTGCCTTGATGATGTCGGCGGCCGAGCCCTGGATCGGATAGTTGATGGCGTTTCTCTGGGCGAAGGAGCGCACGTTGCCGTTCTTGCTCGATATCTCCGGGATGCAGAGCCTGCGCCCGAGGATGGTGGTGACGAAGCCGCACACCTCGGCCTCCCTGATGCAGCCGTCCAGAAAGGTCCTGGCGCCGCTATGGCGCTCGAAGTAGTTGTCGATGAACACCTTGGCCTGCTTCGGTGCGACCCCCAGCTCCTTGGCCAGGCTGAAGGCCCCCTGCCCGTAGATGACGCCGAAGTTGATCACCTTCGCCTGGCGCCGCATCTCAGCGGTGACCAGCTCGGGGAACATGCCGAACACCTCGGAGGCGGTGCGCCGGTGGATGTCCTCTCCCGCGGCGAACGCCTCGCAGAAGACCCGGTCTCCGGAGAGGTGCGCCAGCACCCGGAGCTCGATCTGCGAGTAGTCGGCCGAGAGCAAGAGCGATCCCGGCTCGGCTATGAAGGCACGCCTGATGCCGCGCCCCTCCTCGCCGCGGATCGGGATGTTCTGCAGGTTCGGGTCGCTGGAGGAGAGCCTGCCGGTGTTGGTGACCGCCTGGTTGTAGGAGGTGTGCACGCGCCCGGTACCGGGATCGACCAGCTTCGGCAGCGCATCGGTGTAAGTCGACTTCAGCTTCGAGATGCTCCGGTACTGCAATAGGAGCCTCGCCACCTCGTGATCCTCGGCAAGCCGCTCCAGCTCCTCCACGTTGGTGGACCAGCCGGTCTTCCCCTTGGTCTTCTTGCCGACGGCAAGCCCCATCCGCTCGAAGAGCATCTCCCCCAGCTGCTTCGGCGAGTTGATGTTGAAGGGGCCGCCGGTGTGTTCGTGAATGAGCGTCTCGAGTTCGAGGAGCTGGCGGCCGAAACCGATGGAAAGCTCCCTCATCAGATCGACGTCGAGCTTCACCCCGCAAAGCTCCATCTCGGCCAGGATCTCCAGAAGCGGCATCTCGATGTCGAAGAAAAGCTGCTCCATCCCCTGCTCACGCACCTTGGGGAGCAGTATCTCGTGCAAGAGGAAGGTGGCGTCGGCGTCCTCGCAGGAGTAGGGGCCGGCACGGTCCAGATCGACCTCCGAGAAGTTCAGCTCGCACTTCCCGGTCCCGGCCACCTCGGCGTAGGAGATCATCCGGTGGTCCAGGTACTCCAGCGCCAGGGCGTCCAGCCCCTGGCTGTTGCGCGCCGGGTTGACCAGGTAGGCGGCGAGCATGGTGTCGCACCAGATCCCCGCCATCTTCACCCCGGCCAGACGCAGCACCTGGTAGTCGTACTTCACGTTCTGCCCCACCTTGGCGCGGGCCGGGTCGGTGAGAAGTGGCGTGAGCAGTTCCAGCACCAGCTGCTCCGGGAGCTGCTCGGGCGCCCCCAGGTAGCGGTGCCCCACCGGGATGTACCACGCCTCGTGCGGCTTGCAGCTCACCGCATAGCCGACGATGCGCGCCTCGATCGGGTTCAAGCTCGTGGTCTCCAGATCGATGGCGAAGGCGGGGGCCTTTTCCAGCACGGCGATCAGGTCGCGCAGCTCAGCCTCGGTCAGCACCAGGGTGTACCTTTCGCAGGAGAGCGTGGGAGAGCTGGTCAGGTCCTTAAGCAGCGTGGCGAAGCCGTACTCCCTGAAGAGCGCGGCCAGCCGGCGGTTGTCCGGCGGTGTCACGGCGAAGTCGTCGACGCTGTAGTCGATCGGCACCTGACAGTCGATGGTGGCCAGGGTGCGGCAGAGCCTCGCCTGGTCGGCAAACTCCACGAGCCGCTCCCCGGTCTTCCCCTTCACCTCGCCGGCCCTTGCGAGCAGCTCGTCCAGCGAGCCGTATTCCTGCAGGAGCTTCTTGGCGGTCACCTCGCCGATCCCCGGCACCCCCGGGATGTTGTCCGAGGCGTCCCCCCAAAGGGCCAGGACATCCACCACCCGCTCCGGTCCCACGCCGAACTTCTCGACCACGTCCGGGATACCGAAGCTCTTATCCTTCATGGTGTCGAGCAGGGTGACGTGCTCGGAGACGATCTGCATCAGGTCCTTGTCCCCGGTCACCACCACGCACGACATCCCCTGTGCTTCGCACTTCCTGGCGATGGTCCCTATGATATCGTCAGCCTCGAAGCCCGGCATTTCCAGGGCGGGGATGTTGAAGGCCCGCACCATCTGCTTGATCGGCTCTATCTGCTGGGCCAGGTCCTCCGGCATGGAGCTGCGGGTCGCCTTGTAGGCCGGGAAGAGTTCGTTTCTGAAGGTGATCTTGCCCGCGTCGAAGATGACGGCGACATGCGCCGGCGCGCGGTCCTTCATCACCTTCAAGAGCATCTGGGTGAAACCGTACAGTGCGTTGGTCGGAAAGCCGATTGGGGAACTCAGGTGCCGTATGGCGAAGTAGGCCCGGTAGATGTAGGAAGAGCCGTCGAGCAGGTACAGGGTTTCTCTCTCGGTCGTCACTTGGACTCCTCGCGGGTGAACACCACGAACGCCATGGACGGACGCCTGCTGGCATCACGCATGGCGAACTGCATGGCGTCAAATTTCCATCCCTTTTGGGTCCACTCGTTCAGCGTCTCCTCGATCGTTTCGTCGGAAACGTGACTCAATTCGACCACCTTGTACTGCGGCATAAACACTCCTCTGACAGTCATTTTCCGGGCCATAATATCCGATAACCCCGCATGGTTCAAGGCGAAATGTTCTATTGCAAAAATGTCGGAAACTGCTATGATTTGGAAAACTAAAAAGGGGGTGCGGCAGGGTCAGTGTAAAGTTTATCGACGTCAACCACCAGGCGAAAGGGGAGCCAGCATGGCACAAAACGAAGAAAAGACCATCGACGAATTGGCACAGCAGGTGGAAATCAACCTGGACATCGACTACGAGAAAAAAGACCTGAAGGCACAGAGGGAACTGATAAAGCAAAACCTCTATGACGGCTCCAAGAAGTTGAAGCACACCGTACCGAAAGGGAAGCGGGTTTGAGGCCTGGGAGGATTTAGGTAACAACGGGGAGGGGGCTTGAGGAGACGGCCCCCTCCCCTTGATATTTGCCAGATGGGCGCCTTTTGGCGCAACAACCGGAGGAAAACGATGGCGATCGTCAGGTACAACCCGCTGAGCGAGCTTAGAAGCATGCAGGACAAGATGAACCGGCTGCTGGACATGGCGTGGACCAGGGAGGTCGGCGAAGAGATCAAGGAGGGGGTCTGGCACCCGCCGGCCGACATCTATGAAGACGCCGCGGCGGTCACCATCAAGGTGGAACTACCGGACATGGAGCAAAAGGACATCGATATCAAGGTCGAGGAGCAGACCCTGACCGTCAAGGGAGAGCGGAGGCACGGCGAGCAGATCAGGAAGGAAAACTTCCACAGGATCGAGCGCTACTTCGGCCCCTTCCAAAGGAGCTTCTCGCTCCCCGCCGAACTCGACGCCTCAAAGATCAGCGCCAGTTGCGACTGCGGCGTGCTGACCATCACCATACCGAAGCTGGGCGCCAAAGGGATCACGGTCGAAGTCAAATAACCGAAAACCCGGCCTCACCCCTCGTTCATGCTGCCGCTTCGATACCCTTGCAGGTCGAGCGACACGTAGGTGAACCCGGCAGCGCGGAAAAATTCCAGGGTCCGCCCCCTCAGAGCGGGCACCAACATGCGCGGCAGCTCCGCCTCGGAGAGTTCGATGCGCGCGTTCTCCAGATGGAACCTCACCCGGTACACGGTAAATCCCTCAGCTTTCAGAAACTCCTCGCAGCGCTCCACCTGGCTCAGCCTCTCCTGGGTGATCTCCACGCCGTAGGGGAAACGGCTGGCCAGGCAGGCGTAGGCCTGCTTGTTCCAGGTCGGCAGACCGAGGGCTCGGCTCAGTTCACGGATCTCCCCCTTGGAGAGGCCAGCTTCCAGAAGCGGCGAGCGCACCTTCAGCTCGCAGGCGGCGGTGCGCCCCGGGCGGTAGTCCCCCAGGTCGTCCGTGTTGCTGCCGTCGGCGACGAAGGCGAGCCCCATTTCCCGAGCCTTCCGGGTGCAGAGGGTGAACAGCTCGCTCTTGCAGTGGTAGCAGCGGTCCTTCGGGTTGCCGCTGAAACCGGGGATTTCCAGTTCGTTGGACTCGATCAGCAGTTGCCGCGCCCCGACCAGGGTGGCCAATCGCGTGGCCTCGGCCAGCTCCGACTCCGGATAGGTGGGAGAGGTGGCGGTCACCGCGCAGACCGCATCCGCGCCCAGCGTATCGTAGGCCGCCTTCAGCAGAAAGGTCGAGTCGACACCGCCGGAGAAGGCAACCAGCACCGATCCCATCTCGCGCAAGAGCCCCTGCAGCTTCACATATTTATCTTGGGCAGATTCCATTTATCCTCTTAGCCGGCCGGTTCTGTAGGAGCGGCATTCCTGCCGCGATTGCTTTCAAAGCACACCGCCCCCCTGCCGTCAGATGAAGTACATGAAGCGGTGATCCTGCTCCCGCTTGATGCCGAGCGACTCGCCCCGATCACACAGGGTCTTCAGCGTCACCGACTCGAAGAACTCGTTCAGCCTGGAGTTGGACTCCTCCCATACCGTCTGGGTGACGCAGCTGCCGTCGAAACTGCACTCCCCTTTCTTCCTGCCGGAGCAGTCCACGATCAGGGTGTCCCCTTCAGTCGCCTCGATGACCGCGCGGACCGTGATCTCCTCAGGGCTCTTGGCGAGGCAGTACCCCCCCTGGGGGCCACGCTTGCTCTTCAGTATCCCGTTCTTTTTCAGCCCCTGGAAGATCTGCTCCAGGTAGCGGGGCGAAATGTCCTGCCGGCGCGATATGTCCTGGATCTGCGCAGGCTGGCTCCCGGCGTTGTAGGCGATGTCAAAAAGAGCCCGCAGGCCGTAACGGCTCTTGGTGGAAAGTCTCATGGTGGTATCTCCCCCGCATTGATAGATAAGCGAGATTACAATACCACACATATCATGTCAAGAATATTAACGGACGCCGGGCCGCATCTCCACCATACACGTGCGGCATCCCTACCAGTATCTCTGCGGCGGCTCCACCCTCTCCAGGCGAACGATCTCGCTGTCCACTATCTGGAAGACGTCGCCGTAGGCGTTGGTCCACTTGTCCCCCTCTTCCAGCGGATAAGGGACCTCGCGCTGGCCCAGAAACACCTCGTCCTCGCCGACATAGGCGTACCACTCAAGGCTGCCGTTCATCCACATCCGGTTCTTCAGCTCCATGCACCCTCCGTTGCTCATTTTTCCACGATCTTACTTAAAAGAGCCCCCCCGGGTCAAGCAACTCCGGTTTTTTCTTGTTGGACCCTGCTGTTTTTGTTATTAGAGAGAGATACTTTCGATCGGGGGTTTTCCATATGAAATTCACAAAGATGCAGGGTGCCGGCAACGACTACGTGTATGTGAACTGTTTTGAAGAGACGGTGCAGGATCCGGCTGCGGTTGCGGTCAAGGTTTCCAACCGCAATTTCGGCATCGGGTCGGACGGGCTGATACTGATCATGCCGAGCGAGGTTGCCGACGTGAAGATGCGCATGTTCAACTCGGACGGCTCCGAGAGCGAGATGTGCGGCAACGGCATCCGCTGCGTGGCGAAGTACGCCTACGACCACGGCATCGTGGCCAAGAAAGAGATCAGCGCCGAGACCGGCGCGGGAATCCTGACCCTGCAGCTGGTGACCGGCACGAACGGCAAGGTTGAAAAGGTGCGGGTCAACATGGGACCGCCTAGGCTCACCAGGAAGGAGATCCCGATGCTGGGGAACCAGGACGAGAAGGTGATCAGCGAGCCGCTCAACATCATGCATTCCACCTTTAGCATCACCTGTGCCTCGATGGGGAATCCGCACTGCGTCATCTTCGTGGACGACGTCGAGTCGTTCCAGGTCGAGAAGTACGGTCCGCTCATCGAGAACCACGAGCTGTTCCCGCGGCGCACCAACGTCGAGTTCGTCCAGATCATCTCCCGCACTGAAGTGCGTCAGCGCACCTGGGAGCGCGGCGCGGGCGAGACCCTTGCCTGCGGCACCGGATCGAGCGCTGTCACCGCCGCCTGCGTGCTGAACGGCCTCACCGAGAAGAGCATCCTGAACCACCTCTCCGGCGGCGACCTCGAAATGGAATGGGGGGACGACGGCAACATCTACATGACCGGCCCCGCAGTCGAGGTGTTCAGCGGCGAAATCTTGTAGAAGCAATGGACAATTGTAGAAACAATGGACAATGGACAATTAAATCCAATTTTCAGAAGTTCAGTTGTCCTACTGCTCTCAATTGTCCTGATGTTAGTTCAGTTCGCTATCATTGCTTGTCAATTGCCTGCATTAGGTGCTCGTTGTCCATTGTCATTGTCAATTGCCTGAGGTTGATTAGTTGTCCATAGTCAATTGCCTGCATTAGGTGTTCGTTGTCAATTGTCAATTGTCCATTGTCAATTGCCTTGAGGTACTTATGAAGGATTGCCCGATCTGCAGCAAATGGGAAGACGATCCGGAGCAGCGCGTGGCGGAGCTGGAATACACCCGGGTCTCCTTGAACCGGGACCAGTTCTTCCCGGGTTACTGCTTCGTCTACAGCAAAAAGCACGTCACGGAACTGTTCCACCTGGACCAGGCTGTGAGAAACGGGGTCATGGCGGAGGTGAGCGCCGTGGCCGAGGCACTTTACAACGCATTCGCCCCCGATAAAATCAACTACGAGTTGCTGGGGAACATGGCGCCGCACATGCACTGGCACATCGTGCCGCGCCGCTCGACCGACCCGCTTTGGCCCCGCCCGCACTGGAGCGAGCCGCACCAGGAACTGCTCTTGAACACCGATGAGTATCGCGAGCGGGTCGAGTTAATCAGGTCGCACCTGACAAAAGGATGACCATGGATCTTTTAGGCGCACACGTCTCTATCGCAGGAGGGATCCACAACGCGGTGGACCGCGGGGTTAAGGCGGGATGCAGCGTGATCCAGCTCTTCACCCAGAACGCGAACCAGTGGAAGGGGAAGGCGGTATCGGACGAGGAGGCGACCCTGTTCAGGGAGAAATTCGCCGCCTCGGGGCTGGCGGACGCCATGAGCCACGACATCTACCTGATCAACCTGGCGGCGCCCCCGGGCGAGGTGCAGGACAAGAGCATCATCGCCTTCAGGGAGGAGCTGGAGCGCTGCGCCCGGCTCGGGATAAACAAGATCGTCATGCATCCCGGCTCCCACAACGGCGACGGCGAAGAGGTCGGCATCAAGCGCGTCTGCCAGGCCTTCGACCTGCTCTTCTCGCAGGTGCCGCAGTTCACCGGGAAGGTACTTCTGGAGAACACGGCCGGCCAGGGGACCAACCTCGGCTACAAGTTTGCGCACCTCAAAGCGATCATCGAAGGGTCCTCCTACCCGGCGCGCTTCGGCGTCTGCCTCGATACCTGCCACGCCTTTGCCTCCGGCTACCAGATTGCAGAAAAAGACGGCTATCGCAGAACCTTCGATGATTTCGACAGCGCCCTCGGCATCTCCACGCTGATGGCATTCCACCTGAACGACTCCAAGAAGGGGCTCGGCTGCAAGGTGGACCGCCACGAGCACATCGGCGCCGGCACCCTGGGGCTCGAGCCGTTTCGCTTCATCATGAACGACCCGCATTTCAAACTGATCCCGAAGTTCATCGAAACCCCCAAGGGCGATACCGACGAGATGGACGCGGTGAACCTGAAATTGCTGAGGAGCCTGGTGGAAAGCTGATCCGGCGCAAGCCGCGACAAGTGCGGGGGTAGCCATGCGTGACAAGATCGAAATCATCCGGGGCGACATAACCAAGCTGGACGTGGACGCCATCGTCAACGCGGCGAACAGCTCGCTTCTTGGCGGAGGAGGCGTGGACGGCGCCATCCACCGCGCGGCGGGGCCTGAACTCCTCGCCGAGTGCAGGACACTTGCCGGATGCGCCACCGGCCAAGCCAAGATCACCGCCGGTTACCGGCTTGCGGCGCCGCACGTCATACACACCGTGGGACCGGTCTGGCGGGATGGCAGGCAGGGCGAGCCCGAGCTGCTGCGCGCCTGCTACCGGAACGCCTGCCGGGTCGCCCACCAGCACGGTCTCACCAGCATCGCCTTTCCCGCCATCAGCACGGGGGTCTACGGCTACCCGATGCGTCCCGCCTGCCGGATTGCGCTGGAGGAGGTCAAGTCGGCGCTGGCAAAGTACCCGGAGCTGACAAAGGTGATCTTTGTCGCGTTCTCGCCCGAGGCAGAGCAGATTTACCAGGAGATGATGCAGGAGGTTTTTTCGTGAAGGCTGTGATCCAGCG
>Ga0209212_1009027_pt1 | contig 10540 bp, 10 predicted proteins | sample RifGroC2_FD_183996 | JGI IMG/M metagenome (GOLD analysis project Ga0209212, IMG submission 183996) | Groundwater microbial communities from Rifle, Colorado, USA - Groundwater C2 (SPAdes) (version 2) | ecosystem: Environmental > Aquatic > Deep subsurface > Groundwater | place: Rifle, Colorado... | reverse complement strand
TGGCGAATCTTTCCGTCCATCGTAAAGGACAACCTTCATCATCCCAAGAACAACAGCAAAGTGGTCAGTTTGTATTTTATGATAATGCCATGCCTTTACAACACCGGGATAAGCCGTTGTTATATACACTTGACCAAATTTTAAGAAAAGGTCGTCATCATTTCGAAGTATTTCCATTAATCTACCACGCTCATCAGGAATAACTTTAAGCTTTTTTATCTTTACACCATCTATCATAGTCATATCTCTAGTTATATTTTGTTTTTATTTGCAATCCGCAGACTAATCAGCAAAAGTCAATTTAGGATAAATAGTATATATTCTGTCAATACTTGGAATTATTCAATATAATCTACAAAGGCAAAGTAACTTGCAAGTTATAACTTTAATAAAACTATGATAAGGATATTCCACACTCAAGTCAATTCCAAATTCTATATTGACTTATACAATTTATAATTTATAATTTTATACTTATGTAGACTTTGTATAACTTTATCTCATTACCTAGTTAAAGCCTGGAGTGATATTTGTCAATGAAGCTTTACAGGAAACTATATTTCTAAACAGCATTTGTAAGCAAGTTGATGATATTGAAATTTTTATATTTATTTAGGGTAATATAATATTATGATTAGTAATTTAAATAAAGAATTAACCCCTCTTCGAGAGCGTTTATTACACCTCAGGGACTCTCTTTGACCTTGAGAATAAAGAGAACGAACTATCTGCCTTAGAGGAACAACTTTTATCCCCAAATTTTTGGGAAAACAAGGATAAGGCACAGCAAACAATAAAAAAACTTAAATCCCTCAAAGAAGTCATCTTACCTCTTCATGAATTACAAAAGGCACTGGATGATATGGAATGTCTATCTTTACTTGCTGAAGAAGAACAAGACGAACAGGCTGAGGCTGAGGTTGCTAAAGATATTAAATTATTTACGCAAAAACTCGAAAAAATTGAATTGCGTACTATGCTTGGTGAATCACATGACCATTGCAATGCATACTTAAGCATATATGCTGGGGCTGGAGGAACGGAGTCCTGTGATTGGGTATCCATGTTATTCCGTATGTATAGCCGTTGGGCTGAAAAAAGCGGATATACCGTCTCTCTTATTGACGAATTACCTGGTGAAGATGTTGGGATTAAAAGGATTACCGTCCTCATAAAAGGCGACTATGTTTACGGATATTTAAAATCCGAAATAGGAGTTCATCGTTTAGTACGGATTTCTCCATTTGATGCAAATGCAAGGAGACATACGTCGTTTGCAGCAGTAGATGTACTTCCAGAGATTGAAGAGGAAGAGGATATAGAAATTAATGAGAATGAATTAAGGATAGACACTTATCGGGCGTCTGGGGCAGGCGGACAGCATGTAAACAAAACCTCATCCGCAGTTCGTATCACCCATATTCCTAGTGGAATTGTTGTGCAATGTCAGAGTGAGCGTTCACAGCATCAGAATCGAAGAATGGCTTTAAGCATGTTAAAAGCAAAAATGTATCAAATGAGAGAAAAGGAAAGAGAGAAGGAACTCTCCGCAGCTTATGATGAAAAAGGGGAAATTGCATGGGGACATCAAATCAGGTCCTATGTTTTACAACCTTACTCCATGGTTAAAGACTTGCGGACAGATAAAGAAACCGGAAATACACAAGCCGTGCTGGACGGTGAAATTGATGAATTTATGGAAGCATATCTTAAATGGAGAATGCTAAAGACTAACTAAACATATTTAAAGGATAATAAAAAATTATGATTACATTAAAAAACGATGATCCTGAAGTATGGCGCGCCATACAGGAAGAAAACGAAAGACAACAAAACACTATTGATTTAATTGCATCAGAAAATATATGTAGCCGCGCAGTACAGGAAGCGCAAGGGTCGTCAATGACCAATAAATATGCTGAAGGATATTCAGGCAGGCGATGGTACGCCGGTTGCGGAAACGTTGACACTGTGGAAAATCTTGCAGTCGAAAGGGCAAAACAAATTTTTGGGGCTGAGCATGCCAATGTACAACCGCATGCAGGTTCACAAGCCAACATGGCTGTCTGCTTTTCAGTACTAAAACCCGGTGACCGCATACTAGGTATGGATTTATCTCACGGTGGACACCTTACACACGGATTCAAAAAGAATTTCTCTGGTATGATGTACGACGTCCATCACTATGGTATAAGAAAAGATACTGGATATATTGATTACGATGAATTAAGAAACATTGCCATTAAAACCAAACCCAAAATGATTATAGCTGGTGCAAGTGCATATCCCAGAATACTCGACTTCCCAAAGTTCAGAAAAATTGCAGACGAAGTTGGAGCTTACTTTATGGCTGATATCGCCCACATCGCCGGACTCATAGTGGGAGGTGTGCATCCTAGCCCAACCCCATACGCAGATTTTGTTACTACAACAACCCACAAAACACTCAGAGGACCAAGAGGTGGTTTGATCTTATGCAAAGAAAAATATGCCAAACAGATTGATTCTGTGGTTTTCCCTGGAATTCAGGGAGGACCTTTCATGCACAGCATCGCAGCGAAAGCAGTTGCTTTTAAAGAGGCATTGACAGAAGAATTCAAAGAATGCCAACGTCAGACGGTAAAAAATGCAAAGGCAATGGCACAAGAATTTATAAAAAGAGGATATAATCTCGTATCAGGTGGAACAGATAATCATCTCTTCCTAATTGATTTACGCAATAAAGGCATCGCTGGAAAAGAGGCTCAAACATTACTGGAAACAGTAGATATCGTCCTGAACAGAAATACAGTTCCATTTGATGAAAGGGGTGCGAACGAACCAAGCGGCATTCGCATTGGGACGCCCACTATAACTTCAAGGGGTATGAAAGAAACAGAGGTTGTTAAAATAGCAGAATGTATTGACAAAGTACTTTTAAAACCAAATGATATTAAAGTTAAAGATTCGGTTAAGAAAACAGTAAAAGAACTTTGTTCCACATTTCCGTTATACGTAGAGGAGGCATGTCAGGTCGCAAAATAACGATTTTAGTATTAAACCAAAAACCCTTTCATCTCGCAAGGATCGAAAGAAAATAGAGTTTTAATGGGCTGGAGCAATCCAGCCTAATTTTTTATATTTTCAATTGAGAAAATGAGTTCAAAATCTGTAACAAAAAAAATAACAGTTATCGGTAACGGTGGTTGGGGAACTACCCTTGCAATCCTGCTATATAAAAAAGGCTACGAAATTACGCTCTGGGGCGCCGATGCTTCCTACATAAGTTTTCTGAAGGAAAAAAGGGAAAACATTAAATACTTAAAAGGAATTCCAATCCCTTCAGGAATAGGCATTACTTCAGATATTTCCGATAAATTAGTTGATGCGCAACTTCTCGTTTCAGCAGTGCCAACACCATATCTGCGTTCCGTACTTATAAAATTTAAAGATATACTTACAAATGAAATACCGATTGTTAGTGTTACAAAAGGAATAGAAAATGACACATTAATGAGACCCAGCGAGGTCATTACAAATGTACTGGGAAACCAACCAATCTCGGTGCTTCTTGGCCCAAGTCACGCAGAAGAGGTTGCGCGCGGTTTACCCACTACGGTTGTCGTATCATCAAAAAATGCCAACTTATCGCAAATCGTTCAGGAAATTTTCACCACAGACAGACTCAGAGTTTACACAAATCCTGACATGATAGGTGTAGAATTAGGTGCAGCTATGAAAAATGTGATTGCAATAGCTTCAGGCGTATGTGATGGCTTGAAATTCGGTGATAATTCTAAAGCCGCCCTTATTGCGCGCGGATTGACAGAAATCAGCCGTTTAGGTGTTGCAATGGGAGCGCAGAGAAGTACATTTTCAGGACTAACGGGATTAGGAGACTTAATAACAACTTGTATCAGCCCTTATGGAAGAAATCGTTGGGTTGGTGAACAGATTGGAAAAGGAAGAAAGCTGCAAGAAATTTTAGAGAATATGGCGCAAATTGCAGAAGGCGTCTGGACTACAAAATCCGTTATGGCGCTTTCAAATAAATTCAAAGTAGAAATGCCTATTGCCAAAGAAATCTACAATATATTATTTACTTACAAAAATCCTTTAGAGGCAGTTAGTACCCTCATGATGCGCACACCCAAGTCTGAAGTAGAAGAATTACTTTGAATTATTTCATTTCATTTCTTTTCCTTAATTAATATCAAGAAAGTATCTCATCCATTTCTTGTGTCACCACTTAAATAATTTAACTTATTTCTTAACATGGGAAAATATCTTATCACTATTTTTATAGCATATATTTTTGTGGTTATCTCTGGTTATTTCCTAAAATACCTCAATCTTTCCTATCTGAAAAAGCACGGGGCATCAATTCCTCCAGAGTTTGAGGGACACATAGACCAGACGTTGCTCCGTAAAACGCGTGACTACGTTGTTGAAAATACAAAGTTTGAATTTGTTTCGTCCATTTTTCATACAGCAGTCATTCTGTTTTTCCTGTTCGGCAATCTGCTCAATACATACAACTCGTGGATTGCTTCCCTGAAATTGCCCTTCATCCTTTCAGGGCTAATCTTCTTTTTCCCCCTGCTCTATGCTGAAACATTACTGGCAGTCCCATTCAGCCTTTACCACACATTTAAAACAGAAAACAAGTATGGATTTACCACAACGACGCTGAGATTGTGGATAACCGATTCCATAAAATCGCTCGTAATATCCACGATCCTGCTGGCTTTGATAACATCGACAGGGCTTCTGATTGTTCAGGCGAGTCCCAATTTATGGTGGGTGTGGATATGGTGTCTTTTTCTTGGTTTTAGTATCGTTATGATGTACGTATTTCCTTATGTAATAGAACCTCTCTTTAACAAATTTACACCCATTGAAGATGACACACTCCGGCAAGGTATTCACCAACTCACGCAAAAGGTTGGTATACAGGTAAAGAGGATTTTTAAAATGGATGCCTCGAAGAGAACCAGACATACCAATGCCTATTTTACCGGCATAGGAAAGGTGAAAAGGATAATCCTTTATGATACCCTGCTTGAGAAGATGGACAACAATGAAATCCTGGCAGTTCTTGCACATGAGGCGGGACACTGGAAGAAACGACATCTTTTAAAGCATCTCATTACTTCTGAGCTTATCGCATTAATTGTGATGTATCTGTCCTTTAAGATATTTCAGGACGATGCCCTCATTAATCTCTTCCATTTGAAAGAAAACACCTTCTTTGCAAAGGTTATTATTGTAAGTTTTATAGGATCAATAGTAGCCTTCCCTTTTACTCCAATATTCAACTATTTTTCCAGAAGGCATGAAATTGAAGCCGACCGTTTTTCGTATAAGTTGACGGGAGATAGCCAAAGCATGATCAGCACCCTTGTAAAACTTTCAAAAGACAATCTCTCAAATCTCCATCCGCATCCCCTCTATGCCGCTTTTTATTACTCGCACCCGCCTGTCCTGGAAAGGATACGAAACCTCAAAAAAATAACCAGCCTTTCGAATCAGTAGTTGAAACTGGTTTTGGATAAAGTGGAGCGCTATAAGAGCATAAAACTGCCAGAGATAATGCCGTCGAGAAGGAGCTGGTTAAACATTCCGTTATTCTATAATATCTTTTAAAATCAGTTTTAATGCTTCAAGATCATGGGAACTTAGGCTGCCGAGTTTGTTTTTCAATCTCTTTTTATCAATTGCCCTTAATTGAAACACTAAAGCTACAGATTTTGACGTTAGATTATTATGCAGGTCTGGTTCAACAATAAATGTGAAAGGGAAAGAGGCTGCTTTAGTCTTTGTAGTTAAAGGAACAAGTAAAACGGTAGGAACTTTATCTATGTTTACTGCGGTTTGAACAATAATGGCAGGCCTAACACCCTGCTGTTCATGTCCATTTGATCCAGGGATTTCAACGAGATAGATATCCCCTCCCTTCATTATAATGACCTTTCAAAATTCTGTAATGCCTCGTCGCTTAAAGTATCCCATTCATCAAATTCTTTCTTTAGATAAAAATCCTCATTTTTTTGCATGATAATACTCTGTTTGAAAATGCGGATTATTTTGAGAAGATTAAGAATTTGCTCGTCAGACATATCCTGCAATTCTTTCACTACATCTTTTTCATATTTAGTTTGTAAAGGCATTTCTTGCCCCCTTCCTTAAAGTCTAATTTTTGTACAAAGTCTAAAGTCTATTGTCATTTGCATACACCGTAAAGATAATGGTCGTGGTGCTCTGCAAGGTCTTTTATTCCTGTCTCTACAGCAATTTTTTTTAAATCCCAAAGGGGGTCCTTCTGCTTTTTTACTTTCACCTTTTTATTGCTTTTTCTCATACCTGTTTACTAACGACCAACAACTAACAACCAATATCTCATGAGTTCCCAGTCTACAGTCCAAAGTCTACTGTCCACCGTTCATTGTCCATAGTCTAACGTCTATTTAAAGCCACAATCTGTGCTGTAGTCGAGTTGTTTTAATTGGTATCAAGCACTACCTTCTTGCCCATTTAATAGCCTCGGCCACCACATCTTCCTTTAGCCCTTCTTTTTTAAATCGTTTCTCAACCTTCTCAGAGAGGCATTTAAAACGCTCAGAGAGAGAATGTCTCTGAACCTTTTTAATTACCAAATAATCCTTTCCGCCAAACAAGAAAAGTTCATCATCAAGTTTCAAGCTCAATGACTTTTTTATCTCTTTAAGAAGTCTTGAATCACCTGTTCTATCTAACTTTAAAAGTTTATCCATTTCTTTCTCCCGCAATTCATTGCTTTCTTTTTGCTAAAGTCTCCAATCTATATTCTATGGTCTATAGCCTGCTGTCCATTCTTCTCAGGCTTATATTTCTCAATTTCCTTTATAACCTCTATCCCTCCCCAACTCAAAAACCCATTAACTGAATTCATGCCATGGGCAAAATGGAAGAAACGAACGGTCTTATAGTTGACCGTGAAGCCGAGGGCAATGAGGGCATAGATAGAGCCTGCAATGAGACCGTTGAGAAATAACTGATGCGACATTCTATGATTACTCCCTTTTCTGGTCACTATACTTAAACACCTGTCCTCTATGACCGTCTTTTTTTGCTTTATTCATGATGTCCTTAGCTTTCGATAGTAAAGTCTTGTGGTTCGTATCATCTGTTGGACAATGAGCAAGTCCCGCTGTAAATGTTGTGGCTAATCCTCCATCTATTTTATTATATACTTCTTTTATGTTTTCGGGCATATTTTTCATGCAGTTTTTTAATTTGTCTTCAACCTTCTGAATTTTAGCTCCTTTAACCGCAAAAATTAGTTCATCCCCACCAAATCTGCCAAAGATAGAGTCGCCATCTACGCCTGCAAGACACGATTTTATAGCAAAAATAAAAGACGATAATAATTCATCTCCCTTGTCATGGCCAAAAACTTTATTTACTTTACCAAAATTATCCAAATCAATGAAAGCAACTGTTATTCCATCATTAACGTTCATTCTTTCATAACGGCGAGTAAATGCTCCGAGATGTAAGGCTTCTGGAAACTTTGGATCTAAATCGGAGAGCATATAGCTTTTAACTGTAAAAATATTGTTCACAAATTCCTGCACTGCTATCAAAGTTGATGTTGCAGGTAACTTGTTAAACCCAATGAGCACACCGCCTGCAGGAATTTCTGGTTTTATGTTTGACGGAAAATATACCACAACATGAGTTTTAATGTCGTGAGCTATAAGCCATACCAGATATCGTAAAAGCTTTGTTAGAAAAACATCCTCTGGTTCTTCATCCAATTGAATTTCTAGTTTTTTAAGGTGCAAATAAATTTCGTCCTTAAGATACTGTAAATAATTTCTTTCTTGAGTATTCGGAATAACGCTATTTATGAATTTCATTAAATTAAATTGCTGTCCTTTATTAGTTTCAACATTCTTGGGAGAATCATGTATCTTAGTAAAAATATGGTCGTAAAAGTTTTTAAAAGAACAGAATACAAACTGCCCATCTTTTTCTAAGTGATTATAGTCAGTTATTTCAAGGACTTTTTCCTTAGAAAGATTATACAGAATAACAAGAGGTTTTTTGTTGTTGCATTGTGTAAAAATACATGTTCCGAGGGAAATTATCTTGTTTGTCTTAACTGCATCATAAAATTTATCTGCCATTTTCTGAAACAGGTGATATTTGTTTTTGGTTTCAGTCCAAAAATGCATACTTTCAAATTCAAATGACGGCATCAAATCCCATCCTATGCGATAAGGTATGTTCTTCTCCATCAAGTTGTGAAAACCAAAAGCTGATATCCATCGGAAATCCTCAAGATGTGTCAAAGATAGATAGAGCGGATAAAAGATCAACTTTTCTTCGATCTTCATAAGTTCGTCTTTATTATTTCCAGAAGTAAAATTGCGAATGTAACGATCAATATTTGTTTTGTTTTCTTCCTTGAGCAACGTACGCTTTGATAAATATGATGCAATAGAAGTATCAGAAATGATACCCCGTTCCATCCCACAAAAATTTCTTGTGTAATTAATTGTCTCAAAGCATGTCTTGGCAATATCATAAATAATATTCAACTCATCGTTTGATGGCACCTTTTCAAAGCACATAATTACCCCGCTGGAATGCTTTTTGGCCAAGTCAGTCATATCAGGGATATATATCCAAAAGTTAGCGGTAGGATCGTGCATTATTAACCAACATAAATAACGCAAAAATTGGGTAGCAGTAGCATCATTTACTTCATTTTTGATGTTCAACGCTGAGAAGAGTTCCTTCAATATTGTGGAGGCAGAGGCTTTGTGTTCAAAAATTGTAAGATTTTTAAAAAATCCATCCAAATCCTTTAATTTTAAATCACTGCCCTTAACCCACTGTTGGTTAAGGGCTTTTGAACTCTCTTGTATAAAAGATAATAAAGCATCTTGAATTCTTATTGATTTATAATTCTCGCTGACAGGCAAAGAATTGTTGCCACCATTTAAAATAATTGCACCTTTCTGTTTTGCTTCGTTAAATATGATTTCCGAAAGAAACTTGAATTTACCACTAAATGTTGGATGTTCTACATATTCAGCAAGAAACGAATGTAGTATAGTTTTTGTCTTATCCGTGGCAGTGTGACTACAGTTAAAAGGTCTTTTGTATTTTTTCTCAGTTTCATCCCAAAATGAGTATGCAAACCATAAGTATCCATCTAACAATCCTATCCGTTTTACGAGCGGTGAAAATATCCGGCGTGCTCTTATAGATTCATCCATATTCATTTGTCACTCCATAGACCTACTGCATTTCAAAATTGCGATCGTCATTGAGTAATCGGCATTATTGATCCTGTTCGTATAATCTTCACTGTCTGCGGAAAAAAAATCTCACGAGTTGGCAATATTGAAATTTTGCCAAGCACCAAATCTATATTACTGATATTTAATAGAGCATTTTTGATCTTTTCTGATTCATAGCCATCTTTCTTTATTGCCTCTGCAATAATCATCACAGTGTCGTAACCAAATGCTGGATAATGGCCCGGTAATTTGCCAAATTTTTGTTTGTAGGCATTTACAAATTCTTTCTGCTTAATGTCTAAAGGATTTGATGGATCGTAATTGCTAACAGTTACATAAACGCCTTCAGCAGAAGTATCAGAAAGTTGCAAAATTTTAGGGTCTGCCAGCCCCGAATAAGAAAAAAGTTTGCTACCAATTTTAAGTTCTCTTATTTGCTTAAGTGCAGTAACAAGTGCATTGTCATAAGAAACTATCAATATTCCTTCGGGGTTGACGGTTTTTAATTTTAGTATGTGTGCGCGGAGGTCAATTTCTGTTTTTTCATAGCCTTCAGCGAAAACAAGTTGACCACCATTTTCTTCAAATTCTTTCTTAAAAGCATGGTACCCTGTTACTCCATAGTCGTCATTCAAATAGAGTACGCCAATCTTTTTAAGTCCAAGATTTGAAGTAACAAACTTGGCAAGGACCTCTCCCTGAATATCAGTGGTATAATAATTTCTAAAAACCCATTCGCTTGATTCTGTAATTTTAGGTGCGGCAGTTACTGTGGCAACTAAAGCGACTTTTCCCTTGGTTGCAAGAGGAATTAAAGCTTTGGTAACCGAGCTCATTGAGGAAATAACGACTGGTACTTTGTCAATTTCTGTCAGGATTCTAAAAGCTGAAATACCTTCTTTGGGATCGTTCATACTGTCAAGACAAATTACCTTTATTGTTTGACCATTCATTCCACCTTTTCGATTAATCTCTTCAATCGCAATATCCATCCCTTCCTTTGTTTCTGTCCCAAGAAGAGCAGCACTACCAGTCAACGGCAATATTGCCCCAATCTTTATTTCCTTCCCATCCTTCTTAGCACACCCAAATGAAAGAATTACCAGAAAAGCTACTGATATAAAAACTAGTTTGTATTCAGCTATTTTTAAGAGAAGTTTTTTCATACGATTTATTAATTTAACATTAAGGAATTTCAAAATAGCCACAAAGTCACCAATTAGTTGTCAGTTGTCAGGCTACAAAATTTCTTAAAAAACGAAAAGATT
>Ga0209212_1009025_pt1 | contig 10541 bp, 7 predicted proteins | sample RifGroC2_FD_183996 | JGI IMG/M metagenome (GOLD analysis project Ga0209212, IMG submission 183996) | Groundwater microbial communities from Rifle, Colorado, USA - Groundwater C2 (SPAdes) (version 2) | ecosystem: Environmental > Aquatic > Deep subsurface > Groundwater | place: Rifle, Colorado... | reverse complement strand
GGGGGGTAGGCGCTTCCGGAATTGGCAGCTTCACCCACCCCCCGACCCCCTCCCGTCAAGGGAGGGGGGGCACTACGCGGCCCAGAACTCGCCTGCTCTGCCAGTCGCCGTAGAGCACCAGGCTGGCGGGTAGTACCAGAAGATCGCAGACCACAGCGCCCAGCATGGTGATACCGGTCAAGATGGAAAAATAAATGGTGGGGAGGAAGCTGCTCAATCCCCCCACGGAAAAGCCGAAAAAAAGCACCAGCGCCGAGATGGTCAGCGCGCGGCCGGTCCCGGTGGTGGCACGCCGCACCGCCTCTCTGCAGTCCCCCCCGTCCTCCCTCTGGAAGCGGGCCAGGTAATGAATCGTGCTGTCGACGGTCAGGCCTATGGCCACGGCCGCGATCATCGCGGTGCCGGTGCTGAGATCGATGCCGAGCAGGGCCATCAGGCCTGCGGTCCAGGCCAGCGGGATCAGGTTCGGGATCAGGGACAGGGCAAGCAGCCTGGCCGATCGAAAGAGCAGGAATATGGCGCCAAAGACCGTGGCCAGGGAAAGGGTGAAACTGCTTACCACGCTCGCCACCAGCCGGTTCGAATCGGCGACCACCTGGTAGTAATCCCCCGTGGGGACCAGACGGTACTCCGCCCCCAGCCTGCCGGCGGCCAGCTCTTCGATGCGCGCCACCAGTCGCGCCGTCTCGGAGGTGCCTATCGCCCTGGTGCGCACGCTGAGACGCAGCCTGGTGAAGTCGGCGCTGATCATCTTGCGCAGAAAATCCTGATCGGGTGCCACCTCCAGCAGGTCGAAAAGCACGGCCAGGTCGTCCTCGTTGTCCGGCAGGGCCAGCTCCGCTTGCTTTCTCTCCGCCCGGTTCAGCGGTTTCAGCACAGAGAGGATGCTGTAGGTCCCGGATACCTTGGGCAGCCGGTCCACCGATTCCTGGAGCGCCGCCAGCCGGGTCAGGTCTACCAGGCGGCTGAGCGCCTTGCCGTCCCGGCGCGTCAGCATGAATTCGATCCGGTTCACCCCCCCCACGGCCTGATCGATCGCCATGGTATCACGGTGCAGGGGCGCGTCCGGCTTGAGGAAGCGCACCAGGTCGGTGTTGTTTTCGATACGCCCCACTCCGCTTAGCGCCACGCCGGCAGAAATCAGCGAGACGATCAGCACCAGCCGGGGAGATGTCACGGTGAGCTGCGTCGCGGCGCGCAGCACCCTGCTCAGTGCGCCGGTATCGTAGAGGCGGCGGCCGGTTTCGGGTATGGGTAGGTAACTCAAAACGACCGGCACCACCAGGACGTTGACCAGAAACGCGAGCATGACGCCAATGGCCGTGAAGATGCCAAAGAGCTGAACCGCCGGCACGTCGCTCACCAGGAGCGAGATGAGGCCCAGGGCGGTGGTGAGGGCGGTGAACAGGCAGGGGAGAAACAGTTTCTGCATCTCCCGGGCCAGCAGTACTTTGCCGTCGCCAGGCTGGCCGGCCAGTTGCAGCCACGCGCTGTAAAGGTGGACCGTGGTCGCGATGCAAAGCACCATGATGACCGGCGGCAGCAGAGCCGTGATGGTGTTCATGGCATAGCCGCACAGACTGTAGAGCCCGACGGTCCAGCACAGGGTGATGGCCATCACGGCCAGCGGGAGCAGCAGCCCGGAAAGGCGCCGGAACATGACCAATAAAAGCAGGCCCAGTGTCAAAACCGAAAACGGGATGATCACCTGCTGGTCGCGTTGAATGAGGCGAGAAACGGTCAGCTTGAGCAGGGGGATGCCGGTGAGGTGCAGCTTCTCGGAGCTGAAACGGGCGGCGAGCAGGGCTTCGATGGCGGCGATTGCCTGTTGCTGTTGCTCCGCATCGGCGCTCAAGTCGATGAGAAGGACCGCCGTTTGCCGGTCCCTGGACAGCAAGAGCTGCGACAGTTCCGGGTTCCGCTGCAGGGATCCGGCGATTTCGGGGAGATCCTGCTCCCGGTACGGCTTGGCTACCAGTGGTACCGTTTCCGATCCGAGATCCCCGGCAACGAGCTGTAGCGCGCTGGTAAGACTCAGGACCCGGGTGACCCCCTTCAGGGCGGCCACCTCTCCCGTGAGCCTGTCCAGGGTCTTTAGCCCTTCCGGGCGCAGGAGGTCCGGCCGGGTCAGGGCGAGAAGGAGCATCCCGTCGGTGCCGAAAGTGTTGCGGAACAGCTGGTAAGTTGCCTGAAGCTGACGATCCCGCGAGACCATCGAGGCATTGCTGCTCTCGATCCGGACCTGCAGCGCAAAGAAAAGCATGACCAGGGTGATGAGCAAAACGGCGCCCAGGCAGGGGAGACGCCATGGGCCGATCAGCCGGTTGAACAGCTTCTCGATGGCGACGCTGGTTTTCTCCTGCAGATCGTTCACGGCGTCCGGTCGATCTGGAGCAGGCCCATTTCCACGGTCAGCCCGGGACCGAAGGCGATGGCGCAGACCTTGTCGCCGTCCCCCATTCTGCGAGCACTGCCCCCTGCTGCACTCTCCCCCTCTTCCCGACCCTCGCCCAGCGGGGGGAAGGGAGCAAGGCGGGCAGTCGCGACCTGCAGTGTTTCCTTGAGCACGAAGAGAATGGTGACGCAGCTCATGTTGCCGTAGTCGCGCAGAACGTCGCGCGATGGCTGGACCTGGTGGGGTGACAACTCCAGGGAGGCGGCGACCTTGTCGATGATCGACTTGCCGCCGGGATGCACCGCCCAGCGCTGGACCTCCTGCCCGGAGAGGGCGTTTCTGGTGAGCAGGGGTTGCAGCACCTCGCCGATGCCGGCGCCGATGATCTTGGGGACGTAGCTCGACAGTGAGATGTCGAAACCCTGCTCGCCTATGCTCCAGGCCATCGCCCCCACTCCGCTTGGGATCAGCGCCGACTCGAAATCGCAGATCCGGTAGGCGGTGCTGCCGGGCTCAGGCGGGCGCGCGCTGACCAGGACCGCCCCGGCACCGTCGGCAAAGAGCGAGTTGGCCAGGATGGTGTCCTCCGCGCCGTTTATCTGCAGGTGCAGGGTGCAAAGCTCCAGGCACATGACCAGGACCACGGCGTTCGGGTTGGCCCGGCAGAACTGGGTCGCCATGTTCAGGGCGGGGAAGGCCGCGTAGCACCCCATGAATCCCAGGTGGTAGCGCTGGGTGTTGCCGGGGAGCCCTAGCTCCTGGCACAGCAGGTAATCGATCCCCGGGTTGAAGAAGCCGGTGCAGGATGCCGTTATCACGTGGCTGATCTGCGACGCCGGGAACTCGGGGGCGGCGGCCAGAAGCTTGCGCCCCAGTTCGACCGCGAGCTTGCTGGCCTCGCGGCTGTAGATGGCGTTGCGTTCGGCTGTGCTCTGCTGTCGGAAGGATCCCTGCCCGTCACGGATGAGGAAGTTCGCGCCCAAGTCCGGGATGACGCTGTGGCGCGACTCGATCCCGGAACTGCGGTAAAGCATACGGACCAGGCGCTGGTCGCGCTCGTCCTCGGTCCATTCCACCATCTGACGGCCAATCTCCGCCTGGCTGTAGCAATGTTCGGGTACTGCTGTTTCTATCCGGTGCATCCAGACCGACATACGTTCTCCATTGGTTATCCCTCCCCGGAGGGAGGGTGCTGGAAAGGGGGAATCGAGGCTCCATGGCCGACGCCTTTTTCACTTCCCGCCCGAGTGTTGCCCCCCCGGCGCAAAGCCCCGACCTCCCCCCAGGGAGGATAGCGGCGGGGAGACTTGGGTTAGAGGCGTTACCCACTATACGGGAAACGACGTTGCCGGATCATGGCACGAGCATGACATTTTGGTAATCTCGACGGCTCTCCTTGCCACAAAACGTGCCGCTGGCGGAAGTTGATGAAGCGGGCGCCCTTGGTGTGGCCCGCTTTGCTCACGTGAAAAAGGTTACTTGGCGCTGAGAACGACAGTCGCCGTGACCGAAATCTTGTCGTCCACCCGGATCACGCCGAAAACCGAAGGAGGCTTGAGTTGATACCCCGCCAGGGACAGGGCGAAGGAGAGATCGGCGCTGATCCGGGAATCGCTCTCCACCAGTTTCGTCAGCGTCGCGGTAACCGGTTTTTCGATGTCCCGGATCTTCAGCTTGAAACTGACCTTGGCGGCGCCGTCACTCCCTTTTTGGGCAGCTCGGATTTCGTTCAGCGAGAAGGAGCCGGCACTGCCGGTTATCATGGGGTACTTCTTCTCCTCGAACATCTCGCGCATCTGCTTGTCGCGTTTCTTGTTGTCCGTGTCCATGCCGGCTACCGCGACGCTGATCTTGGAGACATCGAGGATCCCATCGCTCTTGCTGACGGAGAAAGGCTCACATTTCGCCTTGCCCTGGAAACCGTGCAGGGTCGAGTCCCCGTTAAAGACGATGGTGCATTCACCGCGGTAATCGGTGGCGAATACGGTAGAGGCGAGGCTTAGGATAAGGAGAAGACTGAGGAGATATTTCATGTGCGATCCCTTGGGAAACTGAGAATGATGGTTAGGACAGAGTCGTGCCGGCGCCTTGACTCATGCGGCTTCCAGCGCTTCTGACAGAGGTGAGCCGAAATTCCAGTCATAGGCAAAGATTTGACTGGCATAACCTTGTCTTCAGGTTTTCAAATATATACCCGAAATGGAGCATGTCGAGTTTGTGAGTATGTTTTTTGTCATTTGGCGGGGTTGTGCCAGATCCGCCAGAGGGAAAGACAGACAGAAGCAGGGCCGGATTCAGTGGGCTCTTGCGGGGGATTTTCAGAACCTGTGGCGGGAGCGGAACTGGTCCCCGGTGAACCAGCCGCGGATATGCTCGAAGTTGTTCAGCATCACCTTCAGCGCACTTTTTTCCCGTTTCCTGACGAAGTAGTTCCCGATGAACATCCCCGGGCTGAAGAAGGCTTTGAGGTTTTCCCAGTTCATGATGCGGTTGAGCTGCCGCACGGTAAGGTGCCGCGTCCTGACGTTGCAGATGAAGCCGGTGTACCTGCTCAGGTCGTCGGGGTTGGTGACCAGGCCGGCCCCCAGCAGTTCCTCCCGGATCCGGGTCCCCGGGTAGGGGGTGACACACTGAACGTAGGGGAGGTCGACCCGAAGCCTCTTGGAGGCGCGGAACACCTCCCGGATCTCCTCACGGCCGTCGTCCGGGTTGCCGACGATGAAGCCTCCCATGACCCCGATGCCGTGCTCCCGCAAGAGCCGCACGGCCTGCTCGGTCTTGGCCCTGATGTCCCCTTTATGGAAGAGCTCAAGGTTTTTGGGGAGCACCGACTCGATACCCAGGAACACCAGGGCGAAATTGGCGCGGGCCAGGGCCGGTATCAGCTCCGGGTCGGCTACGATGCCGGCCACCGAAGCCTGGACCAGGTACTCCATCGAGTTCAGCCCGTTCTCGGCAATGGCCTCGGCGAGGCGTCTGAAGCGGGTGGCGTCCAGGGTGATGTTGTCGTCCACCAGAAGGACCGTCTGTGTGCCGTCTCGTTTCAGTTGCTTGAGGTCAGCGATCACCCGTTCCAGGGGATAGCAGCGAAAGCTCGTGCCGTACATGCCGGTGATCGAGCAAAAGGTGCAGGTCATGGTGCAACCGCGCGAGGTCTCCACGCAGTCGAGCTTGCGGTCGAAATAGCTGAAGCCGTTCAGCACACGAGCGCTGCGGTCGGGGAGCGGCAGCTGGCTTACGTCCAAAAGGTTCCCTGTGGGGTTGTGGCGGAAGACTCCGTTTTCAGCCCAGGAGAGACCCGGGACGCCGTCCAGGTCGCGCTTGCCGCCGAGTGCGTCCACCAGTGCGGCAAACGCCTCCTCCCCTTCGCCGCGGATCAGGTAGTCGAAGGGGGGCGCGCTCCCGCCGGTGAGCTCGGCATAGGTCAGGGTCGCATGGTAGCCGCCCAGCACCAGTTTGGCCTGCGGGGCGTGCTCCCGGCAGATCGACATCACCGTCAGGGCGCTTTGATACTGAAAGCTCATGCTGCTGATGCCGATCACTTCGGGCTCAAACTCAGCCAGCAGGCTCCGCAGCCAGGAGCCTATATGCTTATGAACCAGCACCAGATCGACCACCCTCACTTCATGAAGGGGGAGATGGGCCGCGATCGAGCAAAGTCCAAGGTTCGGGACCTTTATTATGCGATGGAAGTTGTTGGCCGCATCGGGCATGGCCAAAAGCAGGATCTTCATTTTTCATCCTTCGGAGTCGGAGGTTCCATCCAAGCGGCGGCTGCGGCCGTCCCGGAGACGTAAGCATTATAAAGGGGGCGTGGGATTAAGCAAATTGGTCGTGCAGAAGGCCATCCCCACCCCCGGCCGGGCGGTGGCTCCTGCGTCAGGATACCCGCCCGCACAGGCAGGAAAGCTCCCTCCCTTGGTGCTTTATTATGTTTTTGTTGATTATTGGTTAGTGCTGTGCAATAAAGAGCGGTAAACTCTACCGATGGTTTGCAATAACATCAAGTTCTGCGGATTCTGTCATGAAAAAGATACTGCTAGTAAGCAATCAGGAAGCCTTTCTGGTACGCAACAAAGCCTTGTTGAACCGTGCCGGTTTCATCATCCTTACGGCCGGTTCGGCGGAAGAGGGGCTGCAAAGCTATCGGCAGGAGTCGGTCGATCTGATCATCTCCATGCTCGATCTGCCCGAATCGGGCGGGGATCAGCTCTGTGGTGTAATACGACAGGACAAGGCGCTAAGACAGGTCCCCCTGATTCTGGTCTGCTACGATACCGAGGTCGAGCGGGAACGTGCCGCACAAAGCGGCGCCAACTCCTGGGTGATCCGCCCGGTCCATCCTGAACAGCTCCTGAAGCAGATAGGGAAGTACCTCGACATCCCGAGGCGTCGGGAGTTCCGCGCCGTCTTCAACGCCAGCATTCGCGGCACCCAAGGCAGCTTGACCTTCTCCGGCGTCACCCGGAACATCAGCGTTTCCGGGGTCCTCTGCGAAACCACAGCCGAATTGCACCAGGACGACGAAATCTCGAATCTGTTAATGGCCATAGATTCACACCCGATTATCGGCGACGCGAAGGTGGTCTGGTCGGAGAGCCTGCCCGACGGCCTGTACCACTACGGAGTCCAGTTCACCAACCTGGCCACCGGGTGCCGCGAGAGGATCGAGGAGTTCGTAACCAGCGTCGAGCAGGGGGGGAGTCGGTAAAGAGACAGTAGCAGGTCATTTCGGTAACCCTCCCCCCACGATAACTTTCCCGGGACATCCCCTGTCACCCGCCAGTGCCACGTCGTCTTTTCTCTTCCAGCTTCCCCCCCCTTCTAACCCCGGCTAGCCGGAACCAAACAGGTAAAACCGGTCCACGTAGGTTGGGGGTGAACGGACTCACCGTGAACCCCAACGTTGCCATGTTGGGGTTCACGAAAAGACCGTTCACCCCAACCTACGGGGAAGCTTTGCAAAGCCCTCTTTGCCCCGTCCTCGTTTTTAATGATTGACATCGCCCTGCTAAAGTAATAAAACGGAATGAACGTTCATTCAGTGGGGTGTTTCGATGGATTGTAGCGATAAAAAGTCAGCGATTATACAGGCGACCCTGGAACTGGTCAGCGAAAACGGCTTTCACGGCACTCCCATGGCCATGGTGGCCGAGCGGGCCGGAGTTGCCGCCGGAACCATCTATCGCTACTTCGAGAGCAAGGACGCCTTGATCATGGGAACCTATGCGGACCTCGAGGAGCGCTTGATGAAGAAGGTTCTGGAGAATTTCCCGGAGCAGGGGACGGTGCAGGAAAAGTTCGGTCACCTGGCCCGGGTCCTGGTGACCCAGTGGATCTCCGCGCCCGTGCAATTCCGGTTTCTGGAGCAGTTTCACAATTCCCCCTTCGGGGCGGCGCGCCGCAGGGAGAAGATGCTGGACGGAAACAAGGATCTCTGCGCCGGGATCTTCGCCGAGGCGCTGGAGCAAAAGCTGATCAAGGAGCTGCCGCTCCCCATGCTGTTCGCACTTTTCTTCGGCCCGCTGGTTTACATCAGCAGGGACCACATCCTGGGATTCTTCAACCTGGATGACACCCTGCTGCAGCAGGCGATCGACAGCTGCTGGAACGCCGTGAAACTATAAGCCCTATTCCCCGAGTGAGATATCTATGCTAGCCAATGTATTGCCAATCGCCATCGCGGTCACCTGGGTACTGGTCATCGTGATCTGTTTTTTCCCGCGGAAAAAGTAAAAGAGGGCCTGGTCGGCACCGGGGCGAGTGCCGTTTTTCCAATTCAATCAAGTAGAGGTGTCGCATGCAAAACAGGTACAAGATCAATTTCCTGGCCCTGGCGGTAATGACCGCCGGCCTCGCGATAAGCGGTTGCGGCAAGCCCGCTCCGGCCAAACCGCCCATGGCCACACCCGAGGTGGGGGTCGTCGTGGTGCAGCCGGAGCGGGTGTCGCTGACCACGGAGCTCCCGGGACGGACTTCAGCGTATCTGGTGGCGGAGGTCCGGCCGCAGGTGGGGGGGATCATCCAGAAGCGTCTGTTCACCGAAGGTTCCGACGTGAAGGCGGGCGAGGTGCTGTACCAGGTCGATCCGGCCACCTATCAGGCCGCTTACAACAGCGCCAGGGCGGCCCTGGGCAAGGCGGAGGCCGCCCTTACCCCGGTCCGGCTCAAGGCGGAGCGCTTCAAGCAGCTGGTCGCCATCAACGCGGTCAGCAAGCAGGATTACGATGAGGCGGCCGCCGCGGTGCAGAGCGCCGAGGCCGAAGTCGAGGCAGCCAAGGCGAACCTGGAGGCGGCGCGCATCAACCTGGCCTACACCCGCGTTGTCGCCCCGATAGCAGGGCGCATCGGCAGGTCCGCGGTCACCACCGGCTCGCTGGTCACCGCCAGCCAGCCGGCGCCGCTTGCCACCATCCAGAAGCTCGACCCGGTCTACGTCGACGTGACCCAGTCCAGCGCCGACATGCTGCGCCTGAAGCAGGCGCTGGCGAGCGGCCAGCTGAAGTCGGGGGGGAGCCAGGCCAAGGTGAAGCTCATCCTGGAAGACGGCAGCAAGTACCCCCTGGAGGGGGTGATGAAATTCTCTGACGTCACCGTGGACCAGAGCACCGGCTCGGTCACCGTGCGCACCGTGTTTCCCAACCCGAAAAACGTGCTGCTTCCCGGGATGTACGTCAGGGCGGTGCTGGAGGATGGCATCGTGGCCAACGCCATCCTGGTGCCGCAGCGCGGCGTGAGCCGCGACTCCTCGGGCAACGCGACGGCACTTGTGGTCGGCGCCGAGGGCAAGGTGGAGCCGCGTGTGCTCAAGGTGTCGCGCGCGCTGGATGACAAGTGGCTGGTGGAGGATGGCCTGAAGCCGGGAGACCAGGTGATTGTGGAAGGGATCCAGAGGGCGCGGCCGGGGACCCCGGTGAAGGTGGTCCCCTTCGGCGCCAAGCCCGAGGGCGCACAGGCCGGAGCAGGCGGTCCGGGAGCACAGGCCGGAGCAGGCGCTCCGGGAGCACAGCTGGGTCAGGCAGGTCAGGCAGGTCAGGCGGGTCAGGCCAAGCAGGGCGCGCAGCCCGCGGCCCAGCCGGCTGCGGCGGCCAAGAAGTAGCCATGATGCTCCCCCTCCCTTGACGGGAGGGGGCTGGGGGGTGGGTGAAGCCGCGAACTGCACTGCATTTGGCGACTACCCCCACCCCCTGACCCCCTCCCGCAAGGGGAGGGGGGACCGGATGCCCTACCCACTAACGATAGGGAACCCGCGGTACTGGCTGCCGCCTCACAAGTAGTCATCAAAGGAGCCTTTTCGATGCCACGATTTTTCATAAACCGCCCGATCTTCGCCTGGGTCATAGCGATCATGATCATGCTGGCCGGCCTTTTGGCGATCAAGACCCTACCGGTCTCCCAGTATCCCCCCATCGCTCCGCCGCAGATCACCATCAACGCCGTCTACCCGGGCGCGTCGGCCCAGACGGTGCAGGATACGGTCACCCAGGTCATCGAACAGAAGCTGAACGGGATCGACAACCTGATCTACATGTCCTCCACCAGCGACTCGGCCGGGGCCGTCGCCATCAACCTGACCTTCAAGGCGGGCACCGACCCCAACATCGCCCAGGTGCAGGTGCAGAACAAACTGCAGCTTGCCACCCCTCTGCTGCCCCAGCAGGTGCAGAGGTCGGGGATCCAGGTGGTCAAGTCCACCAGGAACTTCCTGCTCCTGGTCGGCCTGGTCTCCGAGGACGGGGCGATGGACCGCAACGCCCTGACCGACTACCTGGTCTCCAACGTCCAGGACGTGGTGAGCCGGCTGGAGGGTGTCGGGGAGATGCAGGTCTTCGGCTCCCAGAACGCCATGCGCATCTGGCTCAACCCGGTCAGCCTGAACAACTACCAGCTCACCACGAGCGACGTCGTCGCCGCGCTGCAGGCCCAAAACGCCCAGGTCTCGGCAGGCCAGTTCGGCGGCACTCCCTCCGTCCCGGGGCAGCAGTTGAACGCCACTATCACGGCGCGCACCCTTTTGCAGACCCCGGAGCAGTTCGAAGGCATCATCCTGCGCACCAACCCGGACGGCTCCACGGTAAGGCTCAGGGACGTGGCCAAGGCAAAGATCGGCACCGAGAACTACGAGGTCCAGTCCTTCTACAAGGGG
>Ga0209212_1009023_pt1 | contig 10542 bp, 6 predicted proteins | sample RifGroC2_FD_183996 | JGI IMG/M metagenome (GOLD analysis project Ga0209212, IMG submission 183996) | Groundwater microbial communities from Rifle, Colorado, USA - Groundwater C2 (SPAdes) (version 2) | ecosystem: Environmental > Aquatic > Deep subsurface > Groundwater | place: Rifle, Colorado... | reverse complement strand
TTCAGATTGCTTGACGGCGGGCGTTTTTCGGGTTTCCGCGTCGCCACGCGTCCTGATTATATAAACCCTGCCATACTCTCGTTTTTGAAGGAACGCGGAGTTAAAACCATCGAGATCGGCGTCGAATCTTTCGACGATAAGACGCTTGAAACGTCCGGCCGCGGTTATTGTTCGGCAACAGCTGTCGAGTCTTTGAAACTCATCAAAAATTCGGGGTTCAAGTTGTCGGTTCATCTGATGTGCGGGCTTCCCGGGCAGTCGCGCGAAGTTTTTAAAAAAGACGTTGAAACGGCCGTTTCACTCGCGCCCGACTACGCCCGGATCCATCCGCTGTGCGTAATATCGGGTTCGGCTCTCGGCGATTTATATAAAACGGGAAAATTCGTCCCGCGCCCCGACCGCGAACTCGTGGAAGAAACCGCATACGCCATGGCCGCTTTCGAAATATCCGGCGTCAGGGTCATCAGGGTCGGGATACTGGAAAACGATAAATTCAGAAAAGAGGTCCTGGCGGGGCCGGCCTGGCCGAACCTGCGTGAGATCGCCGAAGGTTTTATTCACGCGGCGGTTTACGATCTCATAAGGGAAAAATTCGTCCGCGGGTCGAAAATCGTTTTATGGACGAAGGATGAAAAGACCTTGAACTACCTTATAGGGTATAAAAAAGAGAATATCGAAAAAAATAATGATTTATTTCTTGAATTTAAAAATAAAATGTTATATAATAACGAAAGAATATTTTACATCCTGATATCGGCAGAAAATAATGAATCAGTTTACGCATTAACCAGACCTGAAGTGTTAAAGCAATATATTACGAAGTTTTAATATACCAGTTCAATCGGTAAGTAAGGAGGCATAAGGTGGAACATCTTAAAGTCGCAGCACAGTCGAACCCCAAAGCGGTTGCTGGCGCTCTTGCAGCAGTAGTCGAAAAAGAAAAAGAAGTCGAACTTCACGCGGTCGGAGCGGCAGCCGTAAACCAGGCGGTAAAGGCGATAGCCATAGCGCGCGGTTTCGTTGCCCCGAAAGGCATAAATTTAATCACCATAATAGCTTTCGCAAAGATCGAGATCAACAACGAAGAAAAAACGGCCATTAAATTTATAATCCAGACCGGAAAATAGCCTTAAGCAGGGCGAAGTTTTGAAAAATTAAATAAAAATTTAAAAGTGGCTATCTACATAAGAAGAGTCTTTATGGTGGATAGTTTGTGTTATTTTATTCGCTTCCTTCCTTTCCGACTATGAATTTCCTTTCCGATTATCCTCATTTAATAAAAAAACATAAAAAACTCGTCGGCATAAGTTCGACCGTTCCGGTCGAAGTGATATATTCCGGCGGCTATACCGCGCTCGATCTCAACAATATTTTTATCACATCGCCGTCCGTCCACGAGCTTCTGAAAAAATCGGCGGACCTCGCTCCCAGGGCTGTATGCAGCTGGACACGCGGAATACTTTCGGCCGCCGTGGCGATGAAGCTCAAAAATGCCGTGATAGTTACCGAAGGCGATTGCGCGCACACGATACCCATAACCGATATATTAACTTATCGTAATATTTCCGTTTTCGCGTTCGAGTATCCGATCGACCACGATATCAGGCGGCTTAAAAGAGAGATCGACAGATTCATTGAATATTACAAAACCGATATATACTCCTGCGAAAAAATAAAGGAAGAATTCGACGTAACGCGCGTCCTGCTCAAACAGATAGACGAGCTCACTTATAAAGAACTCAAGGTGAGCGGTTTCGAAAACCACTTGCACCTCGTATCTGCCTCCGATTTCAATTCAGACCCCGCAGCGTTCCATAAAACCGTTTCGGATTTTCTCGACGAAGCCCGGAAACGCCCGTCAAAGAGCGTTTCACTCAGGGTCGGCCACGTGGGAATACCTCCGATATTCAGCGATTATTACGCTTACATATCTTCGCTCGGCTCGGAGATCGTCTATAACGAAACCCAGCGTCAGTTTTCAATGATAGAAGGCGTCGGTCGCGATCTTTACGGCGCCTATCACGGCTACACCTATCCGTATACCTTTCGCAACCGTCTTAACGACATTAAAACCGCCATACGCGAGCGCGAACTCGACTGCGTCATCCACTACGTTCAGAGTTTCTGCTTTCATCAGATCGAGGACAGGATGCTCAAAAACGAGCTCGGCGATTTTCCCGTGCTCACCGTCGAAGGCGATTATCCCGCCCCGCTTAACGAAAACGACAGGCTCAAGATCGAAAGTTTCATACTCAACGTCGAAAAGAAAAAATACAGGATGAAATCGAAAAAGATAAACCTGTCGACCCGCCGCGCCCGCTCCGCCGGTATCGACCTTGGCTCGCGCTCCGTTAAAATAGCCGCTTTCGGGCCTGGAACGCGCGAGTTTCAGATATATGAAACCATGGACTTTATTTTGAAATATTTGAGCGGCGCCGACAGGGAAAGATCTTTCGCCGAATTCGACGCCGACATGAAAAAGATCATTCCCGGCGAGAATATTCAAAAAATAGAATATTATTCGACCGGATACGGAAGATACAGGGCATCGGTTTTCGACGCGGCCCCTTTTTCGGAGATCGAATGCCACGCGGCTGGAGCCATATATTCGACGGGCCTTAAAAATTTCACGCTTTTAGACGTGGGTGGCCAGGACATCAAGGTCATTAAAATAAAGAACGGCTCGATCGAAGGATTTTCGATGAACGATAAATGCGCCGCTGGTTCGGGGCGCTATATCGAAAATATGGCCCGCATACTTAAAGCCGGCCTGGACGAGATATCGAAACATTATCTCGACCCGGAGCCGCTTTCGATAACCTGCGCGACGTTCGGAGAAACCGAGGTCATAGCTAAACTCATCGCGGGCGTCGACGTGAAAAGGATAATGGCCGGCGTTAATTACACCGTTTACGCCAGGATCGAGCCGCTTTTGAACGAACACCGCTCGGGCGCGAACGCTCTGGTCGTAACTTCCGGGATAACCCATAACCAGGCTTTTATTGAACTCTTAAAGGCGAATTCCGGCTTCGCGAAGATCGTTATACCTGAAAATGCTCAATTCATGGGCGCTATTGGCGCGGCCGTCCTGGGCGCGTCTTCTTAAAAAAATCTGATTGAAATTTAATGCTTTAACTTATTTTCCACTTATTTATGAAACGCTCCGTAAAAAACTTACGAGATCTCAATGTGCGATGAACCAAAATGTGTGTAATGAACCAAAATGTTCGTTATATTGAACATTTTTGCTCGTTGATTTCGCAGGACCGCTGTACCGGATCTGCGTTTTTATTCAGGCGGTCGGGGTTTTAACCTTGCGGCACGGTTGTTGCTTTTTAACTTTTTGTTAGTTTAATGGCCATTAAATTTTATTCGGGAGGTTGATTAAATTGAACATTTTGATTATCGACGACGACCCCGGCTGTCTCGACAGCCTCAGCAGTTCTTTGCAATTATATTCACACAACTGCGAGGCATATACCAACGCCGTAAAGGCGGTTGAAATTTACCGCGAAAACCATTCGCGGTTCGATCTTGTTATTACGGATATGAAGATGCCCGTTATGAGCGGTATCGAAGTCCTTCAAAACGCGCTTAAAATAAACTGCGAGGCGAAAGTTATAATTATTACGGCCTACGGCGACGTTGAAACCGCGATATCCGCGGTCAACAGTCACGCCTACGCTTTTTTCGGCAAGCCCATCAATTTTCAGGAACTGCTTGAAACTATCGAGCGCATCGAAACCGAAAAGAACGCCAAAAAGCTCACTAAAGAAGAGCATATCAGACTGGCGGACGAATACACGAAACTGAAAAAAGCCTTTGAAGAACTTCGTTCGCTGCTTGAAAAAAGCGGCGGCGGGAACGAGGGGGGCAAATAACGATGAGCAGCATAATAGACGATGAAAAAAAAGAATTCGTTTCCGAATTCGTCAGCTCCAGCCGTGAACTGTTAGATGACGTAGAGCCTCATATCATCGCTCTTGAAAAAAGTTCATCCGCTTACGGCGAGGTTGACCCGGAGATATTGAACACGATCTTCAGGCTTTTTCACACGCTGAAAGGCACTGCCTCGTTCGTCGATCTGCAGACCATTACAAGCGTCACGCACGAAGCCGAAACCCTTCTGGATATATTCAGGAAGGAAAAAATCAACCTCCAGACGGAGCATGTCGATCTGCTGTGCCGCACGAACGATTTCATCAGAAACATTCTCGATGTGGTCGAAAAACAGCTCGATGATAAAGGATTTGAAGCCGTGGCGAGCGAGATCGTGGTCGATCTTAAAAATACCATCGCGTCGGTGTCCGCCGAGGGCGGCGAAGGCGACAAATTATCGCCCGGAAACTTCAGCGGCGTGGCCGGTCCCATTTCTATGCCTCAAAAGAACGCGGCTTGCTCCGAAAAAGAAAGCCTCGAAGGGGACGGCCCGGAAAACGACATTTTCGAAGAAGAACTTAAACTGGTCATAACTCCCGAAATGACGACTCGTTTCACTCAGGAGACCGGCGAGCTGTGCGAAGAGGCCGAACTTATGCTGCTGGCTTTCGAGCGCGTTCCCGATAAATTGGAACTTGCCGCGAACGCCTTCCGCGCGCTTCACAGCATAAAGGGGAACTCGGGTTTTTTCGGCTATGCCGAGCTCGAAAAAATAAGCCATGCGGCCGAAACCATTCTTGATTATGTGCGAACGGGCGATAAAAAGCCCGATAAAAACATTATGTCGGCGATACTGGCTTCTATAGATTTTTTAAGAAACGGCGCCCGGAAAATTTCCGAAGGCCTGAAAATAGATTCCTGCGAAACGGCGAAGCTCGCTGAAATTCTCGGCGCTCTCGGCGGCGAAAGCGATCTTCCATCTGAAAACGATCCGGTTCGGGCTGAGCCTGAAATCGGCGCATTCGAAGCCGCGGCCGAAGATCTCGAAAAACCGCCCGCCGCTCAATATAAAACATTAGACGGCCAGGCCGCCGACACTCAGGCTAAAACGGCGGTTTCACCATCGGTGCCGTCTTCTTTTCAGCAGCAATATATAAGGGTAGACACCGAAAAACTCGACGCGCTGCTAGACCTGGTGGGCGAAATGGTCATCGCTGAATCCATGGTCGCCAATTGCCCCGATCTGCGCGGGCTGCAGCTCGAAAAATTCGACAAGGCGGTACACCATCTGAATAAAATAACGCGCGACATTCAGGAAACTGCGCTTGCTATGCGCATGATCCCGCTGTCATCCACTTTCCATAAAATGGACAGGCTGGTGCGCGATCTGGCGAATAAATTCAACAAGAAGATCGCGCTCGAAATCGCCGGCGAAGAGACCGAAGTCGATAAAACCATCATCGAGCAGATCTCAGACCCTCTGGTGCATATTATACGTAACTGCATCGACCACGGGCTCGAATCGAACGACGAACGCCTGAAGGCGGGAAAGTCTCCCGTGGGAACCGTTAAGATCGAGGCGAAACACTCCGCTGGCGAAGTGTGGATAATAATAGAAGACGACGGGCGGGGCCTCAGCAGGGATAAGATCATTAAAAAAGCGGTTGAAAATTCGCTGATAGAAGGCGACGGCTCGGATATGAAAGACGAAGAAGTATGGAAACTTATATTCGAACCGGGTTTTTCGACGGCCGAAAAAGTGTCGAATATTTCAGGGCGCGGAGTGGGAATGGACGTGGTTAAAAGGAACATCGAAAAACTGCGCGGGCGTGTCGATGTAAGGTCCCAGAAAGGCGCGGGCACCATGATCATTTTAAGGATCCCGCTCACTCTGGCCATAATCGACGGCATGGAAATACAGGTGGGCAGGGCGCGCTATATCATACCGATCAGTTCCATCCGCCAGTCGTTCAAAACTCGCGCCGATAAAATCACCCATACTCCTGACGGTACGGAGGTAGTCAATGTACGCGGCGAGCTTCTTCCGGTCGTCCGGCTGCACAGGATGTACGGCATAGCCTCCATTTACGAAAGGCTCGAGGACGGCCTTCTGATAATCGTCGAAAACAACGAGAAAAAATGCTGCCTTTTCGTCGACGAGCTTATCGGTCAGCAGCAGGTCGTCATAAAAGGCCTGTCGAATTATCTCGGTCACGTGTGCGGTGTTTCCGGCTGCGCGATCATGGGCGACGGCGAAATAAGCCTGATTCTGGATATCGGCGATCTGATAAGCAGCGTAGAGGCCGCCGCGGCTTGATCCTGCGACCGCCGCAGGTACGGAAACCGCCGGAAGTATATTAATGATTTTGAATATTCTAGTAAAATAATAAATAAATAATTCAACTTGAGTTAATTTTTAAAAAAAGAGGTGGAGTTTATGTTGAGTAATTTTACGATCGGGGCGAAACTGAGGATCAGTTTTTTCGTAATCTCGGCGATATGCCTTTTTGTGGGGTATGTCGGCTTTGCCGGCATGAAAGATCTGACGCATTCCTTTGCCGGCATGGTCGAGGTCAATATTCCTTCGATCGTTCATATGGGTGACATGAAAGAAGGCCTTATGGGCGTAATGGTCGGCGAACGCGGCCTGATAAATCGCCGCATGATGGCCGACGACATCAGGAAGGCCCAGTACGCCTATATCGAAAAGAACTCGAATCTCGCCAGCGGCCATTTTGAAGAATATAAGAAAATACCTCGTTCCGCGGAGGAAGAAAAATTATTTCAAAGGCTTACGGGAGAATGGGAATCGTGGAAAGTCGGCGCGGCGAAGGTTGTCGCCCTCTCACGCGAAAAAGACGCGATGGTCGCCCGCGGCCTTAAACTCGATTCTGCCGAAGTGAATGAAATGGACCAGAAGGTTATGGACGCCTCTCTCGAATCGCGTAAAAACTTTCTGGCGGCCGACGAAACGCTCAACCAGATAAAGGATGAAGTTCTCAACTACACGAAGGCGAACACGAAAAAAGATGAAGAAGAGGCCGCTAAAGATCAAAATAACATAATATACGCGGTGATAGTTTGCGTGCTGCTCGCGCTAGCCATAGGCGAGTTCCTTTCCCGCGGAATAAAATCCATATTAAGCTCGCTCATAGCCGAAACCGGAAGGCTCACCGCGGGCGTAAACGCCGGAAAACTCGATCTGCGCGGCGACGCGGCTAAAACCAATTTCGAGTTCCGCGGAATAATCCAGGGCATAAACGACGTCATCGACGCGTTCGTCCGCCCGCTCAACGTGACCGCCGAATACGTGGACAGGATCTCCAAAGGTGACATGCCTCCGAAGATAACCGATGCATACAACGGTGACTTCAACGAAATTAAAAACAATCTCAACCAGTGTATAGACGCCATCAACGCGCTTATCCGCGATGCGAACACCCTCGCGGCCGCGGCCGCCGCCGGAGATTTTTCGGCGCGCGCCGACGCGTCCAGCCACTTCGGAGATTATTCAAAAATTATTAAAGGCATGAACGAGACCACGGAGTCGTTCGTCGGTCCGCTCAACCGCACTATAGAGCATCTCGAAAATATCAGCCGCGGCGCCATCGACGAGAACATCACCCGCGAATACAGGGGCGAATTCAACCGCCTGAAAGTGAGTTTCAACAAATGCTTCGAAGCGGTGCGCCTCCTGGTTTCCGACTCGAATATGCTCGTGGTTTCGGCGCTCGATGGAAAACTCGCGGCCCGCGCCGACGCTTCTAAACACGAAGGCGATTTCAGAAAGATAGTCGACGGAGTAAATAAAACCCTCGACGCGGTCATTAAGCCCGTAGAAGAAGCTTCCGGCTGCCTCGAGCAGATGGCGAAAGGCAATCTCGACGTCGCTATGAAAGGCGAATACAAGGGCGACCACGCCAGGATAAAAGACGCTCTCAACAGGACCATAGATTCGATGAACGAAATTCTCACGCAGGTGTCCATCGCGGTCGACCAGGTCGATACCGGATCGCGCCAGGTCTCCGACGCCAGCCAGTCGCTGTCGCAGTCGGCTACCGAATCGGCGAGCTCGATCGAAGAGATCAGCGCCACCATGCAGGAAATTAATTCGCAGACCAGGCAGAACGCTGAAAACGCCACCCAGGCGAATAAACTTTCAGGCGACGCCCGCAATTCCGCCGAAGACGGCAACAACAAGATGCGCGACATGAAAAAGTCGATGGCCGAGATCAACGAGGCTTCGGCCGACGTGGCGAAGATAATCAAGGCTATTGACGAAATAGCATTCCAGACCAATCTTCTCGCCCTCAACGCAGCGGTAGAAGCGGCCCGTGCCGGAAAACACGGTAAGGGATTCACGGTCGTGGCCGAAGAGGTCCGAAACCTCGCTCAGAGAAGTGCGAAAGCCGCGAAGGAAACCGCCGAGATGATCGAAGGTTCGATCAAAAAAGCCGAATCGGGGGCAAAAATTGCCGAAGACACCGCTAAATCGCTTGAAGTTATAGTTTCCGGCTCGGCGAAGGTGACAGACCTGATAGGCGAAATAGCCGCCGCGGCGCGCGAGCAGGAAAAGGCCGTGACGCAGGTCAACCAGGGCCTCGGCCAGATCGACCAGGTGACGCAGCAAAACACCGCGACCGCCGAAGAAGCCGCGGCCGCGTCCGAAGAACTATCGAGCCAGGCTACCGAACTCAAGGGAATGCTCTCCAGGTTCATTCTTAAAAGGTCGGCCGGCGCCGTCAACGCTTATGTCGCCAAACAGCCGCCCGCGGGAGTTCCCGTCGTAAAGCAGATAACCCATAAGACCGTTTCGGCAAGGCCGGCGGCGAAAATTCAGGCGCCGCAGGCAAAATCGGCCCCGCGCAAAAACGAAAAGATCGATCCTAAAGATATAATATCTCTCGACGATAACGAATTCGGAAAATTCTAATGAATAAATAATAAATGACTGGAGGTAATATATGTCAATAAATGAAAAAGTAAAAAACAGCAGCGCCTTTATCGATGACGACCTCGACGAGGAAATGGAAGATACCCAGGAGGACAAGTATTTGACCTTCGTTCTCAACCGTGAAGAATACGGCATCGAAATAAAGCACGTGATCGAAATAATAGGCATCCAGAACATCACCAGCGTTCCCGATATGCCCTCATATATAAAAGGCGTCATAAACCTTCGCGGCAAAGTAATTCCCGTTATGGACGTGCGTATGCGTTTTAACATCAGCGAGCAGGCTTATAACGAGCGTACCTGCATAATCGTTATAACCGTGAACGAGCAGCTCGTCGGGCTTATCGTCGACGAGGTATCGGAAGTGCTCGATATTCCGAAATCTTCAGTGGAGCCGCCGCCTAAAGTCAGCCGCGGCGCAGGCAACAAGTTTGTGCACGGCATGGGCAAAGTGGGCGACGCCGTTAAAATATTGCTCAATGCCGATAGACTTCTCTTCGAAGAAGACCTTGAAAAAATCGCCGCGCTTTAGTTCGTGAGGATAGCGGAATAAAAAGCCATGGCGATTAATTGTTCGAAACTGAAAAATAGGAAGGTGAGCCGATGTTTAAAACCATAAAGTCAAAAATAATATTGTCAGGCATAATCGCGGTCCTGATCCCCGTGATAATAATACTGTCACTGGTCAACAGGGAAAAGGCCAATATTTCTAAAACAGTAGTCAGCGAGGCCTCAAAGCAGCTTAAAGAGCATATGCAGAGCGTCGCGATGGACGCGAATTCGCTTTGCCACAGCCAGCAGGAGCTGCTCGAAAAGGTCATGCAGTCGAATATGAACGTGCTGAGCGAGCACATCAAGGCTAATGGCGGCTTCTCTCTTTCAACCGAGGCCGTCGAGTGGAACGCGGTAAATCAGCTCAATTTGAAAGAAACTAAGATCGGTATCCCTAAAATGAATTTCGGCAAAGGCTGGCTCGATCAGGGCGGAGCTGGCGCATGGCTTTCCCCGAATTACGATAAAGCCGTTCCGACCCCCGTCGTGGACGCCGTAACCGGCCTTGTCGGGGGGACCTGCACTATATTTCAAAAAATGAACGATGCCGGCGACATGATCAGGGTCGCCACAAACGTTATAAATAAAGAAGGGAAACGCGCCATAGGAACCTATATACCGGCGGCTGACGATTCCGGTACGAAAAACCAGATCATAGAAACCGTGCGCAGCGGAAAAATATATACCGGCAGAGCCTTTGTCGTGGACGCCTGGTATGTCGCCAGTTACGCCCCGATCAACGATGACACCGGAAAATTGATAGGCATGTCATACGTCGGAGTAAAACAGGAATCGGTCGAAAGTCTTAGAAAGGCCATAATGGACATTAAAATAGGCGAGACCGGTTACGTGTTTGTTCTGGGCGGCAGCGGCTCGCATATGGGGCATTATATCATTTCATATAAAGGCGCCTCCGACGGCAAGAACATTTACGAGGTCAAAGATACGAACGGAAGGGAAGTCATTAAGGAAATGATCGAGCTTTCTAAAAAAGCTAACGGGAAGCCGATCCTTTATGAATATCCCTGGCAGAATACGGGCGAAAAAGAGCCGCGCCTGAAAATGGCTTCCGTCGTTTATTTCGAAAAGTGGGACTGGGTTATCGGCGCGAGCGCATATCTCGATGAATTCACCCGGACCACCAATATCATAAATGC
>Ga0209212_1009022_pt1 | contig 10543 bp, 5 predicted proteins | sample RifGroC2_FD_183996 | JGI IMG/M metagenome (GOLD analysis project Ga0209212, IMG submission 183996) | Groundwater microbial communities from Rifle, Colorado, USA - Groundwater C2 (SPAdes) (version 2) | ecosystem: Environmental > Aquatic > Deep subsurface > Groundwater | place: Rifle, Colorado... | reverse complement strand
TCAAGTCGAATCATCCGTTCCGACTGTGCCTTCCTCGTGACGAGGTTAACGCTCCCGGCGATCGCGTCTGCATCTTTATCAGCGGTCGACGCCTTCAATAATTCGATTCCTGCCAGGGAGCCCTGCGCTATCGTGCTGAGATTCACCCCTCGATCGTTCGCTTCCGTTGGAGCCATTCTCACGCCGTCATGATACACGACCGAGAACCTGTCACTCAGACCGCGCAACACAACTCTACTCGCCTCCCCGCCGCTTCGAAGAAGCGAGACGCCGGGAAGCCGCCCGATTGCCTCCGCTGCATTCGCATCGGGTAATTCCTGTATCTTTTCTTCGGAAACGACACTCATAATCGTGTTCGCGGTAAGTTGTTGGTTGATTGCCGCAACCTGCCCGCGCATCTGCGCCGTCACAACCACTTCCTCGCCTAAAATGACCGTCGGTTTCAACTGGACATTCAGTTGGACAAGATCCTTCGCGGCAAAATCGATGCCGATCTCCTTTGATTCATATCCCACGCATGACACCTTCACCGTGAAGAACGCCGGGGGAATTCGAGTGATCTTGTACTCACCGTCCAGGTTTGTTGCGTTCCCCAAGGACGTGCCAAGCAGGAAGACGTTCACCCCAACAAGCTTCTCGCGGCTTGAGGAATCCGTCACGGTCCCCCGCAGCGTTCCTTGACCTAAGACCGCAGATGGGAGAATGAGCGCAAAGACTGCAATGGCTTTGATGCGTCGGAGGATTTTCATGAGAATAGTGCTCCTTGATCAGCCCAGATGATCGGTTAAGAGGAAACTGGCACTCTTGATGGTTGCGCGCTTCAATAATGAACTGCGATGATTCACATATCCACGGCATGCGCTCCGCCCGCCCTATCAGGACGAGCACCTTCTTCAGTTGTCACCAATCTTTGTGCGACTACACGATTCACGAACGATAAGCTCCGGTTTCAGAATTTGTCGAAGGGGTATCTCTTTCCCCTCCATCTTTCCCACGAGCAACTCCACTGCCTTTTGCCCTATCACATCAGTCGGCTGACGAATCGTGGTCAGCGGGACTGCAGCGTATTGCCCACGCTCGATATCATCGAAACCGATGATGGCAACGTCATCCGGAATGTTTAGCCCTTGCTCGAGAATCGCGTTTTCGAACCCAAGAGCGGAAAGATCGTTATAGACGAAAAAGGCGTCCGGCTTCAGAGCGAAACTTTTGAACCGCCTGCCAATCTCATAGCCGGATTGATAGTCGTACCACTCTCCTCTCTTGCGGAGATGAAAGACAAGTCGTGTGTCCACCCGCTTGCCATGCGATCGGAGGGCGCGCGTGTATCCACGGCCTCGCAGTTCACCGACCATATTGCCTTTTTCACCGTTGATGTAACCTATTCTCTGATATCCAAGCTTGATGAGATGTTCGGTTGCGATGAACCCGCCCAACTCGTGATCGCTTCCGACAAACGGAATATTCTCGTCCGCGATATAGGAGACCATCACAAAGGGAAATCCTTCATGGAGGATTCTTCGGATGGTCGGAGTCGCGTGGTACTTGTGAGTCATCGAGGCGATGATCATTCCGTCGACGCCGAATTTGCGAAACCGCGCAATCTGCGCCTCTTCTCGTTCCGCCTTCCCCGACGAATTGGAGATCAGCACATGGTAGCCGAGCTCATAGGCTGTATCCTCGACGCTGTGCATGACACGTGAAAAGAATGGACTACGTATATCTCGAAGGACAAGACCCACCGTCTGATGCTCGCGTCGTGTCGTTCGAGGCACCGGCTTGGCAACATAGGTTCCTTTGCCAACACGACTGTACACAACCCCCTCGTAGATCATTGTCGCCAGAGCTTTCTTGACCGTAATCAAGCTCACGTTGTACGCGGCGGCTAATTCAGCGTGAGATTGGAGTTGATCGCCGGATTTCAGTTCCATTGCGGCAATCTTCGACTTGATATCGTCGACAATTTGGAGGTAAAGGGGGGTAGAGTTGTGCAGGTCTATGGGCACAATGGTTAGCCTGGTATACTAGGTATGTCAAGGTTAGTTTTTTCCCGTTTCATTGTCAAGTGCTTTTTGGTTTTTTTTAGTTTTTTATTGGAAGGCCCCGCACGAAATCGCTCCCCCACGCCTGGAGGAGTTACATCCGAAAAGGGATCAGCCGAGTAGCTCGGACGAAAGCACGGTGTTTTGCCACGAAGACGCCACGGCACGAAGATAAGTTCTTAGTTCTTTGGCGTTTAATGATGCTTTGTGACTCATATGTTGATCGCACTACTTTTCGACCGGATCTCTCACGGCTTACCTCAGATTCACGAAGATCGGGCAATGAGACAGGAAGAATGCTCTTCCGGGAGTAGAATCAAGGAACTTCGGGGGATTACGAGCGGAAGCTAGAAGGTCGATTTACCTTTCATTCGGCCGAATTCCTGTTTGTCGAGGCCTCGCACCGCCTCCCTGGATTCAACCGTAGTTCTGGGCAGGAGATCGGTCGTATGACTGTTTCGAGACATCAAATTACCGGCGTCCCGGTTGGATTCCGCGTGGACGCGCCTAGCCCAACTTCACCGCTTCTCATCTATTACAAACGGACTTCCACCGATCTCAATCCGACCCGTCACAACTCCGGTAGTTGCGCCATCGGCCTTTCCTTTGTAGCCCGGTTGCTTTCCACCAATGCTTACTTCGAAGAACCCGGGCTCAACAATCCGGCGGTTCTGATGGTTGATCAGCGACAGTTGTCTTGGTTCCAACCTAAATGAGATGCTCTTCTTCTCCCCCGGAAGCAGGTAGAGCCGACGAAATCCCTGAAGCGATCTGATGGGAACCGGCGCAGACGCTTCCACGTCTGAGACGTAGAGTTGGATAACTTCTTCGCCCGGCCTCGAGCCGGTGTTCTCGACGTCGACGGAAAGAACAATCTCCTCTCCGGCACGAACACTTTTGGGAAGAAGAAGACTTGTGTATGCAAATGTCGTGAAGCTGAGTCCATATCCGAACGGATAAAGCGGCTCACCCGTGAAGTACCGGTAGGTCCTTCCCCGCATACTGTAGTCGGCAAATCGCGGAAGCTGGCTCGCTGATTTGTAGAACGTCACCGGCAATCGTCCCGCCGGATTATAGTCACCGAAAAGGACATCGGCCAGGGCATCGCCGGCGGCTTGTCCCGGATACCAGACTTCAACAATCGCCGGGAGGTGCTCGGCAGCCCAGTTCACCGCCAGAGCGCTCCCGTTCATCAATACCAGGACGATTGGTTTTCCGAGTGCAGCGAGATCGTGCAACAGTATTTCCTGCGGTTGGGGCAATCCGAGCTCGATCCGATCACCTCCCGAAAATCCCGGGACGTTCACGGGCATTTCTTCTCCTTCGAGGCGCGGGGAAAGGCCCAGCAACGCAATGACAACATCTGCCGCCTGCGCTGCCGCAAGAGCATCTTCCCTCAATCGTGGATTCGGTTTTGACCAAACGAGCCGCGCACTTGCATCCGCGCGCCGATCCCAATATTCGATCCTGATTCGCCGCGGAAGCCCGGCTTTGAGGTACATATCCTTCCATCCTGTGATCACCGTGTGCCGATCGGAAGATTCCGCGAGAAGAGAATCCTCCAGAAAGAGCCGGAATCCGCCATACACGGTGACTCCAAGCAAGAATCGTCCGGTCGTCGGGGGAACAAGCATGCCTGTCCACCGCACGCTAAAACTGTCCGCTCTCAGGCCCGGCACCGCGGGTTGATCCCACCAATTGAAATCAATCTCCGGATCGATGCGCGTGAGGAACGGTTCACCTTCAAATGCGTGATTGTTGAAATACTCGGCCTTGAGCCCGTTTATCGGCATTCCTCCTCGATCGGCAAGAAGCGACGACGTTGTGATTGCTTCGAACGATGAGACATTCTCCGCGATGTCGCATCCTCTTTCGTACAGCACCGTCGTCTTCTGAGAGACTTTTCGCTTGATTCCTTCCAGGGGCGTTATGGGCTCCGCAGGAATTCCGTTGTAGTTCCCCAGCAGCACTTCCACGTCATCCGCATTAGGACCGATGACGGCAATGGTACGAAGGTCTTTCCGAAGCGGAAGAAGTCCGTTTTCATTCTTGAGCAATACAATCGATTTACGTGCCGCCTCGACGGCCAGCTCGCGATGTTCTTTGGAGTCGTTGACACTCGAGGGAATGTGAGCATACGGAACCCGCTCGGGAGGATCGAACATTCCAAGTCTGAGCCGGGCGCGGAAGAGTCGTTTCAATGATCGATCAACGAGATGTTCGCTAATGAGTCCCAAGCCGACGGCAACTCCAAGGCTGTCGTACGTTACGCCGCAATTGAGGTCGGTCCCCGCGGAAAGGGCCATTGCCGCCGCCTGCGGAGCCGAGCGGGCGACCTTGTGTGTGTTGTAGAAATCCATAATCGCCCAGCAGTCGGAGACGACGTAGCCGTCGAAGCCCCACTCGTCTCTCAGTATCCTTTGAATCAATTCATTGCTTCCGCAACACGGCTCGCCGCGGAAGCGGTTGTAGGCGCACATGATTGACTGCGCGCCCGCCTCTACGACGGTCGACCGGAAGGCCGGCAAGTACGTTTCCCGCAAGTCGCGCTCGTCTACAACAGCATCAAACACATGTCGTTCGGGCTCTGGACCACTGTGCACGGCAAAATGCTTGGGCGTCGCAATCGTCTTGAAATAGTATGGATGATTTCCTTGAAGTCCTTTAACGAACTCGACGCCCAGACGAGCCGTCAGGTACGGATCTTCGCCGAACGTTTCCATTCCGCGACCCCATCGTGGGTCACGAAAGATATTGATATTGGGGGACCAGAATGTGAGACCTTCGTAGATTCCTCGTCTCCCATCGCGCACGGCTTCGTGATGCTTCGCCCGTGCTTCATCTGATATTGCAGTGGCCACACGCCGCAAAAAGTCGGAGTCCCACATTGCAGCCAAGCCAATCGCTTGTGGGAAGACCGTTGCTCTTCCGGCCCGAGCCACTCCGTGCAGCGCCTCATTCCACCAATTGTAGGCAGGTATTCCAAGGCGATCGACCGAAGGAGCGTTGTACAGCATTTGCTTGACTTTCTCATCGAGCGTCAAGCGTGCGACCAGATCACTCACCCGATCATCAAGAGGAAGATCGGGATTCTGATAGGGATACCCTGCCCGCACGTCCTTTTGCGAGGGGATCCCGCTCGGTGCACAACTGCCGATGAGAAGTATCAGAAGGGGAGCGAGAAGCGACGCGCGCACGTTTCGGTTGGATGGATTCATGAGTAACTGATGTTACGCAAAGAGTAAAATCCGAAGCACTAAACCCGAAACTCTAAACAATCCCAAAATTCAAATTTCGAAAACAGCCCCATTTCCGTTGCAGAATTTAGGATATTTGAATTTCGGTCATTTGAGTTTGTTTAGGATTTCGACCCGCCTGCCAAAGCGAAGCGGCGGGCAGGTATTCGAGATTCGAATTTTCATCATCTGCGTAACGTCAGTGAGTAACTCAAAGTGATTGTAGTTTTAGACGCTGTCTCACCACCGATGGCACACCGATAAACACGGATGAGCACGGGGAAGTCAGAACGACAGAAGCCAGCGAGCCAAGAATCACTGATCACTGATTTCCGACCTCTGATTTCTTATCTTTATCAGTAACAGCTCAGCGAACTTGGCCATCGAGAAGGGAATACCTTCCGTTGCAAAGCCCCCTTTGTCATTGGCGCAAACGCAGCGTGAATGAGAGCGTTTGACAACCATCTGAAAGTCCCGGAGGGACGTGATATTTATAACACGATCCCCAAAACAAGGATCAAGCTCCGTCAGGAGCGGGATGAAATATCAAAAGCAATTGAATTGCAGACACCGTTACCCAAAGATACACGAAAGAAGACGACCGAAGAAACATTGCTTGCCGGTACGTAGAGTAGACGTCGCGCTCCTCTGGAGCTCGAAGCTTTTTGGAGAGCCCTATTATAAACATCGTAGCTCCTACGGAGCCGTTCGTACAAAGAAGCTGACCAGTTACCTTTATCATTACAAATGTGTGCGCCAACTGTGGTAACATACTGAGGGGTTACCTCTGTGCCGCTTCCTCACTCCGTCACCGCTCCATATTTGCGCAGCATGGCGACAAGAGTCCCTGCGGTTTCTCCTCCACGCCCCTCGACGATTTGAATCGGGGTCAATCCTTCTTTATTCTCTACGTCCACATCTGCCCCCCGCATCAAGAGAAGTGGCAGCACTTCCAGTCTGTTGTCGTGAGAAATCGGAGTCAATGCCCAGAGGAGTGGGCTGCGACCCGTTTCGTCGACGTGATTTACGTCAGCTCCCTTATCCAACAGCATTTTGACAACCTTCGGGAGTGAATAGAAACATGCCTTATGAAGAGGGCCCCAGTCTTGAGAGACCTCTCGAATATTCGGATCTGCACCCACCATGAGAAGCGACTCGACGTAGTCGGGTCGCTCGTACTCGATGGCCCACATCAAAGCTGTCTGGCCATCGCCATCTTGTTGATTTACGTTGGCGCCTTTACGAATGAGAAATGACACCAGCTCCGTTCGCCTGTATCGAACAGCAAGGTGGAGCGGTCGCCAGCCAAACTCGTCTTTCGCGTACAGAAGATTCCGCTCGCGCTCGATCATCCGCGTAACGTGATCGGTCTTCCCGGCTTTGATCGCCTCAAGTATCTCGCGACCCCGCTCCGGATCAACCACAGGCTCGTCTGCCTCCTTTTGATCATCGCATGAAATCATCGTCAGGGCGGAGAAGATTAAAACGCGGGTGATCATGATTGCAGGCGCCCCCGGAAGCAAGAACGGGTGAGCTGAGATGAAACGTGCGCGAGGGAGCGGCATCGCTCTTTCCTCCCAGAAGTGGCTTTTGTGAGATTCGACTCGCTTTGGGTATCGGAAGGTAGGAGAAATTCGATGAAATTCAATGCGCATAGTTCTCTTCTGGAGAACGTTGAAGATGCCCTTCCCCGGGGTTTTGAGCCGGTTGCGGGAACACACCGACACGCATCCGCACCTCGCTTGCTTTCAAGCAACTATCGCTTCTCCCTCGCATTTCGTATATTGCCCGCCGCGGAATTGCTCGATCAAAGTAAGATACGACCGAGATGATCATGGGGAGAAACACACGGGGCAGACCATCTTCGCTTCGCTGCCTTCAACGTTCCTTGCCGGAGCACGACTCGCAAGCAAAATGAAAACCCTGTGTCTCGTAAGGCACGCAAAGTCGAGCTGGAAACGTGAATTGTTGACGGATATCGATCGCCCGCTCAACAATCAAGGGATGCGCGACGCGTCATTGATGGGAAGGGTGCTGCGGAAGAAGAACATCCAGCCAGATCTGCTCTTGGCAAGTCCTGCGAAGCGAGCGTTCGATACGTCCGTCATCATTGCACAGGAGTTGGCGTATCCTGCCGACAAGATTCGAATAGTGAAAAGGCTCTACCTGGCGCGGATCGACGAGATCCTCATGGTCATTCAAGACCTGGACGATCACTGTAACACCGCGGTTCTGGTCGGTCACAATCCCGGGCTCACTCGTCTCGCAGAACTCCTCGTTGAGGATCCTATTTCAGAAATCCCGACCACGGGTATCCTCTGCTTCGACTTCGCCGGTGCATCATGGAAACACATTGCACCCGGTTCAGTTTCCTTGCGGTTCTTTGAGTATCCAAAACGAAAGGAATGAGCAAACCGGCACGGCTTCCGACGCCCGGAAGGTGGTTGCGTCGTGTCGTCATTCATGCTCATGGACGCCCGACAAGAAACCGGCGAGCCAACATCCCGGAGATTGGAAACTCATTTGTGAGGATGGTTGATCGCTCGTCGTAGGCGCCACGCTTGGTGCACGGAGTACACGACCGGGACGACCACCAGCGTCAGCAACATCGAGGAGATAAGCCCGCCGATTGTCCCAAGCGAAAGAGAGTACCAGAGACTGGTTCTTTCGCCCATGATCAGCAACGGCAGAAGTCCGCCTATCGTCGTCAGGGTTGTCATCAATACCGGACGCAACCTCCGTGATGAGGCCTCGGCCAGGGTCTCCACCGTGTAGCCTTCCGCTTCGATTCTCCTGGAGAGATAATCGACAAGCACGATCGAGTTTGTCACGACGATTCCAATGAGCAAGACGATTGCCGCGTAGCCGCCTCTCCCAAACGGTGTGTCCGTAAGGTAATACGCCACGAAGAGCCCGATGAGCGAAAACGGGACTGAGAGGATGATGATGAACGGCTTCACGAACGATTCGTAGAGCGAGGCCGTAATCATGAAAACAATGACAAGCCCGAAGAACGCAATCCAGAGAAGCGAGAGTTGGCTCTCTTCCGTGAGCCAGAAGAACGAGGACGACCGGTCGAAAAGGTACCCGCTGGGGAGCGGCGTGGCTTTGATTGCCGCATCCACAAACCGATCGCCGAAGCGATAGGGCCCCTTGTATTCGAACGATATCCAACGGAGGTACTGCTGGTTCTCACGGGCAATTTTCGCGGGCATCTGCCGCTCTTCAATGCGTATCAACTCCGATAAGCGAACCTGCTCCCCGTTGGCATTCACCACCACCGCCTGACGCAAATCGTGTACGGAGAGCTCTTGATACCCGGCGACCTTTACGGCGTAGGGGACCCGCTCTCCGCGAATGTTCAGCTCACTGTGCTCGATCGCTCCTCTTGTGTACGACCTCACTGCCCGGATCACGTCGACAACGGTCAGGCCATGTCGTGCAATCGCGTCACGATCCACCATCACCACCAGTTCATACATCTTGCTCCAACGACCAAAGGAGCGATCGATGTCCACCTCGGCAATCCTCGGGTTCCGCTCGATCTTCTCCCGAAACGTCTCCGCGATCTCTTTCACTTTATTATAGTTGTACCCCAGCACTTTGACGTAGAAACTCGGCGCGGATTCTCCTCCACTGTAGAATCCGGGACCGAACCCTGATACCGAGACGGACGCACCCCCCGTTTGGGCAGCAAAGAGGACGCGGCGATTCTTCAACTCGAACGGAATTGCCGTGTTCGCGGCAGAATCGGCAATATCGACGCGCACGACTGCGTAGTCTGAATGCACGCGAGTCGTCACTTTGTCGATCCCCTGACCATTCAGCAACACGTCCCGCTCGACATCGAGGGCAACCCGATTATAGCGCTCAATTTCCGTTCCCTGCGGAAACCACACGCCGACGATCAGATACGTCTGCGATCCGAAATCCCACACCTCTCCTTTTGAGACCTTCGAGAAGAAGAGATACGACGTTCCGCCGAGGGCATAGTTCACATAGGATCTTACCGACTGATACGTCTCGCCTCCGAACGACTTGTTATAGAGTGCTGCCAACGCGTTTTCAGATTCGATCTTCTCAGGCAACAACCATACGGGAAGTCCGAAGAGCCAAATGGTAATTGCGATGACCAGTCGCTTCCTCAGAAGAGCGACACGAAGAAGCGATTGATAGAGATTGGAGGCCTCTGCTCCAAGACGGTCAAGGATTCCGTAAAACGTCCTGCCCGAAGAGATATTGGCGGTTGCCACCGGGATGAGCGTGAAGGAAACAACGAGCGACATGAGGAGCGAAACACCGACCGCCAGACCAAAATCAAAGAAGTATGGCTTCAGATCTGGCGGGAGGAATTGCAGCGGAAGCAGCGCGCCGACCGTTGTGAGCGTTGAAGCCACCACCGAAAGCGCGATCTCGGAGACCGCGTGCTCTATCTTCGGGAGCCGCCCTGCAGTGCCATCCTGCAAATGGCGGTTGATGTTCTCCAGCACGACGATGGAATCATCCACTAGCCGGCCAAAGCCGAGGACGAGTCCCGCCAGTGTCAACAGGTTCAATCCGACACCGAGCAACCAGAAGAACAACATCGTCCCGGCCAGCGAAAAGAGAATTGACGAGAGCACGAGCAGGGGCGCAATCAGGTTTCGCAGGAAAAGAAGAAGGACAAGAAAGATGCAAACGAGCGAGATGATGATCTCCAGGTACAGCTTCCCGAGCTCCTTGCGCATCTGCTCACTTTTGTCCGATGCTTTGCTCAGGCTGAATCCGGGCGGAAAGCCGGTTCTGAGAACTTCCAGTTTCTGAAACACCGCCTCCGCCAACGCGAGCGTGTTCGTGTGCGGCTCCTTGTCGATCACAAGAGTGATCGTCGGTTTGCCGTTGATGCGGTAGAAGCTTCTCGGTTCGGCACGACCATCCCTCACCGATGCAACATCGCGCATTCGAATCGGTGCGCCTGCAGCGGTTCTTGTGATGACGACCTGTTCGATATCTTGAAGAGTTACTGACTCATTGCGGACCGCGATCAGGGTTCGTCCCTCCCCTCCCGCAAACGCTCCAACCGGAGCGCTGAAGTGCAACTCCCGCAGCCGCGCGGTGAGCTCATCCGATCTGAGTCCGAGCGCAACGACTTTGGCGGGATCGACCTCTACTTGGAGCTCTCGACGCTCGCCTCCAAGAACCTGGACATTTGAGATTCCTTTGATTGACATGAGCGGTGGACTGATCGACTCTTCGGCATACTTGCGCAACTCATGGGGAGGCTTC
>Ga0209212_1009019_pt1 | contig 10547 bp, 11 predicted proteins | sample RifGroC2_FD_183996 | JGI IMG/M metagenome (GOLD analysis project Ga0209212, IMG submission 183996) | Groundwater microbial communities from Rifle, Colorado, USA - Groundwater C2 (SPAdes) (version 2) | ecosystem: Environmental > Aquatic > Deep subsurface > Groundwater | place: Rifle, Colorado... | reverse complement strand
CTACTCCAGATATTCTCGGGCGGTTGCGCTTGCTCAAGCTCAAGTCGATAGATCTGCCCCTCCCTTTCTATCAGCACTGGCTCCTTCCTGCGCGCCATGGTATCAAAGATGGTGGGCAGATTTATCGCGAACTCATCAAAATTCACCCGCTTGACTTCTTTGGCCACCTTTTTAACCCCCCCTTACGGAACGGTATACGGCACTATAGCACAGTCGCCCGACTATTCCACTGGGTAAGCGGGCTGATATGGGTGGAGCTGCCGGAATTCTTCGGTGCGCCACGCGGGAAACCCGCCTTCGGCCCGAATTCGAGGCCACGGACCGCCAGATTGACCAACTTGTTTACTCCAGAGGCCTTTTCATGCCGAATCAATACAAAGTTGCTGAATTTGTAATTTGAGTTTAAGTAAACAGGAGCACATAGGACTTGGTGGAATTAAAATTAGGACACTACCCGCAGTTTTTTCCTGTTGACATTTTCTTTCAAATTCATAAATATGACCACCTGCTTGCTGTTGGGAGATGTAAGCTGACTTCTAAAAAACGCGGACAAAAAAGATCAATTTAAAAAAGGGAAGGAGGTGAAGGAGCATGACTAAAGCCGATCTCATCAATGCGGTAGCCAAAGGAGCAAAACTCAGCAAGAGGGCGGCAGGGGATGCTGTAGATGCGACCTTTGAAACTCTCGCCCGGGCGATCAAAAAAGACAAACGATTTCAGGCGCCGGGCTTCGGTACCTTTACCGTGCGCTCACGCAAAGCGAGAAAGGGAAGAAACCCTCAAACAGGAGCGGAGATTACGATTAAGGCGAGCAAGACCGTGGGATTCAAGCCCGCCCCCGGCTTGAAAAAGGGACTATAGGCCTGGAGGAGATCTTTTTGGGGCCACCACGGTTTACGTGGTGGCCTTTTTTTATCTTGGAGTGAGGCTTGTCTGATTGCCTGGTTCTTGATAGGAAATCAGGAGCAAAATAGAATAATCAGGCGACAAAAAAGAGCTGCGGTTAGAGTTCGAGGATAATTCATGTCATTGAAGAGCAAAAAAATCTGGCTAGACGGAGAGATGGTTCCTTGGGAAGAGGCCAAGGTGCATGTCTTGACCCATGCCCTCCACTACGGGACCGGGTACTTTGAGGGTATCCGCTGCTACTCTCTGGAGGATGGCCGCTCTGCGGTTTTTCGACTGGATGAGCACATCAGGAGATTCTTCGATTCCGGGAAGATTCTGGGTTTTCCTCTTCCCTATACTGCGGAAAAGATCAAGCAAGCGATTTTGGATATCGTCAAGGTCAACGATCTTAAGGAGTGTTATCTCCGGCCGCTGGCATTCGTCGGACTGGGAGATATGGGTCTCTATGCGCCCGACAACCCCATTCATGTGATCATCGCCGCCTGGCCTTGGGGGGCCTATCTGGGAGACGAGGGGATCAAAAACGGCATTCGGGCCAAGGTCTCCTCCTACACGCGCCATCATGTCAATGTGATGATGACCAAGAGCAAGGTTTCGGGAAATTACATCAACTCCGTCCTGGCCAAGAATGAAGTCAAAAAGGCCGGGTACGACGAGGCGATCATGCTGGATACCGAAGGCTATGTGGCGGAGGCCAGCGGCGAAAATATTTTTATTGTCCGGCAGCGGCGGGTCAAAACAACGCCTTTTACCTCTATCTTGCCGGGGATCACGAGAGACTCCGTGCTTACGATCGCGCGTGACAAAGGCTACGAGGTTCAAGAGGAGCGTTTTACCCGGGACGAGTTGTATACTGCGGATGAGGTCTTTTTGACCGGCACGGCCGCTGAGCTGACGCCGATCCATGAGGTGGACGACCGTAAAATCGGCCCCCGCTGTCCGGGCCCGGTTACGCTGGACCTACAGCAGACCTTTTTTAGCATCATCAAAGGCAAAGATAAAAAGTATGCCGGCTGGCTTACCTACCTCTAACAGCCTGCTGAAAAAGGCCCACATGCCATCAGCCTGGCTGGGAGTCTCTTTCCGGTCCGATGCAATACAGCCGTCTCACGCTCGCCAAATAGCTAATGGTATCGTCTTTGGTACGCGTACATCTCCTCGTCCGGTGCATCGGCCCTTCAAGAAACCCCCAGCCAGTTGGAATCGTCGTGACGCCGGCTAAACTCGACCGCCTGTCCTGGCTGCTCTACGATTTTGCCAATAATTCCTTCTCGGTGATGATCGTTACCTTTGTCTATCCGGTCTATTTCAAAAGCGTCGTCTGCGCGGGATTGGGCAACCTCGGAGATCTGCTATGGGGTATCAACGGCTCATTGTCTCTGATGGTCGTAGCCTTTCTTTCGCCGATCCTGGGCGCTGCCGCCGACCTCTCAGGGCAAAAGAAAAAGTTGCTGGTCGCTTCCGGTTTTCTCTGCATCTTTCTAACCTTCCAGCTTGCCTGGGTTGAGTCGGGCATGGTTTTCTGGGGCATGGCGATATTCATTAGCGCAAATATCGTTTATCAGACCGGGCAGGTATTTTATAATGCCTTTCTCCCCGACCTGGCGTCGCCGCAAGAAGTGGGTCGTCTCAGCGGCTATGGCTGGGCATCGGCCTATCTGGGAGGCATAGCTGTGCTGCTTCTGTCGATTCCCCAACTGCAAAATGGCGGTCCAGAGAAAACCCGCTTCGTTTTTATTCTCACCGCTCTTTTTTACCTGTTTTTCGCTTTGCCGGCGTTCTTCTTTCTCCCCTCCGATCAAACGGGAGGAAACAGGCTCCGTTGGAATACTTTTTTTTCGGCAGGGTTCCAACAGGTAAAAAGAACTCTTTCTCGTATGGATCAATACCGTCAGCTCAGACGTTTTTTACTTGCCTATTTTGTCTATATGGAGGGGGTTTCCACCATCGTCTACTACACCAGTATCTATGCTCAGGATACGCTCGGTTTCACCACGGCCGAGTTGGTTTATCTCTACCTGGCGCTACAAACTGTCGGCGTTGGCGGGGCGATCGGTTTTGGCCTCTTGAGTGACCGGATCGGCCCGCGGACGACATTGGTTTTCATCCTGATTCTCTGGAGCCTGGTTGGGCTAGGGGCGGCCCTGGCTTACAGTAAAGCGACCTTCTGGGTCGTGGCGATGGCGGGGGCGCTCTGTCTGGCTTCCGTCCAGGCCGTCAGTCGCTCCATGATCGTTTTGATGGTCGAGCGCGAGCAGCAGGCGGAGATTTTCGGTTTCTACGGCATCAGCGGCAAGCTCTCGTCGGCTTTCGGGCCGCTCCTGTTTGGTTTGATCTCCCTTCTCAGCGGGAGTCAGAGGGTGGCGATGCTTTCGGTTGGCCTGCTCTTCCTTGCGGGGCTTTTTTTGTTGCTGCGGGTGGAGGAGCCGGGAAGAAAAGGGGAGGTGGCCTATGGCCGTTAGAGAGCCCACGCTCAGGGTGACCATGCTGCCCAGGGACACGAATGCCCGAGGGACCATCTTTGGGGGGGTGATCCTGAGCCACATAGACTTGGCGGGCGCTGTCGCCGCCCGTCAACATGCCCCGAGGAATTTCGTTACCAAGGCGATGCATGAAGTAGCATTCATTGCGCCTGTTTATGTCGGTGACCTGGTAAGTTTTTATGCTGATGTGGTGCATGAGGGGAGAACTTCCGTCACGGTCCGGGTCGAGGTTGAGGCCGAGCGTTTCAGCGAACCGGGGATACGGGCCAGGGTAACCGAGGCAGAGGTCGTTTACGTGGCGCTAGATGAAAACGGCAAGACGACTCCGATCCGGTGAAATGGCGCCGTCTCCTTGAGCTCTTTTTCACTTAGGGTTTCCATTAAGCCTGCCCGGAGATCCCTCCCTTTGACTTTAGAGCAATTTGTTTATATAAGAAATATCTCAATCTAAAGTATCATCAGGGATATCAGGACATTATTACTTCGTTGAGATTTTTCCGCCTACAGGGGGTTTCCAATGCGTTTTTTTTTCTCAGGGGGCTTTCCCTTCTCTTTTTGACCCTTCTTTCTATTCTTTTCCCTATATGGAGCCATATCTCTGCGGATCCGACTGGAAATTCGTCGGAGGCGCCCCAGCATGACGGCGGGAGGATTGGTTGCTCCCAATGCCGAAATGACGGTTCAGAAATTTCTCAGTTGCTGCAGAAGGCGGATACCTTTTATGCCAGTTTCAAAACGAAAGAGGCCTTGAACGAGCTTTTAAAGGTGCTCCAGCTTGATCCGCAGAATTCCGAGGCTCTATCCAAGACGGCCCGTGTCTACGTAGATTTTGGCGACATGGTACTGGAGACGGGAGCTGATTGGCAGGAGAAAAAGCTAAAACAATTCCTGATTGCTGAGGAATACGCCCGCAAAGCAATTAAAGCCGATCCTAATGGGACATGGGGCCATTTCTATGTGGCCGCTTCCTTGGGAAAAATCGCTGTGCAATCCTCCATTCCTAAACAGATCGATCTTGCGCGGGAGATTCAGACCGAGATCGAAAAGGCCATTGCCCTCGATCCTCAGAACGGTTACGCCTATCATGTCTATGGGGTTTGGCACAGAAAGATGGCGGAAATCGGAAAAATAAGCCGCCTCTTGAGCGTTGCTGTCTTATGGCGATCGGTTCCCAAGGGAAATTTGGAAAAATCGGTCGAATATCTGAAAAAAGCGCTCTCCTTTAATCCTACAGTTATCTCACACCATCTGGAACTGGCCAGGACTCTTGTGGGTATGGGGCAATACCAGCCCGCCAGAAATGAACTCAAGTCCGTTCAGGAGCTTCCTATCCAGTTTTCCGACGATCCTCTCAACAAAAGGGAAGCGCAGCAGCTTCTCCAAGAGATCAAGGACCGTTAGCGCGGCAGGCCGACCCTAAATTTTCAGTCAGAAAAGAGCGGACCTCATGATGAACACCGTCCAGAGGGAGACGGTGGCCGGCGTCGGGGAAGATGGCGAAGTGATAGGGTTTTTCCAAGGCGTCAAGACGATCGCGCAGGAGATATGCCTGATTTGTAGGAACCAGCCGGTCATTGCCCCCGTGCAGAATCAAAGTCGGGGCTTTCCAATTCGAGACCTCCGGGAGGATGCTAAATAGGTGTGGGTTAACGTCGCCGTTGGGATTCAAGGCGCGGCGTATCCATTGCGCTGAGGTTTCGTTGTAAAGGCGCGGGAGGTCATAGGCCCCCGAGTGAAGAATGACCCCGCGGAGATTTTGAACTTTGCCGGCAAGCGTGGCAGCGAATACGGCGCCGCGCGAAAAACCATATAGCAATACCTTTTCTTGATCGATCCATGGGAGCTCGCGGACCTTGCCAATGCCGTCCAGCACAAGCCCGGTAATGATATTTCTGTCACTATCGCCTTCGATTTCGGTATTTCCATATCCAGGTAATGAAATTGCCAGGCTGGCGTAGCAAAGCTCGGCGGAGAATTGTTCCGCTACGGGAATCATCCTTCTGGCCCCTGAGCGAATCCAGCTGTCGCCGTGGAGCAAGACTATCAGAGGAAACGGGCCGCTCCCTTCAGGCCGGATGAGGTATCCCTCGGCTTTCCCTCCTTGGCTTTCGTAGAAGAATTGAATTGCGGTTCCGGAAGGTAAGCCTGCAAGGTTACGCAAAGGGATTGTTTGAATGCAGCCAAAGAGGATGCCGACAAAAATAAAGGGAAGAAAGCGCTTCCAGTTCATAAACATTAACTTATATCCTATTTTCAAAGGAAAATAAAGCCTTAAGTATGGAATGTTTAGATATTAAGTATTTCTCGATAGGATAAAATTCACACATCAAACAGTTTGGAATAGGATGGCGAGCGGGATGCCGGTCCTGAAGATACACTCCTTAAGGTTGCACACGTATCACGCTTCAAGTATCTATGGCCTACGGATGGTCAGGAAACGACTATGGCTGATTTTGCTGCTTTTTTTGCCTCTAGCTTTGCTTACCTGCGGGAGGCCTGAATCCCAGCGGAAGGTCCTGCGCGTTGGCTTTGTCCCGTCCGAGAATGTTCAGCAGGTGGCGCAAAACGCCCAGCCGATTGTTCAGATCTTGGAAAAAAAACTTGCCGTCGAGATTCAGCCTTTTGTGGCAACGGACTACACCGGGGTCGTGGAAGCTTTGCGCGCCAATAAACTGGACATTGCCTTTCTCAGTCCGGCCTCCTATGTCCTGGCTAAGAGCGAGGCGAACGTCAGGGTGGTACTGAAATCCCACCGCAAAGGATCCGCCTCTTACTATGCGGCGATCATTACCCATGCCGATAGTGGGATCACAAAGCTTCAGGATCTCAGGAACAAAACCTTTGCCTTTGGCGACCCTCTTTCGACCACCGGCCATATCTTTCCCAAGAAGATGCTTAAGGAAAGCGGCATCGACCCGACCAAGGATTTTAAGAGCGTCATCTTTTCCGGAGGACACGATGCTACCGTTCTCGCCGTCTTGAACCGTAAGGTCGACGCGGGGGCAACGTTTGCCAACTTTACCGATGGAAAGGATGCGGCGTGGATTCAGTATTTGAAGGATCCCAAAGAGCAGAAAAAAATCCGCGCCATTGCCTATTCCGAGCCGATCCCGGCGGATAATCTTGTCGTCAACGCCAACTTGGATGCCGGACTCACCGACAAGATCACGGAGATTTTTTTGGAGCTTAGCCGTGATGTAGAGGGAAAAAAGATGTTGAGGGACCTTTACCAGATCGACGGATTTGTCGCGGCGACCGACCAGGATTACGACTCTGTCAGAGAGGCCTTTGGCATTGCCGGAATCAATCTCCCGGAAGTCCTAAAGAGAAAAAAACCATGATGATCCTTCAGGTTAAGGATCTCCATAAATCCTTTGGCCCCTCCGCCCACGTTCTGCGCGGTATTAATCTGAAAGTAGCGCAGGGCGAGTTTCTAGGTATTATCGGCCTGAGTGGCGCTGGAAAATCGACGCTGCTTCGCTGTGTCAACCGCCTCATTGAACCCACCTCGGGGGAAATTCTATTTCCCGAGGCTATCTTCAACGGTCAGGCCGATGGCGCCTGGAGAGATGTCCTCAAGTTGAGCCGTCATGAGCTGCGACTTTTGCGCCGCAAGGTAGGGATGATCTTCCAGCAGTTTAATATCGTGAAGCGTCTTTCGGTGCTGGAGAATGTTTTGTCGGGCGGATTGGGCTACCAGCCTCCGCTCAGGAGCTGTCTTAGGCTTTTCCCTCGGGAAGAGAAATGCCGCGCTTTGACCAATCTCGACAGGGTGGGACTTCTGGATCACGCCTATAAACGGGCGGACGAGCTTAGCGGCGGAGAACAACAGAGGGTGGCGATTGCCCGGACACTGATGCAAAACCCCGCCGTCATACTGGCTGATGAGCCTGTCTCTAACCTTGATCCCAGACTCTCGCGCCTGATCCTGGATATCCTCAAGCGGATCTGCGTCGAGGACGGTATAACGGCTCTGGCAAGCCTCCACACTTTGGATCTGGCCCGGGAATATGCGGACCGAATCGTGGCGCTCAAAGCGGGCCGGGTCTTTTTCGACGGCCCAACCAAAGACTTAACTGAGGCTGTTGTGGAGGGGGTCTATGGCGGGACGAAATGAGTTTCGAACGGCCGGCGGGCTTCATCTCTTTGCTTCGGTGTCGTTCGGCACCTTTTGCCGTCCCAGAGCCTTTTCTATCACGATGCGAAGATGATCTGCATCAAAGGGCTTAGTGACGAGATCGTAGGCCCCTTCCTTCATCGCCTCGACTGCCCGTTGGGTGGTCGCATAGGCTGTGATCATGACTACCGGGACGTTGTTACCTCTGCTTCGGAGCTCTTTCAGGACCTCGAGTCCGCTCATGTCTGGCATCATGTAGTCCAAAAGAACTAAATCTGGCATGAACGAGGCGACCTTTTTAAGTGCGCCTCCGCCGTCCCTGGCGCTTTCGATCGTGTAATCGTGGACAGCCAGCTCCCGCTCCAGCAGCTCCAGGTTGAGCGGCTCGTCGTCCACAATCAATATCTTTTCTCTTGCCATTTAGCTCAGTCTGAACCCTTCTCGTGACCCAACTGGGGTAAGAGCCTTTTAATCTCGCCGTATGAGGGGTCGGTGATGTGAAATTTTACCTTCTAAATAGCCCTTCTGCGTTCTTGAAAGCTAGGCGCTGCGCGGTCTCAGGCTGTAGGTTAGAGAGAAGTTGGCGAAACCGATGGATGCGCCTCTCATAATCGGCTAAGGCTGGTGTGTGAGCTGCATCGGTCCCGATCAGGAAACGATCAGGGAAGCCTTCATAGAGCGCTTTCATATCAGAATAGAGTTGTCCTGATCCGTCCTCGATAAGATGCATCCATGGGGTTCGTATAGGCCAGTATCTCCCGTAGCCCGCAAAGGAGGCGTTCAACATCCCGCCGAGATCACAGAACAGATTAGAGTAGCGGATAAGTATTTGCCGTATGATCTCCGCGGAGCTCCGCCTGCAGTTGTGAGCCCAGATGACCTTCGCTTCCGGTTTGTATTCAAGTAAGCTTTTCATCCCATTAACGACCTCGGGCTCGCCTTCAGCATGAAGGAGCAGCGGCACTCGGAACTTTTCCGCAAGCAACACAAAGCGGCGCATCAGGGGTGTGTCCACCGGATATCCACTTCGCCGCCTCCTTGGCCGTGCGCCTGATAGTCGTAGTGACGGATGATGAACTCCCCCAGTCCATAATACTCGCCTGAGCGCAGCTTGTGCTCGGCTTCCGAAAGCAAGTTTTCAGCGACTCCATCTGGTTTAAGCCAGCGAGATCGGTTTCTTTGTCCCAGGCTTGTTCGCTGGCCTGCGACAAACGGGACGAATCGGCCCGGGTACTTTCTACTGTAGTCCAAGGCCTGCTCATCGCTGCCCGAGCCGGCATCACGGGCGGAAGCATAATACCTTGCCATCAGAACCATGCGGCTGACTCCAGCCCGGTCCATGAGGGCGACAAGCGCTTCGGCTGGCATATCTCCGTTGAGATGCCCATGGCCGTCGATGATCGCGAGCTTCTCAGGCTCGGCATGCGGTGCAACCGCTTTAACACAACTCGCCGCCAGCAGAGACATTAGGACTGCTACTACCAGCGTTTTCATATCCAACGATAGGAAGTTCCTTTTCAGGCGCGGCCACTAAGAACTTCAAATTGCGCCGCCGGCCACTTACCTGCCCGCCGTCGCAATCAATATTGTTTCCCTCGCCATCTGGCTCAGAGTGACCATAGGCGCCATAAGCCTACCCGCACGGCCCACAGAGTCGCCGTGGGCAAGGTGGGCGTTGAGTGAGCTCGCGTCCACCCAGATACCACGCCCCGACTGGCTACCTGGCCCATGACAGATTAGTCTTGGTCGAGCTTGAACACCTTCCGAGCGTTCTGGAAGGCGATATGCTGGGCGGTTTCAAGCGACAGATCTGACAGCCAGCGGCGGAAGATTGTGATCTGGTTAGTATAAGAGCCCCGGTTTTCCCACACATCGGGATGGGCGAGATCGGTTCCGATACCCACGAATCGGTCGGGATATTGCTCGAACAACACCCGCCATTCCGGACGCAGATGCCCTTCGCCGTTGTCCAAGGGATTCTTGGGTTGCTGCCCTCCCCTAGGGGTAAGACTGCCATACAACGAGAGGGGCGTCATGGCTCCGAGGTCGCAGTTGAGGTTCGGATAGCTCTCAAGGAGGGCTCGGAGCGTCTCGGGATCAGGCCTGCCGCAATTGTGGGCTAGAATGATCTTCGCCTCTGGCCGAGATTCCAGCATTCTTTGCAAAGAGTCCAGCGACACTGAGTCCACCTCATAGTGGATCGTGACCGGCACGTCGTATTTGATTGCTAGATCCAGGAACCGCCTCATCAACCGCGTATTGGCCGGAATTGTCACTTCCCCACCTACGGCCTCCCCCTCCCGAAGGGAGTAAGGATAATGGCGGATGATGAATTCGCCAATGCCACGGAAGAGGCCAGTACGGAGCTGATCCTCGGTAAAGTCCAAAAGATCTATTACGGCGGGGTAGTTGTCGGGTTGCAGCCAACGGTTGACATTGGAAAGTAAAGGGCGCTGCATCCCCAGGAATGGGATGATTCGGTCAGGCTCCTGCCTGTAGAAGTCGAGCACAAGGTTCTCATCCGCTATACCCTGCCCGTCGGGGTCATTCGCACCATAGAAGACGGGCATTAACGCCACCATAGCCACGGCTGTTTCGTCCATGAGGCTGACCAGGTAGTCGACAGTCACCCCCCGCGGAAGATGGCTATGAGCGTCGATAAGAATACAAGGACCCTCCAGGTCGCCGTGGCCGAGATGAGCATTCAGCGCGCTCAGGTTGACTGCCATGGTCTTCTCCGCCGGAGTTCCGGGCTTATGGCAGATTGTCACCATAGGACTCGGTTCTCTCGCCAGCACCTGGCTTCCAGTGACCATTCCCAGAAAAACCCCCAAGGCTACTATCTTCACCGTTTTCCGAAAGGACATTTTGTGCCTCCTTTGCCAGTTTTCGGCCTCAATCTCTTACCCGCACGGTCCCACGTGGTCTCCGTGCTTAAGATAGGCTTTAAGGCACGACCCGCACAGAGTCCGTACCCTTGACGACCCTTCCATCCGATGTCTTGCCCCTCAGAACGGCTGCAGTATCGGTGTCGCTGA
>Ga0209212_1009018_pt1 | contig 10548 bp, 5 predicted proteins | sample RifGroC2_FD_183996 | JGI IMG/M metagenome (GOLD analysis project Ga0209212, IMG submission 183996) | Groundwater microbial communities from Rifle, Colorado, USA - Groundwater C2 (SPAdes) (version 2) | ecosystem: Environmental > Aquatic > Deep subsurface > Groundwater | place: Rifle, Colorado... | reverse complement strand
TGCATGAGAAAAATTGGGCCGGAGTGCCGTCCAGGGCGATTTCTCCCCGGTCAAGGACGATGACTCTGTCTGCAGTGCTGATTTCTTCCTCATCCTGCGTCACATGAACAACGCTGAGCCCCCTCTCCCTGCTCAAGGTGCGCAGCAGCGCCATGATCTCCTTTCGGTCTTCGGGAGCCAGCGGGGTCGCGGCCTGGTCAACCAGCAGGCAATCAGGCCGCATGGCGACGACCCCTGCCAATGCCAAGCGGAACTTCTGGGCGCTTGAGAGTGACTGCGTCTCAGCATCGGCGAAGTCCTGCAGACCGAGCGCCTTGAGGGCGTCTTGCACATTTTCGCGGATCACGTGCGGGGGGAGCCCCAGGTTCTCAGGGCCGAAGGCGACATCTTCGATTACGGTCGTGCCGATTATCTGGCTGTCGGGATCGGCGAAGATCATTCCGGATCTCCTCCGGATTTCCCAGAGTTGCCCTTGGTCGGCTGTATCAGCCCCGTGCACCGAGATGGCGCCGGCGTTTGGCAGCAGCAGTCCGTTGCAGAGCTTCAAAAGCGTGGTTTTGCCCGACCCGTTGCTGCCGAGCAGTGCGACAAATTCACCTCGGGCGATGCCGAGCGTTATCCCCTTCAGGCGCCATGCCCCGTCGGCGGCAGGGTTCAACTGGCCGTAGGAAAAATCGACCTGGCGAATTTCGATGGCATTCATCAAATAACGGCCTTCGTGCGGGAGGGGGTGGCTCGCAGCTCCAAGCCAGCTACCCTTGTCCTCTTCAAAGCAGAGAATCGCTCCGGAAAAAACCAACGGTTCCAACCCTAAAGGAGGATCTTTGTGCAGTTTAATAGAACAGGCTTACGGTTGTTTTGAAACAGCGTAATGTTGTTTTAAAACACTGTCATACCAATTACTCCTTTTCAGGTTTTGTGTCAATTAAATTCAAACTGCCGGTGGCTCTCCATGTTAGTATTAGCTTTTATTGAAAAAACGGAAGAGGGGTGTGGTAATACCAATTTACCATGCGGCGCCAGGTCCCTCGCCGCCAGGAGCGCCTTGAGATGTTGCGGCGGCCGGAGTTCCTGCGCCGGAGCCGGAAATTAGTAAAACAAGGGGGTTGCCAGAGGATGGGCCGGAGTAACTGGCGGAATGCGGTAGGAGTGCCGGATGAATGGCTTTGGATGCTGCCGGTAGAAAAGGGCCTGTCTTTCGACAGGCCCTTTGGGTTCAGCAGATTCCCCGGTCAGTAGCCGAGTGCGCGTGGCAGCCAGAGGGAGATCGCCGGCACGTAGGTGATCAGCAGCATGAAGCCGAGCATGGCCATGAGCCAGGGCCAGACGGCCACTGTGAGTTCCGATATCCCCATCTTGGTGATGCCGCTCGCCACGTACAGGTTCAGGCCGACCGGTGGATGGCACATGCCGACCTCCATGTTCACCGTGATCAGCACGCCGAAGTGAATCGGGTCGATGCCGAGCTGCATCGCCACGGGGAACAGGATCGGTGCCAGGATCAGGATGATGGAGGAAGGCTCCATCACGTTGCCGGCCAGAAGCAGCAGCACGTTGGTGACGAGCAGAAAGGCGACCACACCAAGGTGGTGACCGATGATCCAGTCCGCCATGAGCTGCGGAATCTGCTCGTGGGTCATCAGGAAGGAAAAGAGCACCGCGTTGGTGATGATGTAGAGCAGCATGGCCGACATGCTGGCCGAGTCGAGCAGTACCTTGGGGATCTTCTTGAACGGGACGTCGCGGTAGACGAAGACGGCGATGATGAAGGCGTAGGTCGCACTCATGGCGGCCGCTTCCGTCGGGGTGAACATGCCGCTGTAGATGCCCCCCAAAACGATGACGATCAGCAACAGGCCCCAGACGCTCTCGCGGAAGGCCTTGGCGCGCTCGGACCAGGTCGCCTTCTTCATGCGCGGATAACCTTTCTTCTTGGCTATGAACCAGGAGACGAAGCCGAGCAGAGACATGAGCATGATTCCCGGGATGACCCCCCCCATGAACATGGCGCCCACCGAGGAGTTGGTGGCCACACAGTAGATGACCATCGGGATGGAGGGGGGGATCAGGATCCCGAGCGAACCGGAGGTGGTGATGACCCCGGCGCCGAAGCGTTTCGGGAAACCGGCGCGCACCATCGCCGGCAGCATGACCGAGCCGATGGCGACGACCGTGGCCGGACTGGAGCCTGAAACGGCTGCGAACAGGGCGCAGGCGAGTACGCCTGCCAGGGCCAGGCCGCCGTGCCAGTGCCCGACCATCGAGGTGGCGAAATTGATCATGCGGCGGGCGACCCCGCCATGGGTCAGGAAGTTACCCGCCAGGATGAAGAAGGGGATCGCCATGATCTCGAACTTCTCGATGCCGGTGAATAGTTTCATCGCCACCGCTTCGGTCGGCACATCGGCGAAGAAGAACAGGAACGAGAGAACGGTGAGGCCAAGGGCGATCGAGATCGGCATGCCGGTCAGCATCAGTGCCAACAACAGCGCGAAGACGATGCCGGTGCTGCCGAGCATGGCTATTGCCCCAAGTCCGGCCGCGATGCAGAGTAACCAGGTTGCGGCTTTTTTCTTGGTGAATTGCTCCCAGCCAGCGACTGCAGTACTCATTTCGCACCCCCATCCGTATCCTTTTTCTCGAACTTGTGCACTTCGTATTCCTCAAGCGCCTCGGTGTCATCAACGACGACTTCCTCCTCGATCCCCTCGACATGGGTGTGATCGTGGTGCGGCAGTTCGCCGGTGCGCAGAAAACTCCAGCCGACTTGCAGGAAGCGGAAGCACATCAGGTAGGAACCGAGGGGTACTGCGGAGTAGATGATCCAGGTCGGCCACTCGAGATCCGGGGTGGTCGGACCTTCGATTACCTCGGCGACATCCATCCCGATTCTGCTGAACAGCGCGTAATGCATGCCGTTTTCCCAGACGAACCTGGCACCCAGGGTGCCGATCAGGCCGGTGAAAAGCGCGCCGCCGCAGATGCTCAAGACGACGGTCTTGGTGCGCCATGAGTCCGGCAGGCGGTTCACCAGGACGTCGACCCCGACGTGGATGCCTGAGCGCACGCCGTAGGCGGCACCGAACTTGGCCATCCAGACGAACATGTAGATGCAGAGTTCCTGGGCCCAGCTCATGTTGATGGTGAGCAGCCAGTCCTGCAGGCCAGGGATCGGCATGCCGGACATATAACGATGGACAACGGCGACGGCAATAATGACCGTTGCAGCGCCGATGAGGAAGGTGATGATGGCTTCCTCTAGGTGATCAAGATACTTCATCATGACGGGCGTCTCCTGGAGCTCGATAAAAAGCCGCTGCGGAGGCCGCAGCGGCCTGGATTTACCTGGTGCGTTGCGAGAAGGTTAGTTCGGGTTGTAGCCGGTTGCCGCGTAGACTTCCTTCACGGTGTCGGTGCCGATGCGGTCCATATGCTCGGTGTGCGCCTTGTTCATGGTCTTCTTCCAGAGGGCGCGCTCCTGCGGCGTGAGGGTGATCAGCTGGCTGCGGCCGGATTTCTTGACGGCGGCCAGGGCCTCGTCGTTGTCCTTCTTGGCGATGTCGTTGGCGTACTTGGTGGCATCCTTCATGGCGCCGTCCAGGATGGCGCGGATGTCGGCCGGCAGCCCCAACCAGAACTTCTTGTTGACGATGACCGCGTAACCCAGGTAGCCGTGGTCGGAGAGGGTGACGTATTTCTGCACTTCATGCATCTTCTGGGTGTAGAGGTTGGAAGGGGGGTTCTCGGTGCCGTTCACTACGCCGGTCTGCAGCGCCTGGTACACCTCGGAGAAGGCGAGCACCTGCGGGTTTGCTCCCATGGAGCGCATCTGGGTGTCGAGAACCTTGGAGGACTGGATGCGCATCTTCTGACCCTTGAAATCTTCCGGGGTCTTGAGCGGCTTGTTGGCGCTCATCACCTTGAAGCCGTTGTCCCAGTAGGCGAGGCCCATAAGACCCTTGGGCTCCAGCTTCTTGAGGAGTTTCGCCCCCACCGGACCCTGGGTGATCTTGTGCAGTTCCTGGTAGTTGTCGAAGATGAAGGGGAGGTCGAACAGTTCGAAGTCCTTGACGCCGAGCGGGGCGAACTTGGCGAGGGACGGTGCCAGCATCTGCACGGCGCCGAGCTGCAGCGCCTCCATCTCTTCCTTGTCCTTGTACAGCTGGCTGTTGGGGTACACCTCGATCTTGACCCGCCCCTTGGTCCGCTCTTCGGCGATCTTTTTGAAGTAATCGGCGGCCTGACCCTTGGGGGTGTGCTGGGCGACGACGTGGCTGAACTTGATCACGATCGGCGCGGGCGCGGCGACGGCGGTCATCGGCAGGGCAAGCGCTGCTGCAAGGGCCAGAGTTTTAAAACATCCGTTCAGTTTCATTTGTTCCTCCTTGGGTGGTGTGCTGCTGTGCGTTCAGGTCGTGCGGTTGATGTGCTGAAATATTGTTTTGATACCTTTATCGCCGTATTAGGTAGCATTCCAGCGCATCGCTTTTTGCCGCTGCATGTATACGATACATCGTTATAATGCAACAGCGGTGCCAGAATAGTATTTAGCTAACCCCTTGAAAGATATGGGGTCGGAATTTTAGAATAGTGGTTGATGTCTTTCTGGAGTGGTGCGGGTGGCCGAAATCCGCCATCGCGGTGGCGGATAGTTGCCTGTGGGAGGGCGCTAATGTGCGGATCGGGAAGAGTCGGCTGATGGCTAAACGCATCTAAATTGTAGGAGCGGCATTCCTGCCGCGATTGCGCCATGGCTATCGCGGCAGGAATGCCGCTCCTACAGGGGTGGTGGGTGCTAAGAGGGCAGGTGCCGTACGGCACCGGGAAGTGCTAAAGCTCGTATTTGTCCATCTTGTAGCGCAGGGTGCCGCGCGGGATCTTCAGGTTTGCCGCGGTCTGCAGCACGTTGCCGCCGGTTTTCTGCAACGCCTGCCGGATCAGCGACTTCTCGATGGCGCAGATCGCCTCTTCCAGCCCCGAACCGGGGGGGATCGCCGCTGCCAGGCTCACGGGCCCTTCGGCAGCTGCGGCGGCGTGGATCGGCTGTGTGTGCTTTAGCTCCTGGGGCAGATGCTCCGGGAGCAGGGTCGGCCCGCTGCGCATGATGCAGATGCGCTCGATGACGTTTCTCAGCTCCCTGACGTTGCCGGGCCAGGCGTACTGCGCCATCAGCTGCTCGGCCTCGGGGGAGACGTCACGGAAGTCGCGCCCGAAGGCGCGGCTGAAGCTGTCGAGAAAGTACGCGGCGAGAGCGGCGATGTCAGCGGTGCGCTCACGAAGCGGCGGGATATGGATGGGGAAGACGTTGAGGCGGTAAAACAGGTCCTCGCGGAAGCTCTTTTCCTCGATCCGCTTCAACAGGTCGCGGTTGGTCGCGGCGATGACGCGCACGTCGATGTCGACGTCCTTGACCGCGCCGACCCGGCGGATGGTCCTCTCCTGCAGCACGCGCAGCAGCTTGGCCTGCATGGCCATGTCCATCTCCCCGATCTCGTCCAGAAAAATGGTGCCGCGGTCGGCCTCCTCGAAGAGTCCCTTCTTGCGGCCGCTGGCCCCGGTGAAGGAGCCCTTCTCATGCCCGAACAGCTCGCTTTCCAGAAGCGACGCCGGAATCGAGGCGCAGTTGATGGCTATGAAGCCGGCGTCTTTCCGGTCGGAGAGATCGTGGATGGCGCGCGCCACCAGCTCCTTGCCGGTTCCGGACTCGCCCGTGATCAGGACCGTGGAGGGGATGCGCGCGATCTCCCTGACCTGGGCTGCCACCTCGTTGAAAGCGTCGCTTTTGCCGATGATCGGGGAGCGGCCGGGGAGTGCGCCGTCGCCCCGCTTCAATTTGCGCACCTCGCGTTTGAGGGTCTGGGTCTTCAGGGCCAGCTTGACGATCAGCCTCAGTGCGTCGGCCTTGAACGGCTTCTTCATGTAGTGGAAGGCGCCCAGCTTGAGCGACTCCACGGCGCTTTCCACCGAGCCGTAGCCGGTGATGATGATCACCAGCAGCTCGGGATCGAGCTCCTTGAGCGTCTTCAGCACGTCGATGCCGTCCTCCGTGCCGAGGTTCAGGTCGAGCAGGGCGAGGTCGATCTCTTCGGAAGCGACGATCTCCCGGGCTTCCTGCCCCGACGCTGCGGCGCATACCTGGAAGCCTTCGCCCGACAGGATGCGCTGCACGTTTTCACAGATGAAGGCTTCGTCGTCGATGATCAGTATCTTTTCCATAAATTCCTTGGGTGGTAAACCCTCGCCCTCCGGGAGGGGGTGCCCGAAGGGCGGGTGAGGGGGTGCCATAGCTCATACTGCCGCAGTGTTTTGCGAACTCCCTCACCCCGGCCCTCTCCCGGAGGGCGAGGGGGAGCTGGGTTGAGTGGTGAAAGAGCCAAAAAATGCCAGGGGCGCAAGGTTCAGCTCACCTACTGTCCGCCCAGCGGCAGCTCTATGGTGAAGCGGGTCCCTTCTCCCGGCGCGCTCTCCACGCGGACCTTGCCATGATGCTCCTCGATTATGCGCTGGGTTATCGAGAGCCCGAGGCCGGTGCCGGCCCCTTTCCTGGTGAAGAAAGGCTCGAAGATCAGGGGCAGATCCTCCTCTGCAATTCCGGAGCCGTCGTCGCCGATACTTATCACGGCGTGTTCCCCCTGGACCGAGGTCGCCACGCTGATGCGGCCGCCGCCGGGGAGCGCCTCCTGGGCGTTCTTGATGATGTTGAGCACCGCCTGCTTGATCTTCTCCGGGTCGAGCCGGAAGGGGGGGACATCCCCCTCGGCCATGGTGAGTTGCACCTTCTGCCGCTCGCAGGGGCGGCGCATCAGGAGCACGGTGTCGCACACCAGCCGGTTCAGATCGCACTCCCTGAACTCGGCCCGCACCGGCGAGGAGTAATTCAAAAGGGCGCTGATCAGCCGCTCCACCCGCTCGATTTCAGCGAGCGCCTTTTTGATCATCTCCTTGTCGTCGGCACTGGAGCCGGCCTGGTCGTGCAGATCGTCCAGCAAAAGCGAGATGCCGGTGAGCGGGTTCCTGACCTCGTGCGCAATGCCTGCCGAGAGTTTGCCCAGGGAGGCGAGCCGGTCCAGCCGCATCATCTCCTCACGCAGCTTCTCCTTTTCCGTTTCGTTTCTAAGCGTCACGGTCAGACCCTTCTCCGCGTCGACCCCGATCGGGAAAAAACCGACGTCGAAATGGGTCATGCCGGCGCCCCGGTCGAACCGGAACGGCTCACGGCCGTAGCCGGAATGCCGCGCCAGCACCTGGGCGATCCGGTCGCTCAGTACGCCCCACCCCTTGAAGACATCGGTGTAATGCATCTCCTGGGCGACATCCTTTCTCAGGAAGAGCCTTCCGGTGCCGTTGATCGAGGTCAATAGCCCCTGGGGCGAGAAGGTGACGATGCCGCTTGAGATGCTCTCCAGTACGCTCGCCTTGAAGTTCCGCTCGTCCAGGATCTCCAGCCGCGACTTGCGCAGTTCGTCGAGCGTGGAAAGTATGCTCTGCTTGCGCAGGTCGAGCTCGTCGGCCATGTAATTGAAGGTCTTCGCCAGGACCCCGATTTCGTCGGCCGACGTGACGGCAACCCTGACATGGCTGTCGCCCGCGGCAAGCTTGTCGGCTCCCTCGGTCAGGTGCCTGAGCGGGATGCTGATGCCGCGCGAAAGGAGCCAGGCGGAAAGAGCGGAGAGCAGCGCCGTTACCAGGATGATGACTGCACTGGTCCTGCGGTGTTCTCCCAGTTGCCTGTTGATAAGCCGGCTCCCCTTGCGTGAGGCCTCGTGGAACTGGTCCACCTGGAAGCCGATGGTGACGCCGCCGAAGATGCCATGTTCGCTGTAGTCGCCGATGTCGTAGAAGATCGGCGCATAGGCCATGATCTTCTTGGCCCCCCCGACGTTGGTGATATCGACAAAGCCGCCCCGCTGGTTGCGCACCGCGGCGGCCACTATCGGGTAGCTTGGATGAATGAAACCGGCACTGTCCAGGTTGAAGGGGATGCGACCGCTTTCGATGTCGGCCTTGCTGGAGTGCTTGCTGTAGGGGGGTACCAGCCTGCCGTTGGCATCCAGGCCGCGGATATCCCAGTATTTGGGATGGGTGATGATCCACCCCTCGTCATCGAACAGGAAGGCGTAGTTGCCGCTGTTATAGGACGGGAACAGGGTGGAGAAGTTTGTCCCCGGGTCGACGTGCTGGGTGAATTCCATCAGGTGCCGGTGGTCCAGCGAGAGCACCACCATTCCGGTGAAGGCGCCTTGCGCGTCGAAAAGCGGCGCGCCGAAGCGCACCACTCCCTGGTAGCTTTTCCCGTCGTAGGCGGTTTCGGTGTCCTTGGCGCCTGCCAGTTGCTCGTTCTTCAGGATATGGAAGCCGGTCAGGTGCGAGACGTAGATCTTTCCGGGCTTTAGCGCGCGGATCCTGCGGAAGTAGTCCTCGTTTTTGAACTCGGTGTTGGCTGGGTCAGCGACGTTACGCAGTTCCTTGGCCGGGAGGTACCTGCCGTCACGGATGACGAGCCGTTCCTGTCCGGATCGGTCGATCAGGGAAATGGAGCGGTAGAGCGGCAGGAATTCATGGGTCCCCTGCGGCGCGGTCGCGCTGCCGCCTCGTTGCCAGACCTCTTTGCGGCGGGTCTGGTAGAAGTCGAGCAGGGCCGACTCCTTGAGGGGCGAGCGGGACAGAAACAGCAGGTCGCTTTCACACTGGTGCAGGAAGTCGGAGACGTTGGCTGCCAGATCGCGAGCCCTCATCTGTAGCGACTCCGTCGCCTGGCTGTCGTCGGATTGCGCTATCTCGGCGGTGAGCCTGGTGCTGATCGACTGCAGGTTGAAAAGGAGTATGGCGGATGAGACGAACAGCGGCAGCAGCGAGAGCAGCAGCGTGATGACCAGGATCTTTTTGAAAAGGGTATAACGGGGCAAGGAAACTCCCTGGGCTCATGGTGCCGCTGCAATGAATTGAGTAAAGAGCCTTTTATCAGGACGCAGAGTAGCATAAAAGGTAATTTCAGAATAGTGTTCCTTTAACGGAACCGGCCTGTCCGGGCGCCGGCGATATGCCGCCGGCGGAAGCATCGGTTCGGGCTGGCGCCTCTCTCCCCCCTTTTTGCCATCGTCGCAATACCAACACCGTTCGCTAATAGAGCCTTGAAAAAGGGGGGGCGGTGGATTTAGCCTGGGGCGCTTCGAGAACAGTCTCCGGCTGAGGGGCGGTCCTCCGTTGGCCCGCGTCCCCCGGCCTTAGAGTCGGGCGTTTTGTGTTGACTTGGCTGCGGGGGTGCATTAAAAATAAATCGTAATTTTTAGCGATCGGTATCGGGCGGGGGATTTGGTTGGGATATAGAGATCTTGCATCTTGCGTGGCGGACCTGGAGCGCTCCGGCGCCTTGATTAGGATAGACGAGGCACTGTCGGCCGATCTGGAGATCGGATCGATCCAGCGGCGGGTATATCAGGCGGGCGGCCCGGCGCTGCTCTTCACCAGGGTGCAGGGGTGCTCTTTCCCGATGCTTGGGAACCTGTTCGGCACGCTCGACAGGACCCGGTTCATCTTCAGGGATACCTTGAAGGCCGTCGAGCGTCTGGTGCAGCTGAAGATCGATCCCCGCTCCTTTTTGAAGGAGCCGGCAGCCCTTGTCAGCACCGTCCCGGCCGCCTGGCATCTTTTGCCGAAGCAGGTGCCGGACGGCCCGATCCTCGGCAACAGGACCTCGCTGCAAAAGCTGCCCCAGCTAAAGTCATGGCCGGACGATGGCGGCGCCTTCATCACGCTCCCCCAGGTCTACTCGGAGAGCGCGGGGCAGCCCGGGCTGCGCCACTCCAACCTCGGCATGTACCGGGTGCAGATCTCCGGGGGGGAGTATCGCCCCGACGCCGAGGTCGGCATCCACTACCAGATCCACCGCGGCATCGGCTTTCACCATGCCGAAGCGCTGGAAAAGGGGGTTCCCTTTCGGGTCAACATCTTCGTCGGCGGGGCTCCCGCCATGACCGTCGCCGCCGTGATGCCGCTTCCCGAGGGGATGCCGGAGCTCTCCTTCGCCGGTCTGCTCGCTGGGCACCGGATCGAGATGGTGCAGCGCCCCGGCTTTCTGCCGGTGCCGGCCCAGGCCGATTTCTGCATAACCGGGATCATCGACCCGCAAAAGACGCTCCCCGAAGGACCCTTCGGCGACCATTTCGGCTATTACAGCCTGGCGCACCATTTCCCGGTGCTGCAGGTCGAGGAGGTGTTCCATCGCGAGGGGGCGATCTGGCCCTTCACCACCGTGGGGCGTCCGCCGCAGGAGGATACCTCCTTCGGCGCCTTCATTCACGAGCTGACCGGTCCGCTGATTCCGACCGTCATCCCGGGGGTAAAGGCGATCCATGCCGTCGACGCGGCCGGCGTTCATCCGCTGCTGCTGGCGCTGGGGAGCGAGCGCTACGTGCCTTACGGTGAAAGGCGCACGCCGCAGGAACTGCTCACCATCGCCAACGCCATCCTGGGGCAGGGGCAGCTTTCCCTGGCGAAGTACCTGATGATCGCCTCGCACGAGGATGCGCCGCAGCTGGACATTCACGA
>Ga0209212_1009016_pt1 | contig 10549 bp, 10 predicted proteins | sample RifGroC2_FD_183996 | JGI IMG/M metagenome (GOLD analysis project Ga0209212, IMG submission 183996) | Groundwater microbial communities from Rifle, Colorado, USA - Groundwater C2 (SPAdes) (version 2) | ecosystem: Environmental > Aquatic > Deep subsurface > Groundwater | place: Rifle, Colorado... | reverse complement strand
ACAACTGGCTAAATATGCTACTAAACCGATTCATGGTTGAGCCCTCCTTTGGATTTATTGGTTTTGGCGAAAACTTTTATACCAAATCAGGGCTCAACTTTTCAAAAAACTAATTTGGACGAGTGTGGTTCTTCATATACTTTACTCGAAAACCAGGGGAGGTTCTGATGCTGGAAGGAAAGAAGATCGGTGTCGTCGGCGGCGGGAAGATGGGGGGCGCCCTCATCGAAGGGATGATCTCCAGGGGCATGGTCGGGGCGTCGGCCCTGACGGTGGCCGATACGGATGCAAAACGGCTGGGTGAGCTCGCCAAAGCTTACGGCGTGCGTGTAACGGCCGACAACCGGGAGGCGGTGCAGGGCGCCGATCTGGTTATCCTCTCGGTCAAGCCGCAGAACATGGCGGAGGTTCTTTCCGGGCTTGCCGGGGCTGCTTCGACGGCGCTTTTCATCTCCATCGCGGCCGGAATCTCCACGGCTTTTATCGAGGAGCGCCTCGGGGAAGGGGTGCGGGTCGTCCGGGTCATGCCGAACTTGCCCGCCCTGATCGGGGAGGGGGCTGCCGCCCTTGCACCCGGCGCCTTTGCCGCCTCGGCGGATCTGGAACTGGCGCGGCAGATTTTCACCGCCGTCGGGATCGCCGTCGAGGTGGAGGAATCGCTCATGGACGCCGTGACGGGACTCAGCGGCAGCGGTCCCGGTTACGCGTTTCTCATCATCGAGGCGCTCGTGGACGCCGGTGTCCGGATGGGACTGACCGGTGATGTGGCTCTGATACTCTCCGCTCAGAGTCTCCTCGGGGCGGCAAAACTCTGTCTCCGGGGAGAGAAACACCCTACCGAGCTCAGGGAGATGGTGACCTCACCCGGAGGGACGACGCTCGCCGGCCTCAAGGTTCTGGGGGAGGGTCGGCTTCGGGAGACTCTGATCGCCGCAGTAGAAGCCGCGACACACCGCTCTGCGGAGTTGGGAGGCCGGAAGTAGGCCGCGTTACCCGTTGTTTTGATCAATCGGCCGATTCCATCACTTCTCCACAGTGATTCCGCCCGGAGCAAAGGGAATGACGAGCCGCACGGGCTTGCTCGGATACGAATCAACCGCTGCGATGGCTGCAGGGAGTGGGAGTATCAGGGCAACGACCGATAACACAACCAGAATCCTTATCATCGATGATTTCGCATCTGCGATGGGTTTCACGTGCAATAACCGCTTCATTGATTTTTCCTTTCTCTTCGCTTTAAATGAAATGGCCTTTGTAAAGCGATGTCATCTCAGTCGATCAGGGTTTCGAAGACTTTCTTCAGCCGCTGCAGCGGGTCATCGTGGTTTCCGTTCGCCTTCTCCGGCTTCTCCGCCGGGGCCGGACCTTTCGGAACCTCCGGGGCGCGGTGGGTGATGCTCTTGCGGGGGTCGGGTTCGGTCGCCGCGACCGGCGGTCTGATCCGGACCGGCTCACGCGCCAACGGCGCCGCTTCGGGGAGCGGTCTGGTTTCCGGAACTGCCGGGGTTACCGGTGCAGGGGCAGGAATTGCAGCCGGGGCAGCCTCGGCGGGCTTTTCACCCGGTTTCTTCCTCCGGTGGCGGGAGCGCCGATGGGATTTTTTCTTCACCGGTTCATGGTTCTCGCCAGGAAGTGGAGTTGCCCCGTTATTGTTCGGTTCCTCCGTTGTCTGTTGCGTCTCGGGTTCGAGTTCTTCCTCCGCTTCGTTTTCCGTTTCCTTCGGGGGCTCCTCGGTCTCCAATGCGGGCTTGACCGGCTCCGGCGGATGCGGCGCTTCCCGCTTCGTCGCATCGATCCTGCATTCGTCCCAGGCCATATCGGGGTCTCCGGAGATGTGGATCGACATGCCGTATTCGCTCTCCAGGTGGGTGATCTCCGTGCGTTTCTGATTCAGGAGGTAGTCGGCCACCTCGTAGGGAAGGTTCACCTTCATCTGGGAGGTGAGACCCTTGACGGCCTGCGTTTCGATCTTCCGATAGGCGGTCAGGGCGGTGTATTCGAGGGACGGGCGGACCCCCCGTCCCCGGCAGAAGGGGCAGGGCGTATAGCTGATCTCCTGGATTGTCGACTGCTTCTTCTGGCGCGAGAGCTCCATGATGCCGAATTTGGAGATGTGGGAGAGCTGGATTCGCGCCCGGTCCAGGTCGATCGCCTTCTTGAAGGCCTTTTCCACCTCGGCGTTATGCTTCTGATCCATCATGTCGATGAAGTCGATGACGACGAGCCCTCCGAGGTCGCGCAGCCTGAGCTGGCGGGCGATCTCCTCCGCCGCTTCCATGTTTGTCTTGAAGGCGGTCTCCTCGACGTTCCGTTTGCTGGAGCCCCGACCCGAGTTCACGTCGATGGTGATCATCGCCTCGGTTGGGTTGATGATAAGGTATCCGCCGGATTTCAGCTCCACACGATCCTGGTAGATGACCCGGATCTGATCCTCCAACTGGTATTTGTCGAAAAGGGGGTTTTTCTCCTTGGCCAGTTTGATGACTTTTACGTTGCGGGGGGCGACGGCTTTGCAATAGGCCCGCATCTGCCGGAAGGTCTCCATGTCGTCGACCAAAATCTCCTCGATGTCCGGCGTAAAGTAGTCCCGAAGCGACCGGACGCCGAAGGCGCTTTCCTGGTAGATCAACGCCGGCGCCGCGGTCTCCGAGGCCCTTTTCTGGATCTCCTTCCAGAGTCGGGAGAGATGCTGGTAGTCGCGGGACAGCTCCTGCTTGGTCCTGTTCATCCCGGCCGTCCGCACGATGAATCCGAGCCCGTCTTCGGTCGTGATCTGTTCGACAAGCTCCTTAAGCCTTTTCCGGTCGCCCTCGTCCTCGATTTTCCGGGAGATGCCGCTGCTCTCCTTGTTCGGAAGGAGGACAAGGTACCGTCCCGGAAGCGAGATGTAAGCGGTCAGGAGCGCGCCTTTGCGCTCGCTCACTTCGCGGAGGATCTGGACGAGGACCGTCTGTCCCGCCTTTAGCGTCGGCCTGCTTCCCTCCCGGCCATTGGTTTCCGCGAAATTGTTGTAACTGACGTCCTTGAGAGGGAGAAACCCGTCCCTTTTCCCGCTGTAATTCACGAAGGCGGCCTGGAGGCCCCGTTCCACCTTCATGACGAGCCCCTTGTAAATATTGCCCGTGATCGGTTCCTTTACTGCCATCTGAATGTTGAATTCGACCAGTTTGCCGTCCTCCACGATCGCCATGCGCTTCTGCTCCAAATGGACGGCATTGATGAGCATCTGTTTTTTCATAAAGATCCTTTCTATATAAAGGCGGACACATCGCCCTTGCCTGCCCTGATCACCTCGACCCCTTCGGAGAGGAGGCTGATCACGCTCGACGGAGCCGCTGCGATGATGCCTCCGTCGATAATCATGTCCACCCGGTTGCTGAAAAGCTCGGCGATCACCAGGGGATCGCTGAGGAGTTCCCCATTCTCGTCTTTGACGCTGGTGCTGATGATGGGAGAGCCCATCTCGGCGACGAGCGTCTGGCAGATCCGGTTGTCGGGGATCCGGATACCGGTGGTCTGCCGCTTGGGGAGGATGATTTTGGGGACGATTCGGGAGGCTTCGAGTATGAAAGTGTAGGGGCCGGGGAGGAGACGCCTCATGATTTTGTAAGCCTCGTCGGAGACCCGTGTATAGCGGCTGATGTCTTTGAGATCCGAGCAGATGAAGCTCAGAGGCTGTTTCCGGTTGCGGCGCTGGACATCGTATATCCTCTCGATCCCCCGTTTGTTGAACAGATCGCATCCCATCCCGTAGACCGTGTCGGTCGGGTAGATGATGATCCCCCCGCTTTTCAGAATATCCACCGCCCGGCGGATCAACCGCATCTGAGGGTTCTGACTGTTGATGGCTACGAGCATTTCGTCCTCTACAGCAATATATCAGAACCAGGGGTCGTTATCAATCATGATCTCTTGTCGTCCTTGCACAGTTTGTACTGGATGCTGTCCACGAGGGCTTGCCAGCTCGCTTCGATGATATTCTCGGAAACGCCGATCGTGCTCCACACCTCTTCTCCATCCCGGGAATCCAGGAGCACCTTGACCCGCGCCGCCGTCCCTTCGCTTCCCTCCACAATCCGGACCTTGAAGTCGATCAGGTGCACCCTGCCGATCTGGGGGTAGAATTTGGTCAGCGCCTTCCTGAGGGCGTGGTCGAGGGCGTTCACCGGGCCGTTTCCTTCGGCCGCGGTCAGTTCCACTTCGTTGCCCACGGAGATCTTGATCGTCGCCTGGCAAAGCGAGGGCGCGTTTCCGGTCTTCCCGTGCGTGACGCTGAGGCTCTCGAGCGTGAAGGGCTCTTTAAAGGCGCCGGTGATCTTCTTCATGAGAAGCGCCAGCGACCCGTCGGCCGCGTCGAACTGGAATCCCTGGTCCTCCAGTCGCTTGATCTCCCGGACGATCTTCCGGTTCAACGTATCGTTGTCGCCGACGTCGATGCCGAACTCCCTGGCCTTGAAAGCGATGTTGCTCTTTCCGGCGAGATCGGAGACGACGACCCGCTGGCCGTTGCCCACCTGTTCCGGGCGAATATGTTCATAGGCCTGGGGGTTTTTGGCAACGGCGTTTACATGGACGCCTCCCTTGTGGGCGAAGGCGCTCCGTCCGACGAAGGGGCGGAAAGGGAGCGGCCGCACGTTCGCGACTTCGCTCACATAGTAGGAAAGATTCGTCAACTGCCTGAGCGAGGCTTCGGGGAGACACTTCCTGTGCATCTTGAGCTGGAGATTCCCGATCACGGCGATCAAATCGGCGTTTCCGCACCGCTCACCGTATCCGTTGACCGTCCCCTGAACCATGGTGACACCGGCCCGGACGGCCGCGAGGCTGTTGGCTACAGCGAGTCCGCCGTCGTTATGGGTGTGTATGCCGAGGCGTTTTGGAGGGATAAACGCGGCCGCCTTCAATACGGCCTCGGTCAGGTCGTGGGGCAGCGTGCCGCCGTTCGTGTCGCAGAGGACGATCCGGTCCGCTCCGGCGGCCAGGGCCGCCTTCAGGGTCGCCAGCGCGTAAGCGGGGTTGTGCAGGTAACCGTCGAAGAAGTGCTCGGCGTCGAAGATCACCTCCTTCTCTCTCGCCTTCAGGAAGGTGACGGAGTCACGGATCATCTGCAGATTTTCGTCCAGCGGGATTCCGAGAATTTCCCTGACGTGGAGGTCCCAGCTCTTCCCGAAAATGGCGATGGCCGGCGTCCCGGCTTTCAGGAGCGCTCTGAGGTTACGGCAGGTTTCGGGTCGTACGCCCGGTTTCCGCGTGCTGCCGAAAGCGGTGAGGCGGGCATGGCGGAAGGGAATCGCTTTGGCCATCTCGAAGAAACGGAGGTCCTTGGGATTGGAGCCCGGCCATCCCCCCTCGATGTAGTGAAATCCCATCTCGTCCAGACGCCGGGCGATACGCAGCTTCTCTTCGGCGGAGAAATTGATCTGTTCGCCCTGGGTGCCGTCCCGCAAGGTGGTGTCGTAAATCGATACTTCCTCTGCTTCCATCATCCGCTCCTGCCATCCTCTAAAATATCATATGGAAAATTGCAAATCCCGCAGACCGGAAAGAGGGGTTTACGGTTTGCATGCCCGGTCAAGGCGACGCGGGCCCGCCGGGTCCGTCGGGGCCGGGAAGAATCGATTTTTCCAGGCCGACCTCAAGGATCGCGCTGCAGCGCTCCGTATTGAATATCCCGCAGGGGCAGGGCTGTGCCAGGAGATGGGCGCCCGCCTCGGGAGTCATCTTCCCCGCTTTCACCTTTTCGATGACGGTCCTGGAGAGTTTGGCGGAAACCATGCCATGGCCGCACATCGTCGTGATCTGCAGTACCTGGTCCGTAGGAAGGAGCGCCTTCTTCCCGTGAATGCCGAGCGAGAGGAAAGCGGTGTGCGGCTTGAGATCGAGCTCCCGGGCAATCCCGACGATCTCATCGATCAGGCCGCTGATGACGATCGAGATTCCCGTGTCCGCTTCCCGGAGTTTCTTCAGGATCGACCGGATCGCCTCTCTGTCGGAAAAGCAGGCGGCGACGCCGTAGGCATTATCCAGGGTGGCCGCATAGTCGTCGGGGTCGAGGCCTGCCTTGTAGCTCTTTCCTGCGTGGCTGGAACCGAAGTTGACAAGCCCCTTTTCTTCAAGGAGGATGCGGAGGATCTTTCGGAGTTTGGGGCCGCACCCCTCCCGGTTGACGAAGCGGGAGGTCCGGGCATAGAAGGTGTAGTCGTTCTGAAGCTGCTGTGCTGTTCCATGGCGGTGCAATGCATGACTCATGACGGGGTCTCCCTACGGTTCAACGACCGGGCGTCCCAGTCCCATATTGATTTTTGCATTCGGGCGGGCGGGAACCCCCAAGGCCTGAAGTTTTGTCCGGACGGGAAGCGCGCCGTTTTCGGCAAAGCGCGATACCAGCCCCCAGGAGACGACGGTGTCGAGGTCGGCGAGAACGGGCAACAACTGCCGCACCACATGTTCCAGCCGGTGTTCCGGGATCTTGAATTCGAGGATGGCGGAAAGGACTTTTTCGTTCCGGAATTCGGGTTTTACCCCTCCGGTGAGCGGCTCGTCCAGAAAGGCAAAGACGGCGTTGTTTTTTTCCAGTTCCACGTCCATCGTCACGAGGAGCTTGAGGACCTTTTCGAGATCGGTCATCCGGGCGCCCGTGCCGGGACGGCCAAACTCGAGGGCCATTCCATACTCGCCCCGACGGATGCGCCCCGTGACGTCGTTCGTCTTCATCTCTTCGGTCCCCCGCCCCCCCTGATTTGTCGAGGGGTGCTGGACTCCCGGATCGCTGAACTGGGCGCGGATGGCGCGGGGGTACTGCGTCGACTCCACCGGCATGGCGATCGCGTCCGTCGGGCAGACCCCGGCGCGCAGACAGACGCCGCATTCGACGCACTCGTCCTGGTCGATCTCGACTGCATCACCCTTCTGCGCGATACAGTTCATCGGGCAGAAGTCGATACATTCGAGACAGGCGATACATCTATCAGAATTGATTCTCACATTATGGATGATAGAGTGTCGCCTATCTTTTGTCAAACAATATAAATATGTTGAAATATTCGCAATGAATGATGAGGCACCCGAATGAGAAGAAAATCATTTGACTTTGTTGGCCAAAATAAGCGATTAAAATAAAGTGACGCGGGTTTCGGCAGCAAGAAGAAACGGAATCCGGCGGCATGGTGTGGTTCTATTAGTACAGTTACACTAATCAAAATAAGGAGGGCATTCGTATGAAAAGAAGTAAGGTGATATTTTTTTCCATAGCGGTATTGCTTGCGTTGACGGCGGGTATGGCCATGGCGGCCTATCCCACAAAACCGGTGGTTCTTATCACCCACTCGAGCCCCGGTGCGGGGGGAGATATTTTTCTTCGCAATCTGACGAAGCACATGGAGCCATACCTTGGAGGGGCTTCGCTCGTCGTGGAAAACAAGGCGGGCGGCGGCGGGGCGATCGCGCTGAACGCCGTGGCGACCGCCAAACCCGACGGCTATACACTCCTCGGGGTCACTCCCACCTATCTGCAAACCCCGCTCCTGGGAAAGACGGCTCGAAATTACCGCGACACAACCGCCGTGGCCCGCGTCTTTATCGATCCCATGATCCTCTATGTGAAATATGACAGCCGCTTCAAGAGCGCGAAGGATATCATCGATGACGCCAAGAAAAACCCCGGCAAACAGCGTTGGGGAGGGGCTACCCCCGGTTCCGTCGAGCACATGATCGGCCATCAGATCCAGAAAGTGGCCAAGATCGAAGTCGTCCCCGTGACGTTCGAGGGCGGCGGAGATCTGCTGGTTGCCGTTCTGGGCGGTCATGTCGATCTCGGTTTGGGAGAGCCGGGCGAGGTGATGGGACAGGTGGAAGGGAAGAAGGTAAGGATCCTCGCCTGCTTTACGGACAAAAGGCTGGACCTGCTTCCCGAGGTGCCCACCATGAAAGAATTGGGTCACAATGTCGTTGTGGAAAAGTTTCGGGGCATCGTCGGGCCCAAAGGGCTTCCCGCCGAGGTGCTGACCTGGTGGGAGACAAAGATTCAGCAGGTCCTCAAGGACGCAAAATACAAGAAATACTATGAATCCGTGAACCTGCTTCCCTCCTTTTTGGGGAGCAAGGATTATACCGCCAATGTCGAGAAGGAAAACACGCGGCTGACGGCTTATCTGAAAGAAATCGGACTCTTGAAAGAGTATAAGGCGAAGAAGTAGCCGTATGATGCCAAACCGGGCGGGAAAGCGGAGAGCGGACCCCTTTCCCGCCCGACAAACCGGGGAGATAGCGTATGAAGTGGAGCAATATCATCATTGGTGTGATTCTTGTCATCTTTTCCGCTTTCTATTATTACTCGACGTCGGAATATCCCCCGCCCAGCAAGACGGAGAATCTGGGGCCGGCCTTCTTTCCCACGCTCCTGGCTGCAACACTCGCCTTTCTCGCGATCCTGCTGATCGTCAATAGCATCATCTTCCGGGGCGCCTCCGGAAAAGATAAGGGCGGGGCGGTGATTCAAGGCGCCGAACGTCTGGAGGAGGACTCCTTCGGGGCCGAAGAGATCTCCTATACATTCCTCTTCGGCACGATAGGCCTCTCCTTTCTCTACGTGGGGTTGATTTCCATCCTGGGATTCCTCATCAGCACGCCCCTTTTCCTGATTATCCTCATCAGGCTTTTGGGGTACGAGAAGTGGACGAACAATCTCGCAGCCTCGATCGGTTTGACGGCGGCTTTATATCTCCTATTTGCCACCGCGCTTGGCGTCTCTCTGCCCGCGGGCATCTTCTTCAGCTAGACGACGGGAGGAAGAGGAAATGCTTCACAATTTCATGTTGGGTGCATCTATCGCCTTTACCCCGATGAGTCTGCTGTTCATCCTTTTCGGCGTCTTGTGGGGCATTCTGGGGGGCGCGCTCCCCGGGATTACCGGTTCGATCGCCATGGCCCTGCTGCTCCCCCTGACCTACAACATGGCGCCGTCCGTCGCCTTGATGATGCTGGCGGGGGTCTATATCGGCGCCATGTACGGAAGCTCGATTACGGCGATCCTGATCCGGACGCCCGGCGCCCCGGCCTCGGCGGCGACCGTCCTCGACGGGTATGAACTCCACAAGCAGGGGAAAAGCGGCGTGGCTTTGGGGATCTCGCTTTATACGGGCACCATCGGCGGCCTGTTCAGCGTCGTTGTGCTGATCGCCCTGGCCGTACCGCTGGCCAATTTTGCCCTCGCCTTCGGCCCCCCGGAATACTTCGGATTGACCATTTTCGGTCTGGCGATCATCTCCAGTCTGGCGGGAAAAAGCATGGTGAAGGGACTCATCTCCGGCGTCGTGGGTTTGATCCTGGCGACCGTGGGGATGGATCCTTTTTCCGGGATACCCCGCTTTACCTACGGGTCGGAAGAGCTGTTGGGCGGCATCGATCTGATCGCGGCGATGATCGGGCTGTTCGCCGTTTCCGAGGTCTTTATCCAGGCCTCGGAAAAAGGCTCCTGGGCGAAAGTGGATGAGGCTTTTGCCTCCAAGCTTCCCTCCTGGGCCGAATTGAAATCGACGCTGCGGGCGACGATGCTCGGCACGATCATCGGCACCGTCGTCGGAATCATGCCGGGCGCCGGAGGAACCATCGGAGGGTTTATCGCCTATAACGAAGGGAAGCGCTGGTCAAAGACGCCGGAGAAGTTCGGCAAGGGTTCGCTGGAAGGCGTGGCCGCCCCCGAATCGGCCAATAACGCCGTGACCGGCGGCGCCATGGTGCCCCTTCTGGCCTTCGGCATTCCGGGTTCCAATGCGGCGGCGATCATGCTGGGGGCGCTGATGCTCCAGGGATTGCGGCCCGGGCCGATGCTCTTCCAGAACAACCCGGACATCGTCTACAGCCTCTTTGTAGGGATGATTGTCGGAAACATCTTCATGCTCGTCACCGGCTACCTCTTCATCAAACCCTGCATCAAGATCGTCAACATCTCCAAACCCATCCTGATGGCCTCGATCATGGCCTTGGTGACGGTCGGCTGCTATGCGATCAACAACAACATCAACGATGTATGGATCGCGCTCATCCTGGGGGTCTTCGGCTATCTGATGCGGAAGTATGATTTTTCGCCGTCCGCCATGGTTCTGGCCATGATCCTCGGCTTCATGGTCGAGACGTCGCTTCGGCGCTCTCTGGTGATCTCCTACGGAAATATCTCCTGTTTTTATACCCGTCCCATCGCGCTTGTGTTGATTGTTCTGGCCCTGATCACGCTGATTTTCCCGATCGTCCGGTCGATCCGCGAGGGTCGGAAGGGGACCAGGAATACGGGCCCGGCAGCATGAAAAAGGGATAAGCGACCATGGGCACAAATCTGTTTCAAAAAATCCTGGATAGTCACGGCGTTCGGACCGAAGACGGCTCTCTGGTCATCCACCCGGATCAGGCGCTCACCCACGACTCCACAGGGACCCTGGTTTTCCTGCAGCTCGAGGCGATCGGCCTCAAGCGGGTCAAGCCTTTCACCGTGGTCTATATCGATCACAACCTGCTCCAGGCGGGATTCCGCAACGCGGACGATCACCTCTATCTG
>Ga0209212_1009014_pt1 | contig 10551 bp, 8 predicted proteins | sample RifGroC2_FD_183996 | JGI IMG/M metagenome (GOLD analysis project Ga0209212, IMG submission 183996) | Groundwater microbial communities from Rifle, Colorado, USA - Groundwater C2 (SPAdes) (version 2) | ecosystem: Environmental > Aquatic > Deep subsurface > Groundwater | place: Rifle, Colorado... | reverse complement strand
TACGGCGCGGCCGTCCTTGAATTCCAGGCTTATTTCTTCGACGTAATTGCCGCCGCGGAAGGCGGGGAGGTTGGCGAAGTAGCGGCCGCGGGTGCCGCGCCAGTCGGGGGAGGTGAAGATCTCGAAGCTGGGGATATTATGGCCGCTGACGCCCAGGAACTTGCGCTGCTCGCCGAGTTTCACTTCGAAGTCCATAGACTTGGACTCGGTGCGGATGGTGTCTATGCCGAGGCCGCTGATCCACTTCTTTATCGCCATAGTATCTTTGTAGATCTGGCCCCATTTTTTGGCGGGGTTCGGCTCGTTGAGGTAGCAGGCCTTGGCTATCTGCGCGGCGTATTCCTTTATTGAAAGCTTCGCCTGCTTAGCCAGCTCCTCAGTGGGATAGGTGCAGAGGGTCCAGGAGAACTTGCCTTTCTCCTCTCTCGCGTCGCGGATCCTGAACAGCGGCTTGCGGGCGATGGCCACCTGGGACTGCCGCCTGGTGTCGATACCTTTGAGATTCGTCAGCGAAGCCGGCGCGTTTATGTAGACGTAGCCGTTGAGGTTATTATAGAGCTCTTTGTCCCAGGAGCCCAGGAAAGCGCGCTGTCTGTCATCGGAGAACTCGTAGAAGTTCCGCTCCAGCGCGGGGCTGGGCAGGAAATTGAAGGTCACGTTGAATTTGCGCTGCACCAGCTTGCGGTAGACTATCTCGCCCAACTCGCGGGCCTCGAGGTCGCAGCGCAGCAGGATATTGTCGTATTTTTTGAAAGCGTCGCGGCGGGCGGTGGTCAGCCCCCAGATAAGGGCGTCCGCGTATTTTTCAAGCTGGGTTTTAGAGAGCACGCTCATAATAGTCCTCCGTTTTAACTGTAAACCTGTTTACAAATTATATGTAATTGTCTCTTCCGCGTAAAAGCTTTTGCTAGAATATGGACATGAGACTTAAAGAACTTATACGCGTAATGATAACCGAAGAGATGGCCGACGTTTCCGTTTATACCGTGGAAGCGAAACTTTACGGCTCCCTCCCGAAGATCGGCGATAAGCTGTACGAGCTTTTCACCCGGCTTGCCCATGAGAAGAGGACCCGGCTTAAAGGGCTCAGTAAAATTTCAAAGGAAGGGGTCGGCTTCCGCCAGCGGAAAACCGAAGGCGCCTGCTCGATAGAAGCGTGCCTCCGGACCCACATCTCCCGCAACGAAAGAAGCGTGCAGCTCTACCGCGACCTGTTAAAGCTGCTCGTGAAACCCGAAACCCAGGAGATGTTAAAAGAAATAATAGCCCAGGAGCGCGGCTATCTGGCCGCGCTAAAAGAGCTGCGGGCCCAGTTCACCGAGCCGGGAAAACCCAAATAAGTTCAATTAGGGAGAACCGAAGACCGCCGGGAGACCGGCGGTTTTTATTTGGCGGGCTCAAGCTCCAGCGCCAGCTCTTCCGGGATCAGGGCGAACACCTCGCTCCTGGAGACGCCTTTTTTGGACCTGATGACAAGCGTTGCCGCTATTATATGGAAATTCTTATTAAGTCCCGCGACCGCGCCCAGCCCTGACACCAGGCGGCCGGAGTCCCCTTCAAGGTAAACCGGCACCGAAGGCATGGCGCTTTTCTTTAAGGCGTTCAGCGACGAATTGATCAGCGAGTTGAGTATGATATTCGCCAGCTCCAGCAGCATCATCTCTTCGGCCTGCGTAGTGACCGGGCCCCTGGAAAAGGAGTAGCCCATAAAGCAGTTGGAGATATTCTCCATATCGTCCGGGTCGAACATCATCATCGCGAGGAGGGGAAGTTCCGCGATATTCAGATAGACGGCGGAGGCGGCCGGGTTTTTAAACTCATGCCGCTTTACGGCGTCCTCGATCGTCCCGCGGGACGCCGTTATCCCGAGTATTTCCCAGGTCCCGGCGGAAACTTTTGAAAGCCTGCCCAGGCACTTCTGCAGGCTCGCCTCCGCCATCCCCGTCAATATGCCGCTGGAGTTGTCAGTCATAGCGCTTCAGGCGATCTGTTTGAGGACCTCTTCAAATTCCCCGTAGGAGAACGGCTTGAAAAGTATCGCCGTCGCGCCCTTCTCGAAAAGCTTCTTGCTGATCTCGTCCTGCTGGACGGCCGTCACCATCACCACTTTGGCCTTCGGGTTTATACCCCTGAGTATCTCCAGGACCTCCATGCCGGTTTTTCCCGGCATGATCATGTCCAGCAGCACCAGCTCGGGGTTCAGTTCTTTGAAAGCCTTGACGGCCTCGTCGCCGTTCTCGGCCTCGCCCAGCACCTGGTGGTGCATTTCCTCTAAAATGTCTTTTATCATGGTCCTTGTCATGGCATTGTCGTCCACTATTAGAACCTTCATAAAATCTTCCTTTTAGCCCGCCCGGATCCTCCGGAAGCCTTAAGGGGCTCCGCGGATAAATATCTTGTAATTATAATATAAAACGCGGGCCGCGGGAGATGAAAATAGCGCGGGAAGGCAAAGCCGGGCCTATGGTTCACGGACCAAAGACCTACCCGCTCCTGGGAACATTGCCTTAAAGATCAGGGCCTTTTGAACCTGCTAAAACCGCTTCGGAGCGGGTATCATTTATATATGAGATCAAAGAACCTTCTGTTTTCCCTATTGCTTTCGCTGCCCCTGGCCGCCGCGGCGCAAACCCCGGCCGGTCTCGCAGAACTTCAGAACCTGAACGCCGCGCAGATAAAACAGCTCTCTCTCCCCGGCCTGGAACTTCCGGCCGAAAAGAAGTGGGGCGTCCCCTACACGCTCAAGGGCGTGCTCGCCGTGGACGAAGGCCGGGTGCTGCTGAACACTTCCGACGGACGCCTCTTCCAGCTGGACCTGTCCCTCAGGAAAGCAAAAAAATTCAGCGGCAAGTCCGTCACCGTGGAAGCCCTGGCGCGCCAGGCCGACGATCTTTCCATCCTTAAAGTCGAATCCATAAAAGAATACGCCCCCAAGGCCGGGGAAGTGGTCCCGGCCCCTTACCAGCCCCGGCGCCGCCAGGCCGTGGTGCTTTCGGACAAGGCCGGCGAGCTGGTGATGGATAATGTACGGACCCTGAACGGGAAGGCGCCCCTGGCCGATACCTTCGACTGGACCACCGCCGCCATGCGGCCGGAACTTATCAAGAACGTCTATTTCGTGAAGAAGCCTTTCGCCCCCGAATTCGTGGCGGCCCATTCTTTCTTCGTGTTCACTTTCGAGCCCGGCGGCCTGCGGGACGGGAACGGCGGCGAGCCGGCCGGCCTGGTGCTGAGCATCGAAGGCCGCACGCGCGTGGGACAGAGCTTCTCCCCCCTCACCGGGCTCGGGAAGTCCTTCGGGATAATCTGGCAGCTTTCCACCTGGGAAGAGTACGCGGCCCGCACGGTGCTCCTTGAGAAGGGCCACCTGGTGCCTTATCCCGTACTGCTCTCCAAGGAAGAAAAAATAAAGCTGCTGCGCGAATCCATGACTCTCTCGGCCGTGGACCGCGAAGGCGAATTTTACAACACCATCAAGAACAACTGCACCAACAACATGCTGATAATCATGAACCGGGTGCTGCCCGAGAACCGCCGCATAAAGATGTGGACCATCCCCTACATGGTCTATAATGTGCGCGCCACTATGCCGCTGATGGTGGTTAAGAACCTCCAGAAGAAAGGCCTCATAGGGCAGGAATTCATAGATATCAACGCCGCCACCCTGGACACGCGCCTGCCGTAAGCCGGCCCTCCGCGATAAAAAAGCCGGGCAACCCCGGCTTTTTTATTGCCCGCCCCGTTAGGTTCCACTGACAAGTTCCCAAAGGGTATAATATTTACATAAGCCGCACAGACCAGTGGAGAACCTAATGGAAAACACCGTAAGCGCGCCGCAGAAATCCCGCCTGCTTTCCCTGGACGTATTCCGGGGCATTACTATCGCCGGCATGATTATTGTTAACACGCCGGGTAATAACGAAGCCTACCGCCAGCTCGACCACGCCGAGTGGAACGGCTGCACCATGACGGACCTGGTGTTCCCCTTCTTCCTTTTCATAGTGGGCGTCTCCCTGGTCTTCTCTCTTTCCAAGCGGCTCGCGCGCGACGGCGGAAAGGGGCTGGCGCCGCAGATCTTCAAGCGCACGCTTATCCTTTACGCCTTCGGGATGCTGCTCAACGCCATACCCAATTATCACCCCTCCACAATAAGGATCCTCGGCGTCCTGCAGCGCATAGCGCTCTGTTACTGCCTGGCCTCCTTTATTTTCATAAAGACCACGCTGCGCACGCAAATTATAATAGCCGTCGGCGCCCTCGTCGGCTACTGGCTGATGCTGACGCAGATACCGGTACCCGGCTACGGCGCCGGGATACTGACCAAAGAAGCCAGCTTCGCCTCCTGGCTCGACCGCCTGGTACTGGGCGTCCACACTTACCGCCAGGGCGTGTACGATCCGGAAGGCCTGCTCGGCACCCTCCCGTCCCTGGTCACCACGCTGCTCGGCATCTTCACCGGCCTCTGGCTGAAGACGCAGAACACGGAAAACCGCAGGCTTGCCGGCCTGCTGGCGGGCGGAGCGGCGCTTACCCTGGCGGGCTGGCTGTGGGGATTCTCTTTCCCTCTCAACAAGGCCCTTTGGACCAGCTCCTATGTCCTTTACACCGGCGGGCTAGCGCTCTGGCTGCTGGCCCTGGCCTACTGGCTGATAGAGATGAAAGGCATTAAAGCCTGGGGGAAACCGTTCGAGATCTTCGGCATAAACGCCATAGCCGCCTATATGCTGCCGATCTTCCTGCTTAAATTCCTGGTGCTTTACAAGCTGCCCGTTCCCGGCGGAGAGCCGCTGCAGCTCAGGCTCTTCCTCTGCGACCACGTTTTCGGGACGTGGCTTTCCCCCCTGAACGCCTCGGCCGCCTTCGCTTTCTCCTACATGGGCCTGTGGCTGGGTTTCTTCTGGCTCCTTTACAGGAAGAACGTCTTCATCAAGATCTAAACGCGCAAATGAACGCAAACACCTCTCACGCGGGGCCCGGCAGCGCCGGGATAATCGTCATCGGCGGCGGGCCCGCAGGCCTTATGGCCGCGGGCCGCGCTGCGGAGCTGGGCGCGAAGACGACGCTTATCGAAAAGAACCAGCGCCTCGGGATCAAGCTGCTGATCACGGGCGGGGGCAGGTGCAATGTAACCAACAGCGCCGGCGTAAAAGGTTTTATAGAAGCTTTCGGCAGGAACGGGAAATTCCTGTACAGGGCGCTGAGCGTCTTCTCGAACCAGAGTTTAACGGGCTTCTTGAATTCTCACGGCGTGCCCACCCGCGTCGATCCGGACGGGAAGATCTTCCCTTCGGATGATAAAGCGCAAAGCGTCCTGTCCGCGCTGAGCGCCTACCTGAGGCACGGAAAAGTCAAGGTCGCCTGCGGCCTGGGAGCGTCGGGTATTTTAATTCAGAACGGTTCGGTGGAAGGCGTCAGATTTTCGGACGGAACCGTTATCCGCGCGGGAAGGATCATTATCGCCACCGGCGGGATGTCTTACCCGGAAACAGGCTCCACCGGCGAAGGCTACGCCTGGGCGAAACAATGCGGGCACACCATTACCCCGCTCCGCCCGGGGCTTACGGCCCTCGAATCCGACGAACCGTTCATAAAGGAACTGCAGGGCCTGACGCTTCAGAACATTACGATCGCGGTTTTAATTAACGGCAGGAAGGCGGCGGCCGAGAAAGGCGACCTGCTGTTCACGCATTTCGGCGTCTCGGGCCCGAAACTGCTCGTCCTGAGCGGGATCGCGGTGGACGCGCTCCGGGAGCCCGGCGGCAAGGTGGAGCTTTCCTTGAACCTTAAGCCGGAGCTGTCGCCGGACGGCCTGACCGCCGAGATACAGAAGTATTTTTCCGGCCACGGCGCGAGGATGTTCGCAAGCTATCTCAAAGAGGCTCTGCCGGCCTCGCTCGCGCCCGTGTTCGAGCGCCGCTGCGGCATCGACCGCGCCAGGCAGTGCGCTTCCATCACCGGCGCGGAAAGAAAAAAGATCGCCGGGCTGTTCGGCGATTTCAGGCTGCACCTGACCAGGCCGCGGCCCCTGCGGGAGGCCACTGTAACGCGCGGCGGGATAGATCTGGCGGAGATAAACCCCCTGACAATGGAGTCGCGCCTCGTGCGCGGGCTTTATTTTTGCGGCGAGGTGCTCGACCTTGACGGGATCACGGGCGGCTATAACCTGCAGGAAGCTTTTTCCACCGGCTACCTGGCCGGCCAGTCGGCGGCCGCGTCTTCGGGCGCGGAATAACCCAGCAGCTGTTTCATGGCGGGCGAGGCCGGACCGGCCCCCCTGTAATCTCCCGGCTCCCAGGTAAGCCCCATCTCCGCGAACTCCTGTTCCGCCGTCATGACGGCGCCGTTGAAAACCGGCCTGACCGGGAAAGATTGACCTCGGTACGGCGCGGGGATGGTGAATGACTGCGTGCCGCCGATGGTGTAAAGGAGCTTCGCGCCGGCCGCCTCAAGGCGTTCCAGAGCCTCTATGTGCGGGTGGCGGTAGACATTGCCCACCCCGAACGAGACATACGCGTATTCAGGCCGCACGCGCGCAAGGAACTTCTCGGTCGAGGAATAGCGGGACCCGTGATGTGAAACCTTCAGTATAGAGGAACTCAGCCCGCTCCTGAAGACGCGCATCATCGCGTTCTCGACGGAGGCTTCGGCGTCGCCCATGAAGAGCATGCCGTTGCCGTTATAGTACAGCCTGATCGCCATGGAGCAGTTGTTGATCACGTCGTTGTCCCGGCTCTGCGTCACCTCGGAGCAGGTATTGAGAACCTTCACCGTAACCTGAGGGTCCCAGTTGAGCTCTTCACCCACATCCGGGAACCAGGTATTGCAGCCGGGCTCGGCGTCAGCGAGTTCCCGCAGGTTATTGTCGCCTATGGCGTCGATATTTTCGGCCCTGGTATCGTAGAAATTCTTAACGTCCACGGCGGCGAAGACCTTCTTAAGGCCCCGGTAGTGATCGCTGTGCGGGTGCGTCAGCACCACGTGGTCTATGTTGGTGACGCCTTTCGCTTTCAGGAACTCATAAACCGGCTCGCCTGAAGGGCCGCCATCTATAAGGACATTACTCCCGGAAGGCAGCTCAAGGTAAATGGAGTCGCCTTGGCCCACATTGAGGATATAGCCGTTGAGCTGGGCCCTGAGGCTCGAAGCGCTGAAGAGAAGAGTTGCCAGAAATAACAGGCGTTTGATCATACACCCGATACAGATCATTTTTTATGCCATCGGCCAAAACAAGGCATAATAAGCATTTTTCTCAAGAATATCGATATTTATATAAGAAGTATGGGAGGAAATCTGAGCATAATATTTTCATATGAGAATATTGCCTTTCATATGAAATATCACAAAAAATAGATTCAAACGCCATTTCGGGGCAACCAGCTTGCGAGGCAATGCGGCTCGTCCCTGCGGTTTCCCTTGCTGAGCAAGAACCACTTATTAAGCGTCTTGACCGCTTTATCGGCGCTGACCGCCGCTGCCGGCTTTTGAGGCGCAAAGGCTTCAATGCGGAGCCGGGCTTTGTTGAAATTCTCCAGGCACGCTTTATGCTGCCCCTGCCCGAAATTTATAAGCGCTAAATTGGCGCGCGCCCAGAAACTAAAGGGATCTATCTTAAGCGCTTTTTTTATAAGGCTCGCGGCCAGGCCCGGGTCTTTCTCCAGCCTCGCTATCTCCGCGCGGTATACCAGGGCTTCAACATCACCGGGATTGAAGCTTAAGGCTTTCTCCAGATCGTTCAGGGCCGCTTTCCTGTTGCCGAGCTTATACCCGGCTATCGCCCGCCACGCATATGCGAACCACAAATTTTCAGCTAAAGCCGGCCCGATGGTCTTCAGCGCCTCTTCATACCTGCCCTGCCAGAGCAGGGTCTCTCCTTCCCAGGCTTTAATAGGGCCGGCGGCCTGCGGACTGCGGCTTAAAGCGATCTTGAAATTCTCATGCGCGCCTTTATACTCTTTCAGGCAGGCAAGGGCTTCCGCTTTAATACATCGGACCATCCACTCGTCGGGCTTGGACTTTAACGCGGCCTCAAAGGACCGGACCGCTTCCGCGGTGCGCCCGAAAAATAATTGCAGGCGCCCGGAATAATAGAACATCCAGCCGTAAGTCCGGCCATCGACGCCGGCCAGCCCTTTCATTATGCGAAGCGCCTCTTTCTTGTTGAGAAAGCCCGTGAACACGGCTTTATAAAAAGTGTACCAGGGAGTTTTTTTGAGAGCGGGAGTACACTTGCCGAACCGTCTCAGCGTTCCGGCGGCCCAGGCTTTCGCCCCGCGCGGCCCGAGCGTAAGCCAGGGGTCGTCGCCTGTCGGGTTCAGCATCTCGGCCACGCCCATCCGCCCCCACTTTGAAACAAGTTCTTCCGCCTTGTCAAAAGCCCTCTTATAATCCCCCGTGATCATCAGCGCCGAGAACTGCCTGTAAAGCGTAAACTCGTCCCTCTGCTTCAGACCGAGAAGCGTGTCCAGACAGGCGCGGCTTCGGCCGCTGCGCGAGGCGGCGGCAAGCTTGAAGGCAAGGTAGAGGAAAAGGGAATCCTGAGGGATCTTCTGGAGGAGCCGGGCCAGCACCCTTTCCGCCTCCTTGTACCTGGAGCGGTTGATGAGCCCGGAAACTACCCGCTGGATATTCGATAAGTTAAGCATGGGCAACCCCTCGCCGCCCCGACTTCGCATTTCGCGCTTCCGTTATACCTTGATCCGTTTGTCGATAACCTTGCGGATCTTGCCGGTGCGCTGGATGCGCTCTATAGTGTTCGGCTTCAGCACCTCGATAACGGGCTTGTCCAGCCACTTCAGGCGCACGCTCTCATGCAGGTCCCCGCAATGGCCCTCTATCTCCCGCCAGAGCAGGTCCGCCAGCTCGCCGGAGCGCGCCAGCGCCGCCGCGTCCTTCACCTCGACGCGCACCTTCAGCGTATCCTTATGCCCTTTCTTGTCGATCACGGCCTGAAAATTGAAGCTCAGGTCAGGGACCTTGCCCAGCGCGTTCTGGATGTCGTTCACGAACAGGTGGGCCCCTCCGACGTGGATGCGGTCGTCGCAGCGCCCCAGGATCTCGAACATCAGCTCCTTCCTGCCGCAGGCGCACGGCTTCAGAAGCCAGCGCCCCAGGTCGCCGACCCGGTAGCGGATAACGGGCATATGCATCTTGGAAAGGCACGTCACCACCAGCTCGCCTACCTCCCCCTTCTTCACCGGCAGCATGGTGTCCTGGTCCACGAACTCGATGAACTGGCTGGACGAGAAGAGGTGATGCTGCCCTCTCACGCACTCCGGGCACTGGAAACCCACTACGCCGGCGTCCGCCGTGGCGTAGCCGGCCGAGCGCACGTCCACCCCGGGGAACACGCCCTTGAAGAATTTAACCATCTCCTCGCCCACATATTCCCCGCCGTAAAAGATCTTGGCCACGCACAGCTTGTGCTTCCCGGGGTTCGCCTTCACGTACTCCGCGAGCTTCACCAGGAAGGACGGCAGGCCTATCACCGCCGTAACCTTGAAGTCCTCCAGGTAGCCCACTATATTCTCGACCGGCAGGTTGCTGCCCACCGGCACCGAGATGGCCTTGGTGTAGGCGATGGCCTTCTCCACCGACAGCCAGCTGGACCAGAGGTTCCCGGCGATGAACAGGTTCGCTATCGTATCCTTCCCGCTCAGGCCCGCCGCCTCGTACGTGAAGGCCAGCATCCTGCAGGTATGGTCGTATTCGTGCTGGTCGTAAAAAATATATTTCGGCTGGCCCGTAGAGCCGCCGCTGGCGAAATAGATCCCCCGCTGCACCTTCGAGGTAAGCAGGTCCGCGCTGTCGGGCGGGGTATTCTCCAGCACGTGGCACTTCTCCAGGAAAGGCACCTTGGCGAAATCCTCGATGCTGACTATCCTGGGCACGCCCTTGAAATGGCGGCCGTAGAAGGGACTGCGGCTCCTGGCGTGCTCCACCAGCTCGCTCAAGCGGTCCAGCTGCGAGGGCTTCTCCTCGATGGGCAGCCAGTTCACCAGCGACATCATCGGGAATATCCCGTCGTGCGGGGAGCCGTTGGCCTCCTCCAGCATCTTGCCGAGCTTGACCACGCGCGCGATCCCGGCGGGCGCCAGCGTCTCCAGCACCTTCTTGCGCTCTATCGAGCCGCCCACGCCCACGGTCTGTATATAGCCGCGCAGCGGCATCAGCCTGTCCCGTACCTCTTCCAGGCTCTCCACTGTTTTAACATAGAGCACCCGGTTAAGCGGCGAAACGCGGTAGACCGGGTCCTTCTCGTAGATCACGGTCCAGTCGGTCGCGGGCGCGGAGCTTTCATAAGAGGCCGCGCCCAGCGCCGCGTCCACGCGCGCCAGCTGGCGGGCCTTGTTTATCTCCACCTGCTCGTCAGGGGACAGCTTGCCCGGCGGCAGGTCCTTGGCGAGCTGCGCGAAATGTTTTTTGGCCGCCTTAAGGAAATCCGCGGCCAGCGCCTTATGCCTTTTGGCCGGCGCTATGAAATAAAGCGTATGCAGCGAGGAGCAGGCGGCCTGGTCCCACAGCGAGGCGTCGGCGGCCGCGCGGCGGGCAACG
>Ga0209212_1009009_pt1 | contig 10555 bp, 13 predicted proteins | sample RifGroC2_FD_183996 | JGI IMG/M metagenome (GOLD analysis project Ga0209212, IMG submission 183996) | Groundwater microbial communities from Rifle, Colorado, USA - Groundwater C2 (SPAdes) (version 2) | ecosystem: Environmental > Aquatic > Deep subsurface > Groundwater | place: Rifle, Colorado... | reverse complement strand
GAACTGCTTTTGGTAAAGGGCGTAAGTCCTGGCCACCACCGCCTGGGCCTTAAGGGCGTCCAGCGGCCACCAGGGAGCAATTTCATTACAAAGGATTCCCCGCAGATAATTCTCCAGGTCTAATTCGTTAACCAATAAAAAACGCCCATTATCTTTGGGAAGAATGCTTACCCTCCCCCTATAAAGACGATTATTTATATAGACATACCCATTTTTGGAGGATATCTTAAGCCGGGCGAGATTTAAAAGGGCTCCCGGAAGGGTTATCTTTCCGGAATCAGCCTTAATCAGGCGCTTCTTTAGATTCTTCCCTTTATACACCTGCCTGCCGCTTTCATCCTGAATTTCAAAAGCGCCTTTTATCCGAAGATAAAAAGATGGCCCGTCCTGAAGCACGGCTACGCGCACAACTTCATCAGCATAAATGCCTCGGGCCGGATATATAAAACCCAAACCCAGAAACAGCCAGAAAACAGCTATTTTTTTGACCATAAGCGCGCGATAAGCGAAAGTATAAGACTAAGCAATATACATGTCGCTAAAGGGAAATAAAAGGTAAAATTTTTTCTGCTAACATAAATATCTCCGGGAAGCTTTCCCAGAAAAGGAATCTTTCTAAATATAAGCAAGAATACACCCAGCAAAACAATCACCAGCCCCAAAAATATCAAAATCTTTCCTAAATCCCCTAAGCCCGGCATTACCGTTTCATCATCCTTTCTTCCAAAGAACACTTACAACCGCAGTATTTCTGGCAGTACATCCCCAAGGCCCTGGCTTTAACATGGGCCTCCCGGAAACCCGGGCGAAAATCCCGAAACAAAAACTCCACTCCCAGATGTTTAGAAATCCGCTGTCCGATATTATTTATTGCTTCAATATCCTGATAGGGGCTGACCAGAAGGGCGGTAGTAAAAACGGAGAAGTTATTTGCTTTGGCAAACTCCGCGGTTTTAAGAAGCCTTAAATCCCAACAGCTTAGGCAGCGCTCAGGTTTGCGACTATCCGTAACCGCGCTATAATACTCGTCTTCCTCATATTCGGGGATATGAATTTTAAGTTTTTCAGACTCGGCAAAACTTAAAAAAACATCCCTGCGCTTTAAAAATTCTTCCTGAGGATAAATATTAGGATTATAAAAATAACCCTCCACCTCAAAGCCTTCTTTACGTAAAATCTCCAGCGGATAGATAACGCAAGGCCCGCAGCAGGTATGTAGTAAAACTTTCACTTATACATTTATACGCTATCGGCTTTCAGCCATCGGCTATCAGCTAAAAGCTCAATTGCTAAAAGCTGACAGCTGAAGGCTGCCACCGCCGAATGGCGGGGTGCCGCCATCGGCGGCAAAGGCCTAAAAAAGAAGCTTTCCCGATTTTGTAGCAAGAGCTTTTTCTGTAACGTATTATTCATCATCGGTTTAAGACAAAATTTTATGCACTGGGCTAAATTTTACAGGAAAGCTTCTGATTACGGCGATTAAATACAGATTACAGAGATTTATTACCGGCATAAAATCGCTGTAATCTTTTAAAAATCTCTGTAATCAAGTTCTTTCCCTTTTGCTACAAACTTGGGAAAGAACTTTAAAAAAGCTCTTTATGTTTTCTCGGCAATCCCAAATGCGTAAAGGCAAGGTCCATCGCTTCCCTACCCCGGGGAGTGCGCTTAAGAAAACCGGCCTTAAGAAGATAGGGTTCAACCGCGTCCGCCAGGGTATCTATCTCTTCATTTAAGGTGGCGGCCAGGGATTCAATTCCTACCGGGCCTCCGCTATAGGTTTCGATAATAGTCCTTAAGACCTTACGGTCAAAGTCGTCTAAGCCCATAGTATCCACACCCAGGTTATCTAAAGCGCTACAGGCGCTTTCGGCATTAATGTTTTTTATTTTATTCACCTGGGCGTAATCGCGCGTTCTTCTTAAAAGACGATTGGCAATCCTGGGGGTGCCCCGGGCGCGCTGTCCTATACAGCGGCAGGCCTCCTCATCAATATCCATGCTAAGAAGCTTGGCCGAATTGCGGATAATCTTAGCCAGGTCTTCTACTTCATAAAAATCAAGATGATAAAACATCCCGAATCTTCCCCTTAAAGGCGAACTCAACAACCCCTGCCTGGTAGTTGCTCCGATTAAAGTGAAGGGTTTAAGGTTAAACTTGATGGTCTTGGCATAAGGGCCTTTATCAATGATAAAATCTATCTGAAAATTCTCCATTGCCGGATATAAAAACTCCTCCACCACTTTGGAAAGCCGGTGTATTTCATCAATAAAAAGGATATCCCCTTTTTCTAAGTTGGTTAATATCCCGATTAAGTCCCCGGCCCGCTCGATAGCCGGGCCGGAAGTGGCGGTAATTTTGCCGGACATCTCATGAGAGACGATATGGGCCAACGAGGTTTTTCCGAGTCCGGGTGGCCCGTCGAAAAGAATATGCTCTAAGGGCTCACCCCTGATACCCGCGGCGGAAATAGCAATCTTTAAATTATCTACCAATTCCTTCTGGCCGATAAACTCCGAAAGCCTTGCCGGACGCAGGGAAAGATTTAAAACTACGTCTTCATCACTCTCCCGGGCCTTAATCAGGGCGGAAGAAGCATTCTTTGGATTATTATTCTTATTCTTGACTAAAACCGGATTATACTCTTGTCCCATAAGAAGTTATTCTCTCCTGATTACGGATAACCTGAATCTCACCGAAGATATCCTTCTGAACTATAACAATTTCTTTCAGGCGGATAAGCTCTAATACGGCTAAGAAAGTAACCACCATTTCCACCTGATTCTTAACCTTAGCGAATAAATAGCTCAACCGCAAAGAAGACTCATTTAAAAGGATATGCAGTAAATCGTGGATCTTCTCCTCAACCGTGAATTCATCTTTGATTACCTCATAAAATAATTCCCGGGGAATATCTTTAAGGGCCTTGGAAAAAGCCGAGAGAAGGTCAAAAAGGCTGGCCTCAAAAAAAACCTCTTCGCCGGAATTTACCGGCGCGGGGCTCTGGTTACGGGTAAAGATATTCTGGCGGCTGAGCTCTTTCTGGCGCAGGAGCCCGGCGGCCTCCTTAAATTTCTGATATTCCAGGAGCTTCCTAATCAATTCTGAGCGCGGATCCTCCTCTTCCTCTTGCTCATTTTCTTTAGGCTCAGGAGGAAGGAGCATCTTGGATTTGATATGAATAAGGGTAGAGGCCATTACTAAGAATTCACCGGCGATATTCAGGTCTAAAAGGCGCATTAGCTCCATATACTGCAGGTATTGATCGGTAATCTGGGCAACAGGTATATCGCAGATATTCAAATGATCCTTCTTCACCAGATACAACAGAAGATCCAGCGGCCCCTCAAACAGTTCTAATTTTATCTTATAGCTCATTATTAGCGGATAGCTTAAACCATCAAATAACCAGCTTGTTCAATCTATTTTTAATTGTCTTCTCTATTTTATCAACAGGACCGGTATTATCAATTCTAATTTTATAAAATTCCGCGATTTTCCTCGAAATAGAACTACCCATTTCTTCGAAAATTCGATTAGTTTTAATAGCGTATGAGATATAAAGTTCTTTATTCCGCTCTACATCTTCGATGCGGACAAGGGGCGACAGATTACCATATAGCCAGGCGTCTTCGGGATTAAACAGACTTTTCAGCGAATAGAGATACGAATACTTATAGAAATTCTCTAATGTTACCACAATTCCATTGGGATGCTCTTTCGTAATAAAAGAGGTATTCTTTTTTAAAGAATTAAGATCACGAAAAGTGTAATAATACAAACCAATGGGAGATTTTTTTAGATCATTTTTGCGGGGAGGATATTTATTAATATACCCATCCGTAGTTTTAAAGTCAGATAAAACAAACGTCTTGTCGCTATCTAATATATTAAACCTGAAACTCTTAATATAATCGAAGGTCATTCCTTCGGTATTTCTCTCGTAAAACGCGACCACTATGGGGAATTTACCGAAGCCGGTTCCGGAAAATAACGCGCTCGAAAATATTTCTCCCCTGATTAATCTGTAGTTATCTCTAAAATCACGCAACCGCTTGAAATTAGTTTCTTTAATTAAATATGACAAGGGATGCAGGACACAGACTATATCCGCGTTTAGCTTGTTATATGATTTTAAAAACGAAACCCCTAAATCTCTATCGCGCAAATCTTCATCACATAAAATCTTACCCTTTTCTCCATTTCTGAACTCTGAGGTCATATCATTATAAGGGGGATTCCCTATTATTATTAAAAACGCGGTCGAGGGTATAGAATATTTATCTCGATGAACTTCAACCAAGGAATTTGTCCGGAATACTTTATTGGCATCAAACCGTTGCCTTAAAAAGGCGCAGGCCTCGCCATCACAGTCTGCTATCCGATAGTCGTTTTTGCTGATATTAACCAAAAATGCTCCGCATCCGCCCGCGCTATCAAATATCACGACATTTTTTTTATTATTCAACAAATATGGTTGAATAGAATTATAAACTCTGGTTACCAATTTTTCCGGGGTATAATACCCCCCCAATTGAATTTTTTTATATTTAGGTAAGTGTTCCGCTGTATGCGCCTGCATAATGATCACCCGATTATTTCAAGTAAGGTTTGAATAATTTGAACAATATCGTAATTATGACGCTTAGAGGCCATACCGAAAACTTTCATTAAATTTAAAAGATTTTGAACGTTACTTTGGCTAATCACATATCTTAACTTATCCCCCGGAACAGATGACTTGCCCAAAAGGTCTGACGAATTCTTAAAAGATTTTAGTGGTATGCAAAAATAAACCATGGGCTGAACACCGGAAGCATATTGTTGTTTTTGGATAGAAACCTCTATCTGCGTTTCATCTAAAGTTTCAATCATAAAAAGTGTCGGCAGTTTAATGCTGGTTTCTTCAAAATGGACCCCATTAATACTAAGTTTCGAATGGTGCTCGACGCTAATTGATTTCTCGTCAATAAAATTGGTATATTTCCGTATTTCATCAAGTAAGCATTTGACTTCTTCTTTTGAAATAAGCTTCAACTCAATAGCTGTCCAAAAAATTTCTGACAATTCATAAGGATATTTAATTTTTCCATTGCTTCCGATAAAAGATTTTTTGTTTAACTTCGTGCTCTTTCCTTCGCCTCCGGCATCTTTGACAGGAACATCATACCCTATTTGCCATTCTAAATATGCTTGTTCGTCAAAAAGGCATTCTCTTGTTGAAAAAGTTTCCCCAAAATCTAATCTATTTTTTCTTTTTTTAAATCTAAATTTTCCAGAGTTAGCGGCGGGTATAGCCAGCCAAATATTTTTTTCTTTAATAGTATACTCCACCCTTATCTCCGGATGCTAAACTAAAATTTCAGATTTAATCTTAACTAATCTTTTATTAGCGAGTAAACAATATTCTTCCTGGACTTCGAATCCAATAAATTTTCTATTAAGTTGTTTAGAGGCAACCGCCGTGCTTCCGCTTCCAATAAAAGGATCAAGAATTAAATCATTTTCTAAAGTAGTCATGTCCATAATTTCTTTTATAAAATGCTTCGGTTTTGGAGTCGGATGATCAATAAAACCTTCATCCGGTTCAACCATTTTGCCTGGCGTATCTTTAAATATATCCGTTTTCCATCGGACAAGCTTCGGATTCCCTTTTTTGAAAACAAAACAAGACATATATTTTGTGAAGCCTATGGGAGAACGGACACTTCCTTCAGGACAATATAACACAAATTGCCAAAAATAAGTAAACGGATTATTTTTAAAAATGTCCGGGAGATATTTCGTACTAAAGAAAGTAATAAAATAACTATCGTCTTTAAGAACGCGATAACAGTCCGGGAGGATATTATAGAATAAGCTTAAATCTTTATCATTTTTAATTCCATTCTTATTAAGGCCGTAAGGGGGATCGGTAATGACGCAATCTATTTTCTTATCAGGTATTGATTTAATCAACTCAAGACAATCGCCGCAGATAATTTTATTGATAAAATCATCGGGATATTTATGGCTTTGGCTATTGGAAGCCAAACCATTGCCCTTTGGCTTATAAGTTTTTATTTCACTTTCAGTCACTGCTGTCCCCATGCGTTCTGTTTGAACGTCGCAAAAGTCCACCAAAATCCCCTCTTTTTTATGCTCAACTCCCTACCGCAACTCGCAAAAGGTTTACTTTTGCGACAGTCAATACGCTTGAGCTCAACGGATTATTAGACCTTTTAAATTTTTCTATTCAACTTGTGAACTCTGGGCTTTTCTTCTAACCAAGTACACATACAATATAATATCGCAACTCTGCGATTTCTTATTGCTTCGTCAACCTCCTGATCCGTATGTTGCTGGTCAATAGGAATCCAAGTTGACACATTCTCTCCATTACGAATTAGATAATCAACTTCTCTCAATTCCTGTTGCGTAGTATCAGGAAACTTCATTTCGTAGTCTCCAGATGGAGAATCGCCACGAGCATTTGGATCGGGTCTTAAATCTCCATATTTGTAATAGGGTGAAGAGATTACTACGCTTCGACCAGTATAATTGCGAATTTCAATATAGACTTTTAGGGGATAACTGGAATTATCTCTACGGCGTTGAGTAAAAAAGTTCAAATTCCTGACTCGTTTTCTAGTCCAGAATATAACGGAAAAACCTAGCACTGCAGAGATGAATATAATTATTGTATTTAATAAGTCCCAAATGGCATAGTCTGCTGCCCATTTCAACCAAGCAATCATTTTGACTCCTCATTATGTTTCCTATGGCCTGCGACCTTGTTATTAAATGGACAAAGGCGACGTGACCGGTATCGGATAGCTTTGGGTGATTGGTCATCAATGAGATGCCCAAAGACCTCGGCGAGTGGTTGTTTATGTTGCGTCATTTGCATTCATACCTTTCTATTTAAATTTGGGGACATAATAATGCCTAATTATTCGCAATTAAGTATCACGTCCCTCGAATTTCTCGAATTTGGGAAATAAACCGTTTTACATCTATCTCTCCACTCTCCCTTTTTGGTCCATCCTTTAACTTTCAGCTTGACCAAGTTCCCTGCACTTGCCTGAGTTGTTCCCACGCTCTTAGTCCGTAACCTACTCCATCCAAACCGGGAAAAAGGGTCATCCGATTTATACCGACCCTATGAAGCTCATATAGAATAGTCCGCTTACAGTCCTTGGGCAACTTCCATTTATAAACCTCAAGAAGGTCGAGATTCTTCTCATCAAAGTCCTCTTCACCTCTTCCTATTAGGCACTTACTTGGATCCTGAATTGTGAAACCACCACTTTGGACAATCAGGCGATCAGCAAGCAACACCGGAAAGACTATTTTTACTCCTTTGACCTTCAATGGATTTGGAACTATGGGCTCTTCTGAGTTTTGTCCTTCAAACGTGCTGATATGGTAAGTCCATTCTTTTCGCTGTCGGTACATAAAAATAGCTGCATCTACATTCCTGTGCGTCTCCGCCGCGAAGAAGAGGGCAGCCAAGGGATTCCGCGTCCAATCCAATAATCGAGTGGGAAGCTGATAATGTTTGCCCAAGATGATCGCTTCCCAATCAGTGAGCAAACGTTTCACGAAGGGATATGAATTGCTTCTAAACCTTTGCAAGAGAGCCTCCTCTCTGTGGTCTGCTTGACCTCCTATGGCGTTGTCATACACCCCGCCGTCCGCGACATTCCTGCCTATAGAAGGCTTTAACTCCCAACTACCATCGGCTTGACCTCTGAACCATAATTCGTCAGTACCTTCTTCAGGTATATTTTTCTTTTGGCCAAACTTGTGAATGTATCTAACAAAGCTAAACGTGCTCGATATACTTTTTTTATCATACTCGTCAAAAACCTTAAGCTTAATCACAGTCCACACCTCCGTTCTGTATCGCCTTTGTCTGCGAACCTCACAAATCACCTTTGGCGAAGCCGCCACGGATGAGCCATAAGGTGGATTTACTTGTTAGCCAATCTCATTCCTCTCTCTTTTCAAGTTCCTCCATTGTGTAGAATCGCAATTCAACGGGGGCGGGTGCGTCTTTAACATACCCCGAAACACGTTTAACCAAGCGTTCATTGTCTTCTTTGGAGATATCCGTGACCACCACAAGCAGGAAGCGTAGATTCGATGGACCATCAACTTGCTTTGCCCTTTGTGTAGCTAGCACTACTCGATAGAGAACATCACGTAACATCATTGAGGGCATGAATGCGGATCGTGTGAATTTGACTTCAATGAGTGTCATGCCAGTGTCTCGGAGCTGTGCGCCATCAAAAATGCTTTGATCGCCCGTGCCTAGAACCTTAACTTCTCTCTGTATCGGCTCTCCAAACTCCTTCTCAAGCCGTTGAAATACAAGATTCTCGGCCCGAATATACGCTGTGCGGAAGTCTGACTCTTCCCGACCACCTTCACGCCGCAGAGGGAGTACCCGCTGTGCTTGGCCGGGCGGCTGAGCCGATAGCTGTTCTTCGTCTTCTATCTCATGATCCCGGTAGAGTTTCCGTTCTGCGGGAGATAGTGTCTGTAAAAAAGCCTCATCTGTTTTGAAGTCACCCGGCGCATATAACTTTTCGTGGTGATACGCCACAAGCCATGCGAATGTCATGAGCACAACAACGGGGAATAGCGCGAGAAACAAAGCCAAGATATACGTTTGGTTTGATGGAAGTGTTGTTGCCGTGTTGTTGAGTAGTAACGCCGCAAATCCGTATATTAGAACGATGAACAGAGCGATAATGCCGAGAGGATTGCGGGCGAGATTGCGCGCTATCTTGCTAAATGTATTTACGTTAGATGCCATATTATGTTCCTCCTTCGGCTAACATCCGACTTCACCGGCTGGAAGCGACGCCCAAAAGGGCAGCGGTTACAATCCGGTGGAAGGAGTGGTTATGTGGATTTTTTCTTCTTTTTGTTTTCTTGTCTTTTCTTATATTGTTCATATTTATCCTTGAAAGTGAAAACATATTCTAAAATGGCGCTTGTAAATTCTATAATATCTCGCGCATCATCCGGAGCAACCGTTATATTTAGATCATGAACCGCTTCATTACCTGATATTCTTAATGTATCAGCCCATTCAAAAAGTCTACTCTCTATAATGCCTTGTTCCTTCATTTTTTTTAATGAACTTTCTAAATTCTTCTCTTTAATTTTATATTCCATGCAAATTCCTTCGAGCGTTTTTCTACACATAATCGCCGCTGCCGTGTAAGCTTTTGTTTTGAAACAGGCCTGAGCTTCTGAGTATGCTTTTTTTATAGGTTCAGGATAAAAAGGATTAATTTTATCTTGGGTTGGATATAATCTATAAGGATCATCCCAGCAGTCACCTCCAAAATTTTCTTGAACAACAAGAAATGGGCTATCGCATTTTGGACATTTTAAGAAACTATACGTGTATGGCGGATTTTCTTCATCACATCCTGAATAATCTTTCAAAAGTATTGCATCAATAAAAGCTTCGCATTTTTTGCATTCTACAATCACTATTCACTCCATTTTTACATATAATGTTTGAACTCAGTAGCCGTGCCCTATATCAACATCCATACTTATCTTTTTTCTGGAATTTCCTTATAAGAATTAAATTACTTCCCCAGATAGCACCTCTGTCGCCTCTTCTAAATCTTCCGAAAACACCTTACACAAAATCTTCAATTTTTGTACGGAGCAGGCACATGATGCCTTAATGTCGTCGCCACATCCTTAAACCTATTTCTCTGATAGATGGAACATCTTAAGTTTTAAGCCGTATTTTTTCTTAATCTGCCGCGCCTCTTCATGGATCTTTCTGGCCGTTTCTCTTACAGAAAGATGCTTCATCTCCTCATAAACCTTATCCTTCCAGTCCCAGACTTCCTGTAATGACTTGTCAACTTTCATATCTGCTCACCTCCATAGGCGTAACTAACTCTAATCTTTTAGTATAGCCTTTTTCTAAATTAACCCCATTGAATAACTCAGATTTTCGCAAGTTAGCTAAATGTTGGTAATTCCAGGTAATAATCGCGTCCAACTCGTGGGCTGTAGCAATAGCAACGTGAAAGGCATCATCTCTTTTACCTTTCGGGATAATGCCGCGCTCCATATAAAACTCGGTCAACTCATCTGCTTCTTCTGTAATCTCTAATTCTACAGGGGCATATTTATTGACTAAATCGAACAAGGCTTTTCTCTTGGGCTCAGGCGCATCATTTATTTCTCTAATCACTACTTCAGAAATGAATATCTCATAGCTACCTTCTTGAGTGGAATCAAAAAATCTTTTGGTTATATCTCTTTTCTCTGGCGCGTCGTCCGCGAAAAAGAAATTCCAAACGGAAGTATCCAAATATAATTTTAGTTTTCGCACAGTTCTCCTCCTATTCCCCCGCCAGAATCTCTGCTGCCTCTTCTAAATCTTCCGAAAACATCCCATACAAAATCTGGTTCTTTCGTAATTATTGTGAAAATACTATGGTGCTGGCGAAACAAGCGGTTTTGCCTGCCTGCCGGTAGGCAGGAAGTAAATGTCAATTTTAGCCAATGGAGCTTGAGCGGCGAGGGAATC
>Ga0209212_1009007_pt1 | contig 10556 bp, 9 predicted proteins | sample RifGroC2_FD_183996 | JGI IMG/M metagenome (GOLD analysis project Ga0209212, IMG submission 183996) | Groundwater microbial communities from Rifle, Colorado, USA - Groundwater C2 (SPAdes) (version 2) | ecosystem: Environmental > Aquatic > Deep subsurface > Groundwater | place: Rifle, Colorado... | reverse complement strand
TGCAAGATCGTTGAGACCAACCCAGCAACCGGAAACCGGGGGTCCCTCGAAAAATCCCTGGTTTAAGGGAGGGCGGCCAAAGTGGTTGAATATGTTCCGGCCGGTAATGGTCGCGCCGCCGGGACCGCCCGCGCCCCAAGGCAGTTCTGCCGGTTTGACGAAGCCGATGAACACATGATTGAACCCCGTACCGAAGCCCTCGATAAACAAAGGCGGCTCGTTCGCTTTTACCCATGCGTCGACACCGGGAGTTCCTTCAATGGTGGAGGTCTGCGTCCAGTCGGTCGCATTACCGGGGGGCACGGCTCGAATCCCGTATTTGCCCGGGACAAGATTTTTTATGAATGCCTGGCCATCGGCATCAGTTGTTATGACGCCGGTGCCCATGGCATCGACGCTGGAACAGTCGCTGGCAAGATAGGTTGTTCCCAGCGGATTTCCGCATGCATCCTGGGACATCTGCCCCCCCAAGTCGAAAATCAGGATCGAAGCGCCAGCGATCCCTTCTTCTCCTGCGTCGGGGGTGTTGTTTATCGGGTTATGATCTTTGAATATGAAGATGGAGACCTGTGCGGTCGGCAGCGGGTTCTGGTGAACCTTGACGGTAACCGCTGATGCCCCCGCCGGGACCATTGTTCCACTGATGCTGAAGCCAGCGTCAGGGAGCACCGAAAGAAAATACGGCTTGCCTGCATCAGGTGCCGTAACGCTGGCGCTGCTTCCAGCTGCACTTCCCTTCGCGACAACCGGCGCATGGCTGTTATGTATATCCAGGCCTATGCTGTTTCCCACCCGCACACCGGGGGGAGACTGGTTCGTGTTGTCCTCCTCCAGCAGCCACCGAAATCCGCTGACAGGAAGCGAGCAATTGTTCGATGCATCGCAACCTACAACATTAACGGTGAATGCATGGACATCCATATGAATCATCAGATTTACAAAGACAGCAATCAGCAAGTAACCAAGCCACCTGAACCTCGTGCTTCGAAATTCCCTACCGCTGTGTCTCATGACTTCCTCCTTTAGCGACAACTTTGATATCGGTAAAGCCTTCTACATCTAGGTAAAACCTGTACTAACGCAGCCTCTGTGACGCGCAGGAGGCCGTGTCGTTCACATCAAGGAACTATGGAACTTCGCTTTTGCTTCCAGATTAATTAGTTTTTTTGAATTATAAGATGTAAATGTGTGCTGTCAATGGAACGTCTGGGAAATTTTCCTCTAATAAAGTTTTTAGGTTGGGTCATTTTGGAGAAATGCAGGGAGCTTTAGCAGCAGCAGGCGTGGAGGCTGTCATTTTTAAAGGAAAAATCGGAATGGATACAGGATGAATAGATGTATTACTGCAGGGTATTCTGCGGCAGGGTGAACTGGAATGTTGCGCCGTTTCCCGGATTCGCCTCAGCGCTGATGGTTCCGCCATGTCTTTCCACAATTGACCTGACGATGGCAAGGCCGATGCCGGTTCCTGAAACCTGTGTCTCGCCACAGGCCCGACGGAATGGGATGAAAAGACGTTCGGCCTCTCTGGGGTCTAACCCCGGGCCATTGTCCCGCACGAAATAGTGCAACTGCCCATCCGTCTCATATGCTCCGAACTCTATGGAAGCCTGAGGTTCGACACCTTCGGTGAATTTCCAGGCGTTCTCCAGGAGGTTTTCGAGGCCGATACGCAACAGATGAGGATCGCCCCAGGCCAGCAGGCGTTCAGGTATCGTGAACTGTACGCGCCGTTCAGGTTGAGACTTCCTGAGCTCCCCCTCTATCTCCCGGACGAGTCTTGCCAGGTCAACCATCTCCATCTGCATAGCCACATGTTTTACCCGGATGAGGTCGAGAAGGTCGTCGATCAAAAACTGCATCCGCTCCACCTCACTCAGCAGACGCAGGCAAAATGGCGCATCTTCTTTTCCCAGTTCGTTTTCCAGCAAACTTATATAGGTGGTTATCCTCTCTACCGGCGCGTGAAGTTTGATTCGTGGGATCTTGGGCACCATGAGCAGATCCTCGAGCAGACCGGGAATGCTCCGAACAGTCAACAGGATGTGCTGGATCTGCTCACGGACGGCCGCATCGAGCTGGTCATGGGATTGCAAAAAATTACCGCATTGCCGCTCAATTTCCCGCAGCGGCGCGAAAAGGTCTTGGAAAAAAGTAGGAGACACCAGTTCCAACTCTTGCCGCACTCCTACAGCCGCACTTTCACTGAGCGTGCTTCTCTTTTCCAGCTCTTCATTGAGATAATGCACCTGAGCCATCAAAATGCGGCGCTGACTGATATCCTGTTCCAGCCTCTTCTCCGTCTCCTCCATCCGCGCCTTGGTTTCTTCGAGTTCCGTAACCTTTTGTTCCAGCTTCCTGAGCAGGACAGAGCTGTATTTGCTCAGGTACTGCTGTTCATCGATGTTTTCATTTTCTTCCCGTTGCTTTCTATTTTTCAGTGCCTGGTTCAACTCCTCCCAGAATTCGTCGTGCTCTTTCGCCTTGACGATAAACGCGTCGGCCCCCAGGGTAATCGCCAGTTCCTGATCCCGGTCCTCCATATACGTGGAGCTGTAGATGATGAACAGCACCGGCGGAGAAAGACGCATCTTCTTCACTTCCCGAAGCAGCTGAAACCCGTCCACTTCCGGCATCAAGGCATCTGAAATGATCAGATCCGGGAGATGTTCCCGGATGCGTTGCAGGGCCTCCCGCCCGTTTTCCGCCTCTACCGTTTCCCAACCTGCACGGGTTAGATAGTAACGGAGCAGCCGTCTGTCCGGGGCTGAATCGTCGACGACCAGAACTTTCATGTCAGGCGTTCTCCTGACGATCGCGTCCGGCTGATGAACTCTCTGATCTGCTCCATTACCGTCGTCGGGTCGTATGGCTTCTCGATGTATCCGTTGCACCCCGCCTCCAGGATCGTCTCCCGGTCTCCGGTCATGGCGCGTGAAGTGATGGCTACGATCGGCATTCGACCGCCAAAATCCCGAATCCGTCGCGTCGTTTCCAATCCATCGATGCCTGGAAGATTGATGTCCATAATGATAAGTTCGGGCCGTTGCCCGGCTGCCATCTCGACACCCTTTTCTCCCGAATTGGCTGCTATCACCGTATATCCAGCTCTTTTCAGGACGTACGACATGAGGCGCAGGTTATAATCGTTGTCTTCGACGATCAGGACGGTTCCCATAGTCTCTCCGTTTCGAAAATGGCCACTTCCTGGGTTCGCCGCGGTTTGACCGGGAGCTGCATGGTGAAGGCGCTTCCCTTGCCCGGAACGCTCTCGAACAGAAGCTCCCCTTCAAGTATATTCGTCACGAGCCGTTTCGTGAGATACAGGCCCAGTCCCGCACCCTGTGACTTTGCCCGGAGCGGCGATTCTATGGACAGGAATGGTGTGAAGAGGCTTTGATGATACTCCTGGGGTATCCCGATGCCTGTATCCGAAATGACCACCTCGACCCGCCTGAAGCCGGCACGACAGGCAGTGACCGAGACCCCACCCTGCTCCGTAAATTTTACCGCGTTGCTCAACAGATTGAGAACACACTGCAGAAACCTTTTCCGGTCGGTACGCATCATTATGTGCTCGGACTTCACCTGGAGCGTGAGGTTTTTGCGGTGAGCCTCGTTGGTAAGCGCCATGGTTCCTTCGGAAATCATGTCAGCCAGATCGAATTTTTCAAGGCGGCGTTCGATTTTCCCCGCTTCGATTTTAGATATGTCGATGATGTCGTTGATGAGTCCCAGGAGATGCTTTCCCGAGGTAAGGATGATTGCCAGATTTTCTTTCTGTTCCTCATTCAGCGGACCAGCCCACTCATCCATCAATATCCGGGAAAAACCGATGATGGAGTTGAGCGGAGTCCTCAGTTCATGGCTCATAGTGGCAATAAAGAGCGATTTCAGCCGGTCCATTTCGTGGAGTTTCTCGTTTGCCTCTTCCAGCTTCGCCGCTTTCAGCTGGAGTTCTCCCCGCACCTCCTCCAGTTTCAGCTTCTCGTTTTCGATCAGTTCCATGAAGCTGTAATAGTTCATGGCGTATGCCATGATGCCGTTGAGAAGCACTTCGTTCGCATTCACCACCATTCTGCTGATGGTCACCGGGTCCAGTTTTTCGACGATCTTTTTCAGGCAGATGGAGTGGATTTCAAGCAGGACATCGGGACCCAGTTTTTCAAGCACGAGTTCCTTGCCCAGATTCGACACTTCATAGAGCGCTTTTTCCTCGTCCCTGTGGAAAAAGTCGTTAAGTGCCTCCTGGTACCGCTTCCTGAGTGCCGTGATAGGCATCGGCTATTTCCCCACGAGCACAGTGGCGTCGTCGTAATCGCGGGCGAAGCCGTTGAAAATCCATCCGGAAATAGCCTCAGGGGATTGCGTCTCCATCTCCTGAGGCAGTTCGAAACGCCCGGAGATGCCGTCCGAGAAGACAACGATGATCATCCCTTTGCGATACGGGTAAGAATGCACCTGGTAATTCTCCATCTGCAATCCGACGGTGCCGTTGAAACAGAATGGATGCGGCGGGTCGGCCACCCCATACACGCGGGTCTCCACATTGCCAATGCCGATATGATGAAGGATGTTTTTTTCATAATCTATCCGGCAGAACGCCAGGGCCGCTCCACGCGTGCCTACCAGGCCCACATGGCATTCCTCCACGAGACGGTCAATGGGTTTCCGGTGTTCTTCGTCGATAATTCGCAGCGCCTTCTGGGCAACAACCCAGGCGTCCCTGCCATGCCCCAGCACATCGATGACGCCGAATACGACCCCAAAAGGAAGGTATTTTATAAAATAGGCATCTCCTGAAACATCCTCGCTACGGTGAGGCCGGGCTTGAACCGAAAACGCCATCTGTGGAGGGGCCGCCCGCTTCAGCCATTTCCGGGCGGATACGACTGTTCCTCCAGTCGTCGAGCGGATGATGAACTCGTCGGTCAGCCGCTTTACCGACGATAGCCCGATTCCTAATGTACCCACCGTAGAATGCTCCATAGCTTGTTCGATGTCGGCAATCCCCGGACCTTCATCAAGAGAGATAATTTCGACGCCGCTTTTGCCGGGCTCTTCCAGAGCGCGAACCATAATTTCGCCCCGCACTGCCTTATGTTTCACAAGGTTGCTTGCCAGTTCGCTGACGGCTATGGCGATCTCCCCGGCGCCGCCGGCATCGAAACCGACGGCCTCGGCCATCTTTTGGGCCATCTTCTGCGCCTTCTGGATGTCGGTGGGAATGATGACCAGAATACGTTCTTCCATGGGGCTCCTTATAGCCATTTGGTGATGGTGATGGTCGTCCCTGCCCCCGGCTTCGAATCAATATCGAACCTATCCACCAAACGGCTTGCTCCCTTGAGACCGAGGCCCATGGAGCCGACAGAACTGTACCCATCCGTCAGGGCCTGGTCCACGTCGGTTATTCCCGGGCCATTGTCCCTGAAAATGATGCTGATCCCGGTACGATCCCCGTCTTCGGTTCGGGACACGTTCATTTCTCCTTCGCCGGCGTGGACGACTATATTTCTTCCCAATTCCGATACGGCTGTCACCACGCGCGTCTGGTCGAGCATGCTGAATCCAAGTTGCTGGGCGATGGCGCGCACCTTTTGCCTGGCAATGATGACATCCTCGTCGGATGTAATTTGCATCTCGAGAAGTTTTTCCTGTGGTTCCGCCATCAGAGGACTCCGGAATCTTCAGCCCAGGCAGCTTTTTCCCTGAGTTGATCCAGAAGTTCCATCCCCTCCTCCATGTTAAGGGCCGTTTCAACCCCCGACAGAGACATCCCAAGCTGGATGAGGGTGATCACAACCTCCTTGCGCATTCCCACCAGCACTGTCTCCACACCCATCAGCCGCGCGGATTTTGCCGTGTCGGCAAGGAGCCTTGCCATGAAGCTGTCGACAATGCTGATCGCCGAGATGTCGATGATCAACCCGGTTGCCTCTCGCTGTTCGATGCGCTTGAGGATTTCCTCCTGAAGCTTAAGCGCTGCCTTGTCGTGAAGTTCCACCTGGATAGGGGCAATCAAGGTGCCTTTTAAATGCAATATGGTAATTTCGTTCATTGAACAGACCCTTCGAACGGTTTGATGCCGGTCAACTGGAAAGCGACCTTGAGCCCATCTGCCATTGTAGTCCTGGTGGTGACGCTGGAAAGATCGATGCCGAGCTGAATCATGGTCTGCGAGATCTTTGACCGGATGCCGGTTATGATACAGACGGCGCCCATCAGTTTCGTAGCCGCCACGGTACGCAACAGGTGTTTCGCCACCAGTGTGTCGACAATGGGAATGCCTGAGATATCAAGGATTGCCACCTTCGATTGGGTCTCTTCGATAGCTGTTAAAAGAGTTTCCATGACAAGCTGGGTACGTGAGCTGTCGAGGATGCCGATCAAAGGAATCATCAGGATTCGATCCCACACCTTGACGATGGGAACGGAAAGTTCCATGAGCGCCCGCTGCTGCTCTTTTATGATCGTCTCGCGGCGCTTCATGTATGAGTTGAGCGTTATGAGGCCGAGCCTGTCCATCATGCGATTTACCACGAATATAATCTCGTTGAGCTGTGCCGGGTCGCGATACTGACCCTGCAGTGTCGAGAGATAGGAGTCCTTCATGGAGAAGATGAACATAACCATATCCATCGGCGTAATTTCTTTCATCGCCCAGTCGTCGCTCAAACTCAGGAGGAAAGCACGAACCTGCTCGAAGGCCGCTCCCTCAACATCTGCGCCGTTTGCCAGCGCGTGTATGAACAGGTCAAGCAGGCCGCTGGCCTGCCGTTTAAGATTTTCCTCACCCGCCCTGTCCACGAGCTGACGTGATTCGGCAATAATCCGCGTGATCCAGAGCTGCAGGATTTCCTGCTGCTTGTTTCGCAGTACCGATGATAGTTCCTGGAAATGTATCTCGTCAGCCATTAGCGCCTCCATATGTTTATGATTGCCGGACCCGTTGAGGGCGATAGACTTAAATACAATTAACAAAAGTATAGCCAAGGGGCCACACATGGCAAATGTTAAGAAGCCGGATATGTCCGAGTATTCCCAACTTACAAAGGATCCAATATTTGAACGGGAGCTTCTCCATAAGCTTCATCGTGTGGTTATGCAGATTCCTTTGGCGGTCATGATCGCCACAACGGATGGAACCATTGAGTTCGTTAATCACGGTTTCACCACAATTACCGGATACGGCATGAACGATGCGCTTACCCGCACCCTCTGGGACCTTCAGTTCGCAAAAGCGGATATGAGCCTGATCGAAGACGTCAAACGAATCGTGCTGGCAGAGGAAGAATGGCGAGGGGAGATGCTGAACTGGAAAAAAACCGGGGAGATGTACTGGGAATCGGTCTCACTGTCCGCCATCAGGAACGAATCAGGCGCAGTCACTCATTTCGTGGCGGTGAAGGAGGAAATAACCGAGCGGAAAAGTACTGAGGAAAAACTGTTCGAAAGCGAGGAACGCTTCAAGGCATTTATGGACAATAGTCCAGCGGTGGCCTGGATGAAGGATCATGGGGGACGGTATATCTACATGAACAGCAACTATCGGGAACGGTTCTGCGGAACGGACAGCGACTGGCTCGGCAGGACAGCATTCGAGGTGTGGCCGGAGGAGTCGGCATGGGCCTTGTGGGAGAACGACCGCCAGGTACTGACTACGGGTAGGCCGCAGATCAAGGTGGAAGAAATGAGCAGCATCGAAGGTTACGGTTGGTGGTGGAACTTCAGGTTTCCGTTCCATGATGCAGTGGGTAAACGGTATGTCGGCGGCATTGGTATCGAGATAACCGAACAGAAGCAGGCCGAGGAAGCGTTGAAGCAAAGCGAGGAACTGTTGAGAACGGTGCTGGAAACCCTTCCGGTAGGGGTCTGGATACTGGACCGGAAAGGAAGTGTCGTGCAGGCCAACAAAGCGGCCCATGAGATCTGGGGCGGCGCCCGCCACGTGGGAATCGATGAATTCGGGGAATACAAGGGGCGATGGCTCGATTCGGGGGAACCGGTCACTGCCCATGACTGGGGTGGTGCGCGAGCTATCAGAAAAGGTGAAACGTCACTTGAGGAAGAGGTGGAAATTGAAGCTTTCGATGGTTCCCGCAAAGTAATACTCAATTCGTCGGTCCCCATCCGCAACGAGAAAGGTGAGGTGACCGGAGCGATAACCATCAACCAGGAGATAACCGACCGGAAACGGGCGGAACAGGAGCGGGAGCGGCTCCTGGAGGAAGTGCAGCACTCCAACCAGGAACTGCAGCAGTTTGCCTACGTTGCTTCCCACGACCTGCAGGAACCGTTGCGCATGATATCCAGCTACCTGCAACTTCTCGATAAAAAATACAAGGGGCAACTGGATGAGAAGGCGGAAACGTACATCCGGTATGCGGTGGACGGAGCAGCACGAATGCAGAAGCTGATCGAGGGACTGCTCGCCTATTCGCGCATTTCGAGCGGCATGACGAAGCAGCTGGTCGATACGAACCTGGTTCTGGCGGCAGCGCTCGCCAACCTTGAGCAGGTGGTGCGGGAATGCGGCGGGACCATAACCAGCATCACGTCTCCGCTGCCGACGGTCGCCGGCGATGAAACCATGCTTATCCAGCTCTTCCAGAACCTGATCAGCAACGCGCTCAAGTATCGCAAACCGGATGTTTCGCCGAAGGTGCATGTCGCAGCTCGCCGCCAGGGAAACCAGTGGCTCTTTTCGGTGACCGACAATGGAATAGGCGTCGACCCCCAGTATCGGGAGAGTATTTTCCAGATATTCAAGCGGCTTCACACCAGGGAGGAATACCCCGGTACGGGTATAGGTCTCGCCTCATGCAAAAAGATCGTTGAACGGCACGATGGCCACATTTGGTTGGAATCAGAACCGGGAAAGGGCTCAACCTTCCATTTCACATTACCCGCCCAGAAATAAAAGCGGCACACCCTCGTGGTGCACCGCTTTCTCATCCAAACCGATCGAACATCTAAAGGGCGTACATGAACGCCACGAGGTTCTTCTTTTCCTCCGCGGTTAGTTTCAGGTTCAATACAAGATTGAAGAACTCAACAGTATCGTCGAGGGTAAGGCAGCGGCCGTCATGCATGTAGGGCGGGCTTTCTTTGATCCCGCGAAGGGTGAATGTCTTGATCGGACCGTCGCCAGGTTCCTGAGTAAACCGCTCCAGATGCAGGTCATGCATCTGGTGGTCGAGAAACGCCGGCCCGAAGTGACAGCTGCCGCATTTCCCCTTCTCGAAAAAGATCTTTTCCCCGGCTAGTTCGGCCTTGGTTGCTTTTTCCGGGTCGAGACGCCCATCGGGGGCCAGTTTCGGCGCCGGAGGGAAATCGAACATATTCTGCATCTGCGCCATGTGAGCCACTTGAACGCGGGGGATGATGGTAAAGCCCTTTTTCATCGAATGAATAGGATCGCCATTGAAATACGCCGTCCTGAATTCGAACTCGGTGAAGTCTTCGACTGACCGCAAGCTGCGCTTGGAGCCATGAATCTGCTGATTGAACAGCCCGCGTAAACTGACGGTATCCAGCCTGAATCGCCTCTCCTGCGGCCTATTGTCGGGGTTTAGATGGAACTGCCCCGTAGTATGACCATTGATATGGCAATCGAGGCAGGTCACGCCAAGACTTGGTTGAGCGCTTTTCCTATCGTCGGTCGCATTGAACTCTTCCTGAGGGAAAGGAGTAAGCAGCATGCGCAACCCGTCGAGTTGTACGGGGGTAAGAAGGTCCTTGAACAGCCGGTAGAAGTTGTTTATGGAAACGACTTCGCCACGGGAGACGTCCCCCAGTTCCGGACGGTTTTGGAGAAAGATCGCTGGTGGGAACTCGGGGATAAATGCATCGGGAATGTCGAAATCTACATCGAACCGCTGGAGACGGGGAAACATGTCGATCTGGACCTGGGGGAAAACCTGGCCGCCTGCTACATGCTTCGGATGCGGCAAGGGAGGATAGGGAAACAGGTTTTTACCTTTCATGTCCTCCGGCGACATCTTCTCCAGTTCCTTCCACGTCGTCCCTTCCGGCAAACGGGCGGTAGGTCCCACCGGCACCGGTTTTCCCCGAGTCATCTTTACCTCTGAAGAAAATTCGGGCTTGAGGTTGTACCGCTTTTCCAGCAGCTGCCGCTGCGCTTGCATGACCTTGTCTTTTGCCGCCACATCTTCCTTGTATACCTTCTCGAATGTCGTGGTAACCGGCACTTTTGCATTCAGGGGATCCCGGTAGAAATCGAAGCCCTTGATTTTTCCCTCTTCCGGTTGCGTGGCTAGTGCCTTGGACGACGGCTGGGCATTCAGTGCATCGAACTTCTTCGACTCGTCCTGCTCGGTTTTCCGTTGTTCGGGACGCTTCACTTCCACCGGCCTCGGGGTCTGAGCATCGAGAACAGCATCAAAGGGCGCCTTGCCTTGTGGCGAGGCCGGCGCCTGTGGCCATGCGTCGGTATTGACCGCCACCAGACCGGCGACAAGCAGAACAGGCAGTGCTGCGATTCCGTAACCTTTCTTCATCGCTCGCTCCTTTCAATTTAAAATTAAATTTAT
>Ga0209212_1009006_pt1 | contig 10556 bp, 9 predicted proteins | sample RifGroC2_FD_183996 | JGI IMG/M metagenome (GOLD analysis project Ga0209212, IMG submission 183996) | Groundwater microbial communities from Rifle, Colorado, USA - Groundwater C2 (SPAdes) (version 2) | ecosystem: Environmental > Aquatic > Deep subsurface > Groundwater | place: Rifle, Colorado... | reverse complement strand
TTGGACGGACGGCCATCGTTGCCGCCGAAAAATATTTGAAAGTGTATTTATTTTTTCCCGAAAACCCGCGGGAAAAACCGAATTCCACATTTTGGCCGTGAAAAACAATCAGCCCTGTTTTTTTATAAATTGCGTTGAGCAAAACCGTGATATCGGAAAACCCCATAAAAACTTTTGGATTTTTTCTGACGGTATCGTAATCAATTAAATCCAGGAGCTGATTGCTGTTGAATCCTCCATGACTGCAGAAAATCCCCCTGATTTTCGGATTTTTAAACATGGCGTTGATGTCGGAGGCGCGTTCTTTATCGGTGCCCGCCATATACGCGCCATAGTTTTTAAAAACATTTTTTCCCAAAACAACGCGAAACCCCAAATTTTCCAAAGTTTCAACTCCGCGTAAAAATTTCTTCTTGTAAACAATCGGCTCCGAGGGAGAGATGACCCCGACTTTATCGCCCTTTCGGAGCGCTCTGGATTTTAGCGTCGTCATGCTGAACTTGAGTTTTAGATACAGGCACCGCTATGCTTAAAAGTCCGCTGCCCGGGAAAGAAACAGAGCAGTCATTAAGGGAAATGATATAGCAATCTCTGTCGGAAAAAATTATTTCCTCTATTTTTCCGAGAACATTGGTGATTTTCAGAAGCGGACTGTCTTTTTTTACAAATTGACCCTGTTTTACGAGATATTCCGTGATGCCGCTTTCTTTGGCGGTAATATTTTCTATTAATTCTAATTTTTCCGAAGTTCTGATTTTCGTTTCCGATACCCATGGTTTTCCCGCTTCGTCAATCATTCCGAAATGAAGAAGGATATTTTTTATGCCGTGCATACCCGTTCTTACGAATTTTTCATCAATAATCTTCGGGCCGCCCAGCTCCACCAAAAAAGAGGGAATTTGGTTTCTATTAACCAAAGCGGCGGTCAAGCTTTGGTCTAATTTGTATTTTTTATATCCTTCAACTTCAATGTCGTAAGTAACCGTAATGCCGAATTTTTCGGCCAATTCCCAGCTCTTTTCAAACGCTTCCTTAACTCCGGCCTTCGCGCTCACCGGTCTGTCAATGATGGCATAAGGAAGAGAATTTTGAGTGTCAGCGTGCAAATCAATCACTAAATCAGGCTTGGTTTCTATTATGCTGTTGAAGACGGCGCTGGCTAACCTTTCCGTGGTGCTGCCGGACGCGTCGCCGGGAAAATTTCTATTAATGTCCTCTTCGTCATAGGGATTTTCTCTTTTTATCATTTCAAATCCTGCGGGGTTTACCAACGGAAGAGCGTATAAAGCCCCTTTTTTAAGAGGGTGTCTTTTGAAATAAGCAAATATTCTTTGGACCACTTCAATGCCGGTGACTTCATCGCCATGAATTCCGGCGGAAAGCCAAACGACCGGACCCGGTTCCTTACCCCTTTCAATCAGAATGGGCAATTTCCTTTCGCTTAAATCCACCCCCCGAAAAAGATTGATGTATTTTATTTCCATATTTTTTCGTTAAATTTTATTCACACTATGCCACAAAGATTCAGCGAAGCTTTTATTTTTTCCGCCGTTTCTTGCAATTCTTTTTCCGTCGCCGGCTTTGCCCGCCCCGGATCCATCTCGTGCCCTTTATAAATAGGAATAAGATGGACATGAGTATGCGCCACGCCAAAACCTTCAATGGAGAGGCCTATTTTTTTTGCTTGCGTGGCGGCTTGTATCGGTCGGGATAATTTTTTCGCCATTTTGAATATTTCAGAATAAAGCGGCTCCTCTATGCCAAAAATATAATCAACGTGTCTCTTGGGAATCAGCAGGGTATGCCCCGGATTAAGCGGTTTGGCGTCTAAAAAAGCGAAGAATTTATCGTCTTCGTAAATCTTAACCGCGCCGACCTTGCCGTTTATCAATTCGCAAAATATGCAGCTTTTCATGCCGATTTTAAGCATAGCTTATTTTTGGACCCTTGCCAATCAAATCCAGAAGTAAAAAACTTGTATCCCCAAGGGGAATTGAACCTCTATCTCAGCCTCCGCAGGGCTGCGCTCTGTCCGTTGAGCTATGGGGACATGCCTTTTCAAAATCCTATAAGGCGAATGATGCTTGAAACCAATGATTCTTCGTTGCGCTCTTCTTTCAAAAACTTCAAAAGATATTCGCGTATTTGGCTTGGGTTAATGTTTGCGATGGGAGCGGATATAACCGACATCAAAAATCTTTTCGGTTCAATAATTAAAATTTTTTTATGAGGCGGGTCGTAATGAATCCAGAAAGAGCGGAGATTCTCGTAGGGGAAGAGCCGTTTGCCTATTTTAAAACCTCTGGGACTTAGCGAAAAAGAAACCTCTGTAGGCTTTCTCGCTCCGAAAAGGATAACCGCAAAACCTCCCGTTATAACGAGAATAGCAAAAAGAAAATTGTCGAGCAACGCGGAGGCAAAAGCGACGGAAGCGGCGATTATCCCCGCGCTCCAGAACCAATTATTCGGCTTGGGAACGTATTCATATTCCGGGCCTTTCCATTCTATTTCTGAAATCGGCGGCGATTCCGGTTTTTCTTCCGGCTTCGCTGTTTTTTTTTGTTTTTCCGCGATATCCATATGATTTTTCCCGTGCTATAATTATAACCGCAATATGGAAAAGAGAAAAGTCATAAGAGTTATTATCATGGGGGCGGCAGGCCGTGATTTCCATAATTATAATGTTTATTTTCGCCGCAATCCCCGATATCGCGTGCTTGCTTTTACGGCGGCTCAAATTCCCAATATTGAAGAAAGAAATTATTTGAATATTCCGATTTACCCCGAAGCCCGTCTTGGGAAATTGATTGAAAAATTGAAAATTGACGAAGTTTTTTTCGCCTACAGCGATATTTCTTATTCTGAATTAATGAACAAAGCGGCGCTGGCGATGGCAAGCGGCGCGTCTTTTTGTCTGTTGGGGCCCCGGGCGACAATGATCAGGGCGAAAAAACCGGTAATTGGCGTAACCGCTGTTCGGACCGGCTGCGGCAAGAGCTCGGTTTCCCAAAAAATCGCCGATTATCTGATAAAAAAAAGAATTAAGCCGGCGATAGTGCGCCATCCCATGCCTTACGGCGATTTGAAAAGACAGATTTGCCAGAAATTCTCCTCTTTCAATGATTTAAAAAAACATCATTGCACGATAGAGGAAAGGGAAGAATACGAACCGTATATTGAAAAAGGATTGTCTGTTTTTGCCGGCGTTGATTACGGAAAAATTTTAGAAAAAGCGGAAAAAGAAGCGGATGTTATTGTCTGGGACGGAGGAAACAATGACCTTCCTTTTTTCAAGCCGAACCTTTTAATCGCCGTTGCGGACGCCGAGCGGCCAGGCCACGAGATTTCTTATTATCCGGGAGAAATAAATTTTAGGATGGCCGATGTTATCGTTGTTAATAAAATCGCCACCGCCCCGAAAGATAATCTTAAAATCATCGCGGAAAATATCAAGCGATTTAATCCGGAAGCAAAAGTGATTTTGGCAAAATCGCGGTTTATTGTTGACAAGCCTCACCTGATTAAAAATAAAAGAGTTTTGGCGATTGAAGACGGGCCTACGCATACTCACGGCGGAATGCGATACGGAGCGGCGTATTTGACGAGCCGAACGTACAAAGCGAAAAAAATAATCAATCCGCGGCTTTGCGCCGTCGGTTCAATCAAAGAAACTTTAAAAAAATATCCCCGGCTGGAAAATGTTTTGCCGGCAATGGGCTACGGTAAAAAACAAATAAAAGAGCTTGAAGCGACGATAAACCGCGCTTCCTGCGACGCCGTTGTCATAGGAACTCCGTTTGATTTAGGGCGCTTGCTGAAGATAAATAAACCGGCCGCGCGGGTGAGATATTTTTTGGAAGAAATAGGCAAGCCTAATTTAAAAACAATTCTAGACGGATTTATCGGGAAATTTTTCCCCAAGATTTTTCTTCGATAATTGCCGTTCTGATAAATCCAATAAGGCAGATTGTTAAAAGATATCCAGACGATATGTTAAATGTTATAATATAAGTGTATCTAAGAATGCTTGATTTCTAAAGCCATTTTAGATAATATGTTAAATATGATGGTCCAAGGAAGAAAATTTAAAGAGATACCCCTGGAATTATATAAACCAGAGTGGGACTCTGCTCTTGCAAGCACCGTAGTCGAGCTTGAAAGACTACGAGTTAAAAGGCTTGGGGGACCAGTCCCACCCTACATCTTTTTTCAGCTCAAAGAGCTTTTTCATTGGCTTGAGAGTCTTGGATCTACCAGAATTGAAGGGAACAGGACAACGCTAGCCGAGTTTGTAGAAAAAGTAATAGAAAAAATTCCCAAGGATACGAAAGAGGAACAACTTCGTGAGATTTTTAACGTTGATAGAGCCATTGATTTCATTGAGAAGAATATTCAAGAAGGCACAGAGATTACGAGGGCTCATATTTCGGAAATCCATAAGACCATTGTTGATGGCCTAACTCCACCGTCAAAGAAGGGAGAAGGCTCAGATTACCCTGGTCAATTACGTCCGATAAACGCCACTATTCAGAAGTCCGATTTAGTACTGCCAGATACAGTTAAGGTGCCGGAATATTTTGACGAACTACTTAATTTCGTAAATACCAAGCGTGACCAAAAGGACGATCTTCTCGTGACTGCTTTAGCCCACCATCGTATGACGTGGATACACCCGTTTGATAACGGGAATGGCCGCATGGTGAGAATGTTCACTTACGCCCTACTGATCAAGCAAGGTTTTCAAGTACAGACAGGCAGAATCCTAAACCCAACAGCAATTTTCTGTATGAATCGTGATAAGTATAACGAAATGTTATCAGAAGCTGATACTGGTGAGCCTGGAAAAATACTTGCTTGGTGTGACTATGTTTTGGCTGGTTTGAAAGAAGAAATTGAGAAGATAGACCATTTGCTCGATAGGAAATTCACCACCGAAAAAGTACTACTTCCGGCACTAGATTTTGCGATAGATAGAAAACAAATTACACAACGAGAACACAATATTCTACAGGCTTTGGTCAGAAAAGATGATATGACTCTTCGATCAGCAGACTTGGACACGGTTATCGGAGAGGAGTCGCCCGTGCAACGATCTCGCATCATTAAGAAGCTCAGAGAGAAGGGGATGTTCCATCCTTTAAAGGAAGATGGTCGCATATATACAATAGGATTCATAAATAACTACCTCTTGAGAGGAGTTATCAAATCACTGGAAGACAACAGCTTTGTGCCAAAATCTCTAAACGCGAAATAGATTTTTGCAGAGTTAGAGTAGAACCTCAAATCCGTTAAGACGCGCAAAACGGAACATGGAAGAACATGAATAATATGTACTAATGTGGAGATGGCGGGATTTGAACCCGCGTCAAGAAATTAAATACGCTATCCTCTACAGGCTTAGTCCGGTTATGTTAAGATTGCGCCGGAAACCGGACGAAACGCGCAAAATTTTTTCTTCTTTTTGTCGCCCCGCATCGAAGATTTGCGGGGCCGAGCCCGATAATAACATCTCTATCTTTCCATCGAGCGTCAAAAGAGAGATGGTCCCGACGTTACGCTAACGCGTAGGACGGAACGTAAGCAGGTTTGTTTTCTGCTTTTAAGTATTGAACGGAAATATTTATAGAGGTAACCGATCATCCTCTGCCTGCCGACAAAGCCATGCTTGGCATGGTAGCGCATTTTGACTCCTTTCAACTCCTTTCATCCCCGTTAATTTCGCCTTATCTTTCTTTCATTTTTCTTTCTATATTTCTTTTCGCTTCCCTTTCCTTGGTTCTTTCCCTTTTATCATATTTTTTAAGGCCTTTGGCAAGGCCGAAAGAAAGTTTCAAAAAACCATTCTTACTATACACCGAAAGAGGTATCAAAGTCAAGCTTTTTTGCTGGATTTTCCCGTATAAATGCGCAATTTCTTTCTTCTTAAGGAGCAGGCGGCGCGTACGCTGAGAATCGTAATCTTCGGGAGTATTGGCGGGTTGATACGCCGGGATATCCATGCCTACGACATAAATTTCATTTCCGCGGACAATCGCGTGCGAGCCGGCCAAAGAGCCCCTGCCGTTTTTCAGCGCTTTTGCCTCAAAGCCTTTCAATTCCAAACCCGCGTCGAATTTTTCAAGAATTTCATGGTCAAAATACGCCCTCCTGTTTTCTATTAGAGCCATTTTCAAATATTATCATAATTTTCATTTTCAAAAAATTATTTTGTGATAAAATATAAATAAAGACTATGGAAAATTTTTTTTATGAAGGAGGAAAATATCTGATAGACGCTTCGGGGAAAGTTAAAAATGGCGGCGACATAGACGGTAATAAAAATATTCTGATAGACAAGGAGATACCGGAAAAATTTCACGAAGGAATCGCCGTTCATGAAATTGAAGAAAGAAAACTTCTGCTTAAGGGTCACAGTTATGTTTATTCCCACAACGAAGCCCAAAAAAAAGAACTTGATTTTTACGAAAAAAAATACGGCAAAGAAAAAGCCTTGGAGGTTTTAGAAGAAGAAGAGGTGGTTGTCTTAAATATTACTTTCCGCCATTCAATTTCCAGAAAAACCAAAATGTTAAAAGCCGAAGAGGAAAATCCCGAAATTCCGGTCAACGCCCCCCTTATTGATATGCGCGCGATACGAGAGGCGGTTTTTGAAGGCAAACGGTATCTTGTGGACAACTCCGAAAAATTAATCGGCACCCTGGTTGATATTTACGAAAAAGGAGGTATTATTTATATTGACCGCGACGTGCCAGAACGCTTCTTTGAAGGTCTGGCCCTGAGCGAGTTGGTGACGAGAAAATTTTTGCGCAAAGGCATGGGTTGGCGCGATGCCGGCCAAGAAGGCGATAAGGCGGAGCAGGAGCATTACGCGGCCAAATACGGCGCGATTGAAGCCGGGGAAATTGCAAGAGACGAACTGAAATCCCAGGCCTGGAAATTTGAGCGGGAAAAGAAAGAATTAAAAGAAATGGGCGGGCATAAGGTTATTTATGAAAAAGGAGAAATTCTGTCTGAATAGAACATCTTTCGCAATATACGTCAATAGCGCTATCCACACTATGAGTGGTTTTTTTAAAAAAATATTTTATAATTCTTGAATAATTGATAAATTTATTTTTAAAGAACATATGAATGAAACAACTTTAAGCAATGTTTCGCGCTATGTTTTTGTTTTTTTAATGTTGATTTTGCCGATTTGGCTTCTGCCTTATACTGTTTTTCCCCTTGAGCTGAACAAGGCATTTTTATTTTACGCGCTTGTAATTATCGCTTTTATTTTTTGGTTGATTTCCGTTCTTCAAAAAGCCGGCTTTGAAATTCCCAAAAGCGGCGCTCTCTTGGTTTTGGCGGCGATTATTCTCGTTTCCTTTGTTTCCTCTCTTTTTTCCGGCAATACTCCGCTTTCTCTTATCGGCTCCGGCCATGAAGTCGGGACGTTTTTCTCTTTAATCATGATGGGAATCGCGCTCTTTCTGGTCTCTGTTCTTTTTGAGTCGGAAGCGAAAGCAATGGCATTTTATCTCGCGCTTTTTATTTCTTCTTTGGCGGTTTTTATTTTCCAATTATTTCTTTCCGGATTTGATATCGTTATTTTCCCTTGGAATAATATTTTTGCGTCAAAAATAGGCAATACCATCGGCTCCTGGAACGAGGTTGGCATATTTTTCGGTTTTATCGCGCTAAGCGCCTTAGTTTTCGTGGAATTAATTCGTTTGCCAAAGTGGCTTAAAATTTTTGTTTTCGCGATTCTTGCCGCTTCCTTGGCAACCGTGGCATTTGTGAATTTTACCGTTGTTTGGATTTTATTGGGGGCTTTTATCTTGGTTTTCTTCGCCCATCAATTTTTCTCCGTTTCAAACCAGCCTTCCGGCGCTTCTGAGATTAGGGAAGTCGGACGCCCTTTGGGCAAATTCGTTCGCTTTACCGTTCCTTTGCTGTTGATTGCCATATTTTTCATTATGGCCAAAACCCTTGTCGGAGATTTTGTTTCTTCTATGGGAATAGATTATGCCGAGGTTCGGCCGACTTGGACGGCAACATGGCAAGTGGCAAAAAGCGCTTTGAAAGAAAATATTTTGCTTGGCACCGGTCCCAATACGTTTCTATACGATTGGTTGAGGTTTAAGCCCGCCGATATAAACATGACTTTGTTTTGGGCTTTTCCGTTTACGGTCGGGATTGGACTTTTGCCGACTTGGTTTGCCACAAGCGGAATTTTTGCCGGATTGGCTTGGCTGGCGTTTTTGGCTTTTCTTTTCTATTATGGTTTGAAAACCGTCGCTTATTTTGAAAACGAATTATTGCGCGGACTATTGGTGGCTTCTTTTTTGGGCTCTCTTTATTTGTGGACATTTACGATAATTTATCCGACCGGCTTTTTGCTTACCGCTTTGGCATTCCTGATCACCGGCGTTTTTATCGCTCTTCTTTGCCGAAGCGGAAAAATTAAAATTATAGAAGTTTCATTTTCAAACAAACCTAAGCTGGGTTTTGCCTCGTCTTTATTCATTGTTCTTTTGATGATTGCGGCCGTGGCGGCTTTTTATCTGCTTTTTCAAAAATACTATGCGGCCTATTCTTTCGGCCGCGGCATTTCCGTTATCAACGCAAGCGGAAATATTGACGAAGGGGAAAATTTGATTTTTCGCGCCAGCCGCTTTGACCAGCAAGACAAGTATTACAGGGCGCTTTCAGAGGTCGGACTCATCAGATTGCAGAAATTATTGAACCAGGCGAATTTGCCGGCCAATGAAGCGACCGTTCAGTTCCAGAACATTCTCGGCAACGCCATCGCCAATGCTCAAAACGCTATTCGCGTTAATTCCCTGGATTATCAAAATTGGATGTCTTTGGGTCAAATTTACGAGGCGGTTGTTCCTTTGAAAATCGCCGGCGCCAGAGAGGCGGCAATTGATGCCTATAAAAAAGCTTCTGAAGCCGCGCCATTTGACCCTCGGCCGTTTTTGGCTTCGGCAAGGGTGGAATATCAAGTCGGCGACATAAAATCATCCAAAAATTTTCTCAATTCTTCTGTCGGCATCAAAGGCGATTTCGCGCCGGCGTTTTTCCTTTTGTCTCAAATTGAAGCGCAAGAAGGCAATCTGAAAGAGGCGATAAAACGAACCGAGCAAACCTATCTTTTGGCTCCGAACGACGTAGGCGTTTTTTTCCAATTAGGGCTTTTGTATTATCAGGATAAAAATTATGAAGCCGGTCGTTTGGCGTTTGAAAAATTAGTCAGTATCAATCCCAATTATTCAAATGCCAGATATTTCTTAGGTCTTATTTATGAGCGCCAAGAAAGAGTCAGCGATGCCATCGGACAATTTAAAAGGATTCAGGAGCTCAACCCGGACAATAAAGAAGTCCAGCTTATTTTGTCAAACCTAACTTCAGGCAAGCCCGCGCTTGAATCCATTTCTCCTCCCCAGCCCTCTCCGGAAAAACGCAAGGAGCCGCCTGTTGAAGAAGAAATGTCCGGAAAAGACATGCCCAAAAATAAAAAATAAGCAAAATAAATAGCGCGCCAAGGAAGAAAATTTATCATGGCTCATAAATTTATGAATTTTTTTGACCGCGAGCTGGACGGCCTTCACCAGGCCGCTCTTTTTTTGGCGCTTGCCGCCATAATTTCAAAACTCCTGGCTCTTTTGCGGGATCGTTTTCTGGCGGGCGCGTTCGGCGCGGGAAAAACCCTTGATATTTACTACGCCTCTTTTATTATCCCGGACTATATTTACAATTTTTTGCTTTTGTTGGTTTCGGCTAACGCCTTAATCCCGATTTTTATGGAAAAAATATCGCAATCGTCCGGAGAAGGGCGAGATTTTCTAAGCAGAGTTTTTTCCATTTTTTTTGTCGGAACATTGGCGTTTATGGCGTTGATGTTTTTTCTTATTCCATATTTGACTCCTTTTGTAGTTCCCGGTTTTTCCGCGGATGAAAGAGCGCAGGTAAATATTTTCAGCCGTATTCTTCTTCTTTCCCCGTTTTTGCTCGGTTTGTCTAATTTGGTTTCCAGCGCCATTCAATCCTTGCGGAAATTTTTCATTTACGCTCTTGCCCCCGTGTTTTACAACGTCGGGATCATTTTGGGGATTTTAGTTTTTTATAAATGGTGGGGGCTATCCGGCGTTGTTTTGGGGGTGGTGGCGGGCGCTTTTTTCCATTTTTCCATTCAACTCCCGTCCTTGATAAGAGCCGGATTTTGCCCGAGTTTCGTTTCAAAAATTAACGGAGACGAGATTAAGAATATAGTTAAACTTTCTTTTCCGCGGGCGCTTGGTTTGACCTTGAACCAATTGGTTTTGACGGTGATTACGGCGGTTGCTTCTGTTCTGGGGGCGGGCAGTATCGCCGTTTTTAATTTGGCGATTAATCTCCAAACCATTCCTTTGACGGTTATCGGCATGAGCTACGGCATAGCCGCTTTTCCGACATTGGCCCGCCTTCACCTAAAAAACGAAAAGGAAAAATTTATTGAAAATGTTTTGGTTGCCGGCCGGCACATTATTTTCTGGTCTTTTCCCGCCACGGTTCTTTTTATTGTTTTAAGA
>Ga0209212_1009003_pt1 | contig 10557 bp, 9 predicted proteins | sample RifGroC2_FD_183996 | JGI IMG/M metagenome (GOLD analysis project Ga0209212, IMG submission 183996) | Groundwater microbial communities from Rifle, Colorado, USA - Groundwater C2 (SPAdes) (version 2) | ecosystem: Environmental > Aquatic > Deep subsurface > Groundwater | place: Rifle, Colorado... | reverse complement strand
ACTCGGCTTCTCCCTTTTCTCGATCCTGATCGACGTCGGCTCCAGTTCCTTGGGAACACTAAAAGAATTCAGCGACCGGATCACCACCATCAAACAGCTTACCGGCGACGAGGCCAAGGATATATTCGTAAAGTTCTAGGGCATTTCCTCCAAAAGTTGTCCGTACCCTTTCACCGGCTGTCTCACATGCAACCGCTTCTGTATAGCCCAGACGCGGGCCGGGACCGGATGGATCACGGGAACCTGAAGATCCTCTTCCAGAAGATGGATGATGTCCATGGTGCGCCAGCCTGATCCCAACATGTAGATCGCATCGGCGCCCTGATGCCGCAAGAAGGCTCTATGCGTGTGCGCATAGACCTCTTGAGACGAGAGCTTTCCCACGTCCTCGAAGGCGACGGGGATCCCTTCCATCCCCAAGACATCAAAGCCGGCCTCGGCAAAATAGCGGGAAAAGGTTTCATTGATCTTTCCAGTGAAATAGGTCACCCCCACAAACTTCTTGACCTTCAGAGCCCGCAAGGCTTCGACCTGAGTCATGCTGGCAGTAACGACCGGGATTTTGTGCTTTTTCTCCCACTGCCGGACAATCTCCTGCTCTCCTTTATAACCATGCACCATAAAGGGAGGCGCCCCTTCCGGGTGGATCATGTCCACTCCCAACTCAGCCAGCTCATCAACCCGTTCTTCGTAAGCACGAAGGGCCTCGCGAAATTCATCCTCGTTTCCCCTTTGAAACCCCACAAACAGCGGGATCACCCCAATCCCTTCCGGCAGCAGACGGATGAACTCCTCAAGCGACCCTGGTCTGTGCGTCGGCTTGATTAAACCCACGATCCCTCTCCAACTCGTGTATGACACCATGGTACCCCCTCCTCTGATTAATGGATAAGATGCGATCTTAACGTAAAGTGGGACAAAAATTAAAGAGGCAGTTTGAAATCAGCGTCAAAAAGTCTATATTGGCGGACCAAATCTCTTTTCAGCTTTGACACCCGGGAGCAGTAATGCAAGAAGAAAAACCCGCCTCGAAGGACAGATCTTTAGAGCGCAAAGCTGTTTTCGGTATCGTCTGCGGCACTCATCTTTTAAACCATTTTCAGTCCTCCATGATCGGCGTGCTCTACCCCTTTATGATGAAAGAGCTGGGTTTTGGCTACGTCGAGATCGGCATTCTCACCGCCGCCTACAACATGGTCGGCAGTCTGCTTCAAGCCCTTTACGGCTTCATCGCCGCCCGCGTCAGAAGGGCTGTAGTGCTGGGCCTCGGCAACATCGCGCTGGGCCTTTCCGTCGTGGCCACGGGATTCGCTCCCAGCTATCAATTCGTCCTGGGCACGCGGCTGTTCGGCGGAGTTGGTTCCAGTCCCCAGCACCCGGTCGGATCGACCATACTCGCATCGTATTACGGCGGATCTCGAGGACAGGCCCTGGCCGTCCATAGCATCGCAGGCAACCTTGGCACCCTTCTGGCGCCGATTTTCGCAGGCTTTCTTTTAGTCTACATGGGGTGGCGGGCAATCTTCTATGTGGTCGGGATACCGAGTATGATTCTGGGAGCCGCCTGTCTTCTCTTTCGCGACCAGCTCCGTCCTGCCTCTGCCCGGGGAAAAAAATCAGGAATCTCTTACGAAGGATGGCAGGCTTACAAAAAATGTTTGCAGAACAGGAATATCCTGGTCGTCTCCCTAGTCCTGATGGCCGGCGCCGCGGGACGAGGACAGGGAGTCAATGTCACCTACTTGATTCCCCATTTCATCAATGATCTCCATGTAGAGGCGAGCCACGCGGCCCTGCTCTTTACCTTGCTTCAGATGGGGGGACTCGCCGGCCCGGTTCTTTGGGGCTGGATTTCGGACCGCTTCAGCCGCGCGCGCACCCTCCACGTCTCGCTCTTTCTCTCAGCGGTTACTACTTTCTGGCTCGCGTGGCAATCCACGGTGTCTGCGGGGCTGCTCGCCAATCTCGTCCTCTACGGCACAGTAGTGACATCCCGCCAGACGCTCACGCAGGCGCTTTTAAGCGATGTGTCCGACGAAAAGAGCCTGGATGCGGCGTTCAGCCTTTACTACTTCATCGGCTTTCTCTCGGCGCCCGTCTGGACGCTGCTCACAGGATGGATTATGGAAAGGTCCGGGTTTCACTATGCCTTCAGCGTGATCTCGGGCTCCTACCTGCTGGGGATGGCCGTCCTCCTGTTTCTGCGCGAGCCGGCCAAACACACGGAAGCGAGTAAGGGGGTGGACCTGGAAGATCCGCAGTAATTTAAGGAGCGGGCAATTCAGGATGAGGCGAGGAACTTGGCGAACTTAGCCCTTAACTTCGTCCTCATCTCCGGGCTCACGTCGACGACCGTCGGGAACTTGCCCTTGAGCTTGCGGTCATAGGGCATGCAGGCATCGATGAGAATGCGGTTGTTAAAGTTGCCGGGAAGAAACATCGGGTCACGCCCGGATGACCAGGCCTTCTGGACGAGATCGATATCCGTAATGGGGTCGAACCGTGTGCTCATAGCCCAAAGGACCTGGTCAATGTCGGAGCAGTCGATATCGTCGTCCACCACAACCGTCCATTTCCCGTTGTAAGCCCCCGCCGAACAGTTCGCGGCAACGTGCAAAACGTTCCGAGCATGACCGGGATAACGCTGGCGGATCTGAATCGTCGTGAACCGTGTCGCCGGACCTCCCTCGTGATTCCACACGCCGAGGATATCCGGCAGTCCACACGCCTCGAGCGCCTTCCAGATCTCAGCTGCGCCGGCAATGCCCTTCAGTAAACCGGTCTCGTCGACGGGCTTGTGCTGCGGCGCGCACGTGAGAATCGGATTGTCGCGGTAAAGGACGGTCTTCACATCGATGTAAGGACGGGGTACGACGTCGTCGGAGTAATATCCCATCCACTCCCCAAAGGGCCCCTCGGGCTTCGCCTGGCCGGGAACCATCTCGCCTTCGACAGCGATTTCCGCATCTGCCGGGATTGGAAAACCGGTATAAGGACCCTTGACGACCTCCACCGGCTCTCCCCTGATTCCGCCCGCGAAATCATACTCAGAGACCCCCTTCGGAAGAGGACTGGCAGACAGCATGTAGAGGAGAGGGTCCTGGCCGCAAACCACCACCACCTTCGCGCTCTGCCCCCGCTCGAAGTATGTGTCGCGGTGGATTCGTCCGTGCTTCCCCTCAGTGATCTGGCAGCCGATCGTTCTCTCATCGTATACCTGGCAGCGATAGGCTCCCAGATTGTACCAGTCCGTGTCAGGATCCTTCGTGATTACTAAATCCGCAGTGCCGATGTATCGGGACTTATCGAGCTCGTGGTGAAGCGGAACGGGGAACTTGAGCACGTCCACTTTGTCGCCCTCGATGACGTGATCCAGGATCGGTCCGGTCTTAACGGTCCTGGGTTTAAGCAGGGTCATCTTTCCCATGCGCTCGTGATAGGCCTTGACGATGTCCGCTTTTCTCTCGTACTCAAGCGGCAGGCCCAGGGTCAAAGCAACTCTTTTAATGGAGGAGAACTGCCCGTATAAGGTTCTGAACCCTTTCGCATAGCCCGGCACTTCATCGAAAAGAATCGCCGGCGCCTTTCCTCTACTGCTCTCCGTGAGCATCTGCGTGATGGAGCCCATCTCCTTATCCCAGTGGGCGCCGTTGATCTTCAACAGCTCGCCCATTCGATCCACCTGCTCCAGCCAATCGCGCAGGCCCCGATAGGCTACTCTCGCATCAGATACTCCAACTTTCTCCGCACGAGCCATTCATTCCTCCTTAAAACACTCAATAGCTACTGGCAATGATAGCAATTACCATACGTTTCACCTGTTGTTTTGTCAAGAAAGCGGTGGCGGAATTAAGAACTAACCGCAACCCGGCCTGCGGTTTTACGCGCCAGCCCGCTGGAAAAGCCCTGCTTGAGCCACCATTCCGCCACTTCGCTCCCGGTCGCGAGCCACACGCCCTTCTGTTTCTTCATGTACTGGATCAGACCTCTCAGGGCCTTTGCCCTGCCCGGCCGGCTGGAAATGTACGGATGGAATTGAAACGGGCAAAAGGTGGGAGCCGCTTTTGATTCCTCATAGAGCTCATCGAAGAAAGGCTTCCATACCATCAGCGCGTCATTCGGGTTGCCTGAATCCCTATGACCGTAAACCCTGCCATCGCCGAAAGGCTGACGCGGAAGCTCTACCAGCTTGCTGTTCCCATTCTCCCAGACAAAAGGGAGATCATGGGAAAAGGAATTGCTGTTCCACAGATATCCCTGCTCCATGAGCAGCTCCAAACTATTGGGGCTCTGGGTGCACGAGCGCCACCCTACGGGACGCTTTCCCGTTCTGTTCCGAATCATCTCCGTGGTGCGCCGGATCACTTCCCTCTCCTCCTCTTTCGACAGATCCCGGGCGACCTCATGATGATATCCGTGCCCGGCAATCTCGTGCCCTTTTTGGACGATAGCCTTGACTGCTTCAGGATACCTCTCGGCAATGCCGCCGCAGACCATAAAGGTTGCCTTGACTTTGTTCTCCTCTAAAATCCTGAGAATTCGCCAGATTCCCGTGTTCGGCCCGTACTCCGCCTGGGTCCATTCTTCGTGATTCATCCGTTCGTTGCGGTCCGGCCTGACATCCTCTCCGCCTTGAAAGTCAAACGTCAACGCCACCGCCAGGCGGCAACCATCGGGCCAGAACACTTTCTCTTTCGCATGATGTTCTACCAACATCTTAGTCACCCTCCTGTTATTCGATTAAGAAAAGAAATCGGTCAAGAGTTGCATACAGATCTGCTATATCGAGTTTGCCCGATTCTAGGCGATAGGCAGGCCTCCTGACAAGCCCTTTTTCCACAGTTCGTCTCGGAATACATTGCTAAGACTTACCCGTTTCAATCCTCGCCCGCCCCACAGGGCGGGTGCTACGCGCCGCCGCCAGTGGAAATTGCCGCCTTGCTTCAATTCTTCCCTGTATCTCTCACTATTTCTTGTCTTCGATCAGATCTGCTTCCTCTAGCGGCTCAAGGACTCCGTTGCGTAGTTTACTTTGGTCAAAGCCTTTTTCAGACTCGGCCTTCACTGTAACTGTTACGCTCCCGGCGAGATCTGCTAGGTTGGCGACAGCATTCCAGGCCGTGAACAGTTGATTTCTGTCGGCTGTAAATGTTAGCTCGACTATCTTCTCCTTTGAGCCAAGGGGAAGCTCTTGTGGCGTTGGCTCAGGTGGAATCGGCCCTGTTCCTGGACCACCGCCAGAACCTCCAGGAACCGGTAGTGGTTCCCCTGGTTGGGGAGCCGGCTCCGGAATTGCTTGCGGCATCATGAGGAAGCCGGTTTCAAGATCAATTTCGTCGTCTGACGCCTGCGGAGGACCAAAACGAATCTTGTTGATAATAACTTGATACTTGCCGTCGGGCCCAAGGCTGGGCACTGAGCCTGCCGTATAACCGAAGGCGCCATTCGCAGCACCTTCGGCTATGCCCTTCCGGATCGCGTTCGCGGACACCGGAAGATTTCACGATGGCCAAGTCTATGAGGTCCACAGGCTTGCGAGTCGTTCGCTTGCTCGCATCCAACACCTCAATGGCAACGATGCGTTTATCTTTCGCGTAGTCAATGACGACGCCGTCCACCTCCAGCGAATCATCGATGGGGACATCGGCCCGGAATTCAATGTTCAATAGATCGTGCGCGGTATCGTATTCTATCTTCATACCAGCCTTTATCTGATACTTTTGAGACTTTGGTTGACCGCCTCCAGGTCAAACTCTTCCGGGTCGAACTCTCCGCCGATCCATTCGAGCATCTCTTCGTGCTCTTCGTGCTCCGGGTTCCGGATGGCTTCGAGAAAATCGGCGTAGCCGTAGATTCCGCCGCAGTCTTCGGGCGGGCAGGCGCGCGCGCCGTCAAGGCAGCGAGGGTAACGAGTCTTGGGATCGGGAGAAAGAATTTTTTCAAGCACGATCTCACGCTCCCAGCCGTCGCCAAAGTCATACTCGTAAACTATTTTTCTCCCAGGCACGGAGAGGATTTGATCGAGCCGCACTTTCCTTTCGTCCCTTGTCTCGGAGAGATCATCGGGGTCAGGAACGCCGTAATAGATTCGCCCGACGATTAACTGGTGCAGGTGGCCGTCGAACCAGCCCATGACCTCCTGAATGATCCGGTGGAGCTTGGCAAGCGTGACATCGCTCCTGACCTGAAACCGCCGCCAGATCGGGGGGCGGCTTTCTTTGAGCGTGATCTTCAGTTGATAAATCTGCACCTTACGTTCCAAAAATTCACAGCGCTTACAGTTTGCGACGGCTTTGGGTAATTCTTATCACTCCGGCCTTTCGTGATGTGATTATCTTATCACCCTCGAATGCGCTCCCATTAGGCTCCCGGAGGATCATACCCTTACTAATACCCTTACTTAGGTGTACTACGCTTTCTCCCTGTATAGCGCCATCTGGCCGCTGGACCTCTCCCCCGGCAAATGACCTCCCTCGATTTCCGCAAATTGCCCAGGAGCACGCGAATCCATTCTCTTCCGACTCCCGGGCAAGCACGTTCAATATCCGCCAGCCGAAACTCTCCGCTCTGGCGACGGATTGCGTTCAAGACAAGCTCCGTCTTTGCGCCCTTGGGGGAAGCGGTCTGCCCAACCCGCTCTTCGAACTCTTTATAGGCGTTCTTAAGAATAAAGAGCAGATAGTTCACGTAAGGCCACGGGTCATGCTTTCCCTCGTGCCAGCCTTGGGAACTCCGCTCCAAGGTTTCGTAGTAGCGCTCTTTATTTTCTTCGATAAGACGCTCCAGGCTGATGTAACGGCTGACCTCAAAACCTAAGTGATAGCACTGGAGGAGAAGCAAGAGCCTCGAGACCCGGCCGTTGCCATCGCGGAAGGGATGAATGCAGAGAAAGTCGAGATTGAAAGCCGCAAGGGCGATTAGTGAATGCACCCATCGCTCGCGCAGGGAGCAGCTCCACAGCTCGACCAGCTCCTGCATGTAGTCTTTCGTTTTTGCCGCCGGAACGGCTTTGAAGCGCACTCGCTCACGTCCATCAGGGTACTTCTCGATGATATCGGCGTCCTTATCTTTGTACTTCCCCGCATCCCAAATATCGCCGCGCGTCAACCGATGCAGCTTCTTTAGCGTCTCCTCTGAAACCGGCAGGCCGGCGCCCTGCTCATGGATAAGTTTGAGCGCGTCCCGGTAACCTCGCACTTCCTCTTCATCGCGATCGCGCAAAACCGGCTTGCCGAAAATGACCGTAGCTATGCGAGCCTTATCCACATTGACGCCTTCAATTCGATTCGACGAAACCGCGCTCTCAATCAGGGCGTGCTCACGCAAGACCTTGAGTCGTTGCGGCGATTGCTTGGTGAAAAGTTCCTGCTTGCCGCGAGCCTCGCCGAGGTCGGCTAGATACCATGAAGTCGAAGCTGGAACAGTCTCCGGTTTAGAAGCAAAGTATTGAAGAGTTCTCATTCTTATCGGTCTCTAAACTGTATCGGTAATCGCGATGGAACGAATCCGCTCCATTTGCCGGACATAGTCATGTCCCTGAGGCGGCAATGCGGCAGCCGCCTTATTAAAGGCCGAATCCAACGAGGACTGGATTTCGGTACCCGCCAAAGGTTTTAGGAGATTGCGGCTAAAAATCAGGGACATTAGCTCGGTGGGCGAAAAGCCCAGGGCTGGGATGTTGCGGAAGCCTTCCATGAGCTTCCAGCGGGTTTGTCCGTCTGAGTGCTCGGTTACGAGGGGAAAACCAGCACGCTCCAGGGCCTCAAGGTCCCTTCGGATGGTGCGGGAGTTTTTGGGAAAGTCGTCGGGCAGGGAACTGACCAGTTCTTGAAGCGCCGCGCCTCTTGAACTCTCCAATTTGCGGAGCAAATACCACTGGCGAGTTACCTGATCGTTTCGGGGCATGTCCCTATCTCCGACAGAGAACCGCGGATGCTTCTCCCGAGAAGCCCGGTTAGTGACCGACAAGGCGTCAGAAGGTAGCGGCAGACAAGATAGCTCAGGCGCTGGTATTTTTAAAGAGCTACGGAGAGAACCTAAAGGTTTGCCTTATATTAGCCGTTAGAGCTTTTTTTCCTGCAAAGCGCGCCAAACTTTCACCGGAGTGATGGGCAGATCGAAGATGCGGACGCCCACGGCATTCGCGACGGCATTGGCGATGGCTGAAGCAACCGGCAGGAGCCCTCCCTCACCCATCCCTTTGGAGCCGAAAGGTCCCGGGCCATTGCCGTTCTCTATCAGAATGGAATAAAACTCCTTGGGCAAGTGACAAAAGGTAGGCACCCGGTAATCTATCAGGTTGGGATTTAACAGCTGACCATCTTCGTAAACCATCTCCTCGAGGAGCGTATGGCCGAAAGCAAAGAAGACCGCCCCTTCGTCCTGGCCCTCACACTGGACCGGATTGATCGCCCTGCCGACATCGGCAGCGGAGATATATTTAAGGATCTGAATAGCTCCTGTCTCCGGATCCACCTCGACCTCTGCCCCACCCCAGCCAACTTCCCAAAAGGTCGTGGGCGAGCCCAGGACAGCCTTTTTACTCTTCACGTCCCGATAAATTCCTCTACCGATGATTTCTCCGGCTTTGCTTCCGAAATGGTCCGAAATCACTTGGCCGTAAGAGACCCCTTGTCCCCCCCGGCTACAGACTTTGCCATTCTTAAGTGTCAACTGAGCCGCCTTTTTACCCATCGTCTTAGCGGCGGCGCGCAGAAGCTGCTTCTTCAGATCCTGGGCCGCCCTCTGAACCGCAAGCCCCATGACGGTCATGGAACTACTCGCGCTGGTGGAGACATCGTACGGGGTGACATCCGTATCGAGCTCGGCCACTGAGATCTTATCCAGCTCCAAAGCCAGCTCCTCGGCCACTACCTGACTTAACGCCGTACGCGATCCCTGCCCGACCTCTACCGTGCCGGTCAGCAGCACCACGCTGCCATCCGAAGACATCTTCACCGTAGCGCCGGCGATCTTGAAGGTTCCTCCGGCATCTTTGATGCAGCAGCTGAGTCCCTTGCCGGTGTACGGCCTGGAAGGCTTGCGTTTCCAATCGATGGCCTCGGCTACCTTGAGCAAACCTTCCTTAAGGTCGCAGTCTACGGGCGTATCCCCGGGGGTATAAAGCTCGCCCTTTTTGAGCAGATTCTTCAGGCGGATCTCCAAAGCATCCATGCCCAATCTCTCGGCGATCAAATCCATCTGAGATTCGTAGGCCCAGGTGACCTGGACCGCTCCAAAACCCCGGAACGCCCCGGCGGGAACGGTATTGGTATAGACACCATAGGCATCAACTTTCGCGTACGGAATGCGATAGGGACCTAGAGCGCGATATCCCGCCTTCTGGGTCACTCTCGGTCCGGCATCGGCATAAGCGCCCGTGTCCATGTGGACTTCACACTCTCTGGCAACGATGCGCCCGTCGCGGGTCACTCCGGTCTTGATCCGGACACGCGCCGGATGACGCGTGATCGTCTTGAAACTCTCGCTGACATTGAAGGCCAGTTTCACCGGACGCCGGGATTTCCACGAGAGGGCGGCGGCAATCGGTTCCGCCTTAACGTAGAGTTTGCCGCCGTAGGCGCCGCCCACGTAAGGGACAATGACGCGAACCCGGCTCTGGGGAAGATTGAAAATTCCCGCGAGATGATCGCGCAGGGTAAAGGGGTCCTGGCACGCGGTCCAAACAGTCAACTGTCCTTCCTTGAAGTCGGCCACGGTCACATGGGGCTCCAGGGAGTAGTGTTGGACTTTGGGGAAGCGAAAAGTATCTTCATAGACATAGTCCGATTTCCCGAATCCCTCCGCGACATCCCCATGACTGTAGCCGAAATAGTAGCAAACGTTTGTCCCTTTGAATTTTTCCGGCGCGCCGTAGCTGGTGCCGCGCATCTGGACTTTGGCGAACTGGGTCTCATGGACCAGAGGCGCGCCCGGCGCGATCGCCTCCTCGATGTTTGTCACCATGGAAAGATCTTCGTACTCGACATCGATGAGGGCCAAAGCCTCTTCCGCAGTGGCCTCGTCCACCGCCAGTACAGCGGCGACGGGATCCCCCGAGTATCTCACTTTGTCTACGGCGACGATTGCTTGATCTTTATAGGTAGCGCCATACTGGTAGTTGAGGCTGGTGATATCGTCGCGCGTGAGGACGGCATAAACCCCGGACAGCTTTTCCGCCCTGCCGGCATCAATACGGACCAGCCTGGCGTGAGGCAAAGGGCTCCTCAATATCTTGGCGCAGCCCATCCCGGGCAGCTCGATGTCGCCGGTATAGACGGCTTTTCCGGTTACCTTTTCTATTCCGTCCAGGCGCCGGGCGGAAGTGCCGGCAATTTTAAGATCGTGCTTTGTCTTCATGTCGAGCTGGTTATTAGTTACTGGTGCAGGGACCATGTTACTGTTAACCAATAACTAATCAACTAGTAACCAATGAAGCTCCCCGCCCCAAGGGGCGGGGTTTCTTTCAGAATAATTTGCAAAACTCTAGATTCCACCCGTCAGACAAAGTCTGCTCAAGTTGAGCCGACCCCTCGTGTCATTCTGAGGCCGCAGGCC
>Ga0209212_1009002_pt1 | contig 10558 bp, 10 predicted proteins | sample RifGroC2_FD_183996 | JGI IMG/M metagenome (GOLD analysis project Ga0209212, IMG submission 183996) | Groundwater microbial communities from Rifle, Colorado, USA - Groundwater C2 (SPAdes) (version 2) | ecosystem: Environmental > Aquatic > Deep subsurface > Groundwater | place: Rifle, Colorado... | reverse complement strand
TGCGGCGCAGGCCGCCATGGCAGCATATCCCGAGCTGGAGCGGATCATCTTTGTCCAGTTCAGCGCCGGGGCCCAACAGGTCTACCTGGAAGTGGCCGCCAACTGCGGTGTCATTTCCGGGTGATCAGATTTCGGCTCTCAATTTAATGATATGACCTGCCGATAAAGATAACAGAGGTCTTGCCAGATGCGAATCAGCGATATCATAAAACAGCCGGCATCCCCAACTCCCGCACATCCGCAGGTTATCGCCGCCAGTGCAAAAACAGCGCAACAACTGGATATTCTGGAAATATCAGAGGTTGCCCAGCAAAAGATCGGGCAATTGCAGCAGGGAAATGAAGCGCTGCTTCAGGCGGTCAGGCAATCCCGGCTGGCAGTGCGTACTGCCGCTATGGAGCGGGCCGGCTATGCCAAGGAATATCTGAAAATCCTGGCACGCATGTCACCTTCCGGCGACCGCGGCGCTGCAGTCGAAGCTGCCCGCATGGCCCGCGAGATCAAAGCCGCGACCGCCGAATTCAGAAGCAGTTTCTCCAGTGAAGAAGAAACCGCTGCATCAGTCCGATCCGAGATTGCCGGTTTTGCCGGCGTTGCCGGAGATACGCTCAAGATTGCCCGGGGACTGGTCGAAAGTTACCTGATGAAACGGAAGCAGAAACAACAGGGTGACAATGGGCTGGAGAAAGAAATCAGCTCTGCTGTTACGATCCTGCAGGAAATGGTTAACCGCGCAATGGCTCCGGCATAATCACCCCTTCGCAAACAATCTGTTTTTTACAGCCCCACCCTGCTTGCCGATAACGCCCTTTTCATGCTACAACCTTCCCCATGCTGCAACTTATCAATCTATCCAAAGACTTCGCCGGTAATCCGCTCTTCACTAACATCTCCTGGCACCTGAAAAAGGGTGAACGGGTGGCGCTGGTCGGTGAGAACGGCGCCGGAAAATCCACCCTGATGAAGATCATCGCCGGCCTGGCCGAACCGTCCGACGGCGAGATCCAGTTTGCCCGCGGCGCCCGGGCCGCATATCTGCCCCAGGACGGCATCGTTACCTCCGGCTGCCTGTTGTTCCACGAAGCGCGTTCCGCCTTTGGCGAGCTGCTGGCCATGGAGGAGGAACTGCATGGCCTGGGACAGGAGCTGGAGCGACTGCCCCACGATTCCCCGGAACATGACCAGCTGCTGCATCGCTACGGTGAGTTGCAGGAGCAGTTCCGTCATCAAGGCGGCTACACCATGGAGTCCGAGATCGGCACGGTGCTGAAGGGCCTCGGCTTTACCCAGGACGACTGGTATCGCGATTGCGGCGAATTCTCCGGCGGCTGGCAGATGCGCATCGCCCTGGCGCGGCTGCTGCTGCAGCGGCCCGATGTGCTGCTGCTGGACGAACCCACCAATCATCTGGACATCGAGGCGCGCAACTGGCTGGAGGAGTACCTCTGTTCCTATCCCGGCTCGGTGATCCTGGTCTCCCATGACCGCTTCTTCATGGACCAGGTCTGCAGCCGCATTGCCGAGGTCTGGAACCACGCCATCTCCGATTACCACTGCAGCTATTCCCGCTATCTGGTTCAGCGTGAGGAGCGGGTTTCGGCCCTGCGGGAGGCCAAGCGGGTTCAGGATGAAGAGGTGGAGAAGACCGAGGATTTCATCCGTCGCTTCCGCTACCAGGCCAACAAGGCCTCGCTGGTCCAGTCGCGCATCAAGCAGCTGGAGAAGGTGGAGCGCATCGTCATCCCGCCGGAGCGCAAGCGGATCCGTTTCCACTTCCCGGATGCCCCCAAGAGCGGCAAGATCGTCATGGAACTGAAGGGGTTGACCAAGGCCTATGACAGCCATGTAGTGTTGAACCGCATTGATTTTGTTGCTGAAAAAGGGGAGCGCATCGCCCTGGTCGGGCATAACGGCGCCGGAAAAACAACACTGATGTCCGTGCTGGCCGGATCTTCTTTTCAGGGTGGGGAGCGGATCGTCGGCCATAATGTGGTCATGGACTATTTTGCCCAGGATCAGGCCAATGTGCTGGATATCAGCCGCAGCGCCTGGGACGAACTGTACGCCGACGCTCCCTACGACATGGTGCCCAGGCTGCGGGACATCCTGGGCGCCTTTCTGTTCTCCGGCGGCGAGCGCAACCGCCTGGCCCTGGCCAAGATGCTGCTGCGACCCTCCAACCTGCTGCTGATGGACGAACCCACCAATCACCTGGACCTGTTCAGCAAGGAGGTCCTGCTGGACGCGCTCAAATCCTTCGACGGCACGGTGGTGTTCGTTTCCCACGACCGCTATTTCGTCAACGGCCTGGCCACCCGCATCGTGGAGGTGGAAGGGGGCGGACTGACCAATTATTACGGCGATTACGAATATTATCTGGAGAAGAAGGAAAAGGACCTTGCCGGGGCCGCTCCAGCGGGAGCCCAGCGGGTGCGGACGCAGGAACCCTCGCAGCAGGTCGACAACGGTGATATTGCCCGGACGAAAACATCCTCGCCGTCGGCATTGCCGGAGTTGCCCAAGGAGGAGCGCAAGAAAGGGCGCGAGGAGGAGAAGCTGCGCAAGCGGGAGGAACAGTCCCGCCAGAAAAAGATGGGGGAGATCGAGGCCGAGATCAGCCGCACGGAGAAAGAGATTGCCCGGTTGGAGGAAGAGATGAACGCACCGGGATTTTTTGACGACCCGGAGCGCGGCAAAGAGGGTGGCGAGCGCCATGCGGCCCTGAATGAGCGTCTGGAGGAGTTGTACGGGGAGTGGGAGGGATTGTCCGGGTAACGGGTCCGGCCTTGACCGGCGGCGGTAGCCGTCCGTGTCTGAGGCCGTGGTTGGGCATTCAATGATTCATTATCCTTGCGACAACCACGTAAAAGAGGCTGAGAGCCGTCCCGGCGACCATGATAAAACCTATGGCAAAGTAATACATTTTTTTGTTTGCTTCGCCGCTATGTAAGACGGAAAGTCTCGGGAATGAAGGAAAATACTGAACGGAGAAGTCGTTCCTTCTTAGTTTCGATTCAAATTGATCTGCTTCTTCTTGATAGTAATACCTTTCACTCAATCCAAAATTCAATCTTTTGCCCGTGTACTTCCTGCCGTTGACTTCATAAGAATAACGGACTCGAAAATAGCCGCGTGGTTTCACATCAGCTTGGACTGATGGGAACTTTGGTGATTCAAGCAACTTGATATAATCGAAAAATTCAGGCGTTCCATTTGCTCGCGGCCACTTTTTCGACACTTCTCCGAGTAGCATGTGAATAACCAAGCATGCACAGATAACGGTCGATATTGTCATGGTTACAATTAAGAATGTCATATGGTCATTTCTCTTCTGCTCAACGGGGTCGGATTTGACCGGCTTGTCCGGTCGAAATACGTGGTTAAAACTTACTTTGCATCGGATAGTAGTTGTAAAAACCTTCTTGTCCAGGCACAGCAACGAATCTGAATTTTTGTTTAAACTTTTTTGTAAAAAATAGTGCTTTATAACTGATCTCAACGGCCATATCTGCATTGTTAATACTTGTTACAGGAAATGGAAAATTGAAAAGAATTGTATGGCTACTATTTGAACTTAAAACAGGAAGCGAGTCATTTGTTTCTGAAAATTCCACTTCTTTTAAATTAACTGAAGCACCATTAGCACTCGCAATATTGATAACAACATTCAAATCTCGCAAGTTAATTAAACTATTGTTTTGAATAACAAATGGGATAGTTAGCGGTTTATTTGCCTGTAAAGAATTTGTAGGTGGGATGGAGATAAAACTTGAAAAAGCTAAGTACCATGTTGCAACAGGAATTATCAACGCACTCAGATCAGCCGCAATTCCAAGCAAACTCTTTGAAAACAACAAAGCCTGTTTGGGCCGAGATTCGGTTTTATGTGTTTTCGATACTTCTTTCGATAGTACTAATACCTCTTGGTGTAGGGACGTTACTTCTTGTTGGAGCTTGGATAGCTCTCTGGTTACGTTGGTTTTTTCAGTCATAATACCTCACTGCTTTAACGGAGTGCCCCCATGACCCGCCCGCCCAGTTTTTTTGGGCGGTCGGCGTCCATGGGGCTGGTTGTACGTCCTCAATGGCTGAATTCTCACTTAACTCCATTAACTGCACAGAAGTGATGAATGAAGGTACTTGCTTCATGCAGACCATGGCGTATCAACAAATCAACCGGCCATGTTGTGGCCTGCTTGTTGAACCACTCTAACTCTTCGCTTGAGACGCTTGAGGCATCCTTGAAGTTCTTCTTATTATGTAGTTCTTCAAAAAACAACGACCTCATCGATTCGATTCTTTCCCCTTTGCCATCAAGAACTGTTACATAATAATTTTTTGCTACTCCTCTCAGGCGAGATGAGTGAACTGCAAAGTTCCTTGATTTGGACAATATCTTGACGAGTGGGTGTGAATACATGGCCCTTTTCTGCTCACTCTTGTCCCATGTATTTGTTCCAATGGCTCTCTTTACATCTCCGTCTATGTTGTCTAATGCAGACTGGTAACTACTCAATGAAGCCCGGAAATACCATCGGGCCTTCTGGTCATCCTGCGCGGTTGCGTACTTTTTTGTTTCATCACAAAAATAGTGACATGACCGCAGCCGATCTAAGGATTCTTCGAGTAGCTCAAATGAGCCTCTTTGACAGAAGGTCCCGATTACTTGTATATCCTTCATTTTTCCTCTCGTACAACTCGGTTATCTACGGTTTCCCTATATAGGTAATTTGTTACCTATATAAGTAACTTGTTACCTATATAGATTGCCAAGGGCGGTTACCTATATAGGTGTCTTTGGCTAAATGCTACTCTGCTATGATTCGAGCTTCAAGTGGTGTGCCACGTATCAAGCGATAAGGTACAAACCATAATTTTGCCTGCGAATCCCAGCGCGCCCGAAATGTGCGTAGCTGTTCACGAAGTTCCATTTCATCAAAATGTACAGAGACTGATACAATATCCCCGTCCTTGTAGCGGGACGGGGCATGTGGTCTCTCTTCGACGACAATTTCTACGGTTTTAAGGCGAATACCGCGTTTTTCATCATAGCGATAACGGACGCAAAGAAGCGCATCCCCATACTGTTCAACCAGACGTTTGGTTCCTTTCTGGCCTGGTTTTAAATGATTGTACGATTTCATGTCTTTCAGCATTAGTACCCGCTATTTGGTGCATTGACGAACAACAAAATTGACTGCACTATACGGCATTTCCAGACACGCTGTAAATTTATTTTAACGAAAGAGATGTGACTATGATCCAGTTACCAATTCAACTTGTGTCTGCGTATCGAATGTATCTCTGCAGCAGAGGTGTAAAAAATGAATTGCTGTCTGACTATCTGAAATGGTTGCGCTTTTTTCTCGACTTTTGTGAAAAGTATAAAGTAGAAGGGGATGAAGTTGAGCGTATTCGCATGTTCATCAACAAGCTGAAGAGCAAAGGACAATCCGAAGATCAGCGTCGGCAGGCATACCATGCGGTAACTCAGTATTTTGCATTGCTGAAAGAACGCTCTGCTGATTTCCATGTAAACGACGCCCGGAACGATGCCGCAGAGCTTGCTGCTGGACATACGACGAAACAGGAGATTGAAAAGCAGGTACAGGTTGTTCGGAAATCATACTATTCGGAATCCGGTTATCAGGAAAAATCCGACTCGCAGGAATGGGATACCGTGATGGAAACGATGGCCAATGAAATCAAGGTGCGACATTACTCGCGCAAGACCTTGAAGACCTATGCAAACTGGTCGCGGCAATTTCAACGGTTCTTGAAGAACAAACCGCCACAGGAGCTTACCGGAGATGATGTGAAAGCTTATATGACCTACCTGGCGGTGAAGTGCAGGGTGGCTTCAACCACTCAAAATCAGGCATTCAACTCATTGTTATTTTTCTATCGTCACGGCCTGAAGCGTGAATTCGGCGAGTTGAAGGATGTGCCGCGCGCCAAGAAGTCTCGCTATGTGCCGATGGTGCTGTCCCGTGAAGAGATCGATGCCATCCTTGCCCATCTTTCCCATCCGTTTGATCTGGTGGTGAAACTGCTCTTTGGTTGCGGGCTGCGACAGTTTGAGTGCCTGCAGTTACGGGTGCGGGATTTTAATTTCGATGCGGGTAAGCTGACTATCCACGGCAAGGGGAAGAAGGACCGGACAGTGCCGATCCCCGAGGCAATTCTGCTGGAGTTGAAGAAACAAATCAATGCTGTTGGAGAACTTCATGACCGTGATATTGCCGCCGGATATGACGGGGTGTTCCTGGATGATGCGGTGGAGCGGAAGTATCCCAAGGCACCGAAGGAGTTTTTGCATCAATGGTTCTTTCCGCAGAAGAACCTGACGCTGGTGGCGGAGACGGGGCAGCGGCGGCGCTGGCACCTGCACGAATCAGAACTGCAGGAGGCACTGTATCCCGCAGTCCGCAAAGCCAAAATCCCCAAACGAGTAACTTCACACACCTTCCGCCATTCCTTCGCCACCCATCTGCTGCAGGCAGGTTACGATATCCGGGTGATCCAGGCCCTGTTGGGACATTCCAGCCTGAAAACTACAATGATCTACACCCATTGTGTTCCGGTCAGGACGGTTAAGGAACCGAAGAGTCCGCTGGATTTATGATTGGATAAACATGGTGGCTGGGATTTTGGGCCTCGGAACAGAGAGATCCGTGAACTCCTGAACATCAGGATTACGCTTGCATCCATGCTGTCATCGTGTTAGCAGCATATAATCAAAAGGAGAGGTATGCTCATGGCCACACGTATCGAGAAAGACACCCTGGGTGAGATGGAGGTTCCGGCCGAGGTCTACTATGGTGCGCAGACCGCGCGCGCCGTGCATAACTTCCCCATCTCGGGACTCAAGCCGCACCCGGCCTTTGTCTGGGCCGTGGTGATCATAAAGAAATGCGCTGCCAAGGCCAATATGGCGACCGGACGGCTGAGCATGGAGATCGGCGACGCTATTGTAGCAGCGGCAGATGAGGTGTTGTCCGGCAGCTTTGCGGATCAGTTTGTGGTGGACCCCTTCCAGGCCGGGGCAGGCACCTCCCACAACATGAACGTCAATGAGGTGCTGGCCAACCGCGCCCTGGAACTGCTTGGGCGCGAGAAGGGCGACTTCGCGGCCCTGCACCCGAACGATCACGTCAATATGGCCCAGTCCACCAATGATCTCATCCCGACCGCTATCCGCCTGGCAGCGCTGGAGATGCTCGATCCGCTGCTGGAGGCGCTGGAGGTGCTGGAACATGCCCTGGCTGCCAAGGCGAGCGAGTTCGACCACATCCTCAAGTCCGGACGTACACACCTGCAGGATGCCGTGCCGATCCGCCTGGGGCAGGAGTTCGGTGCCTACAGCGCTGCAATCCGCAAAAACCGCGAAGGCCTGGAGTCGTGTATCCCGGCCCTGCTGGAACTGGGCATCGGAGGCACGGCCGTGGGGACCGGCCTGAATGCCGAGCCGGTATATATCAAAGCAATTATGGAGGAACTGTCCGTGGCGACCGGTTTTCCGGTCACCCCAAGCGCCGACCTGTTCGAGGCCATGCAGAACATGGACCCCTTCCTGGCGCTTTCCTCGGCCCTGCGGCGCACGGCGGTAAACCTGGGGCGTATCGCCAACGACCTGCGCCTGCTGTCATCCGGTCCCCGCACCGGCCTGGATGAGATCCGACTCCCTGCCGTGCAACCCGGTTCCTCAATCATGCCGGGCAAGATCAACCCCTCCATGGCCGAGATGACCAACATGGTCTGCTTTCAGATCATGGGGTGTGACCAGGCAATCATGCTGGCGGCCCAGGCCGGTCAGCTGGAGCTGAACGTGATGATGCCGCTCATTGCCTATAACCTGACGTTTTCACTGGGATTGTTCAAGAATTGCGTGCAGAAATTCACCGAGTCATGTATTATTAATATAGTAGCTAATGAAGAGCGCTGCCGTCGGTATCTGGAAGACTCACTTGGTCTGGTGACGGTCCTGGCCCCCTCCATCGGTTACAACGCCGCGGCCGAGGTGGCCAAGGAATCCGTTGCCACCGGGCGCTCCATCCGCGAAATAGTTCTGAGCCGGGGCCTGATGCCGGAAGCGGAGCTGGAAGAGGCCATGCGACCGGAGCATCTGACCGAACCGGGCCTGCCGCTGAATGAAAAATAGTCATACGTCCCGGAGAAATTCGCGATTTGTGAAATAAATCAAAGCTATTAAAGGAGAAGGATCATGAAAGAGGAAGTACTGAGGGTTCTTGAGATGGTGCGTCCCGGCCTGCAGGCCGATGGCGGTGATGTTGAGCTGGTTGAGGTAACCGAGGACGGCATCGTCAAGGTCAGGCTGAAAGGTGCTTGTGGAAGCTGCCCAATGTCCACCATGACTCTCAAGATGGGTATTGAGCGTGCCATGAAAGAGCAGATCCCTGGCGTTAAGGAAGTTGTCCAGGTCTAATCGCGTTCAAACAAAACCCTGCTTCATATCGTCCAGGTTGTTGTCGCAAGACAGCAACGGTAAAGCCCACGGAATTTTTTCCGTGGGCTTTACCGTGTTACAGACAACGGGCAGATTATCATGTTGCCCGGTAATATTCACCGGTCTCGAACGGATCATGTCCCAGAACATCATCTGAGCTGGATGAACTCCTGATATCCTGCTTCAAACGCATTATCGCCTCCAGTGCCGTGAGGATCAGGGAGCCGGTGTGTGAATTCTTGTTTTCTTGATAGGCACGCTCCAGGGCGTTTATCGCTGTGTCTGCGTACAGGTGCGGATCGGGATATGAACCGGGCATTTTTCCCTCCATTTTTGATGATAATAAAATCTTTTTACCTCACAATAAAAATTTAATCAATCGGTTTCCTGCATTTTTCATCACCCTTGCCCCGGGAAACGGTTTTCACGGGATCTTTTTCTCCGCTCCCATGTTTGGCATAACATCCCGCTGGACAGAGCTTCATTCCCTCTGCTAAAATGACCAGTTCATGAAAATCAAACGCCTCGAAATATCAGGATTTAAGTCCTTTGCCGATCGTGTTGTTTTGGACTTTCAGCAGGGGGTGACCGGTGTGGTCGGTCCCAACGGCTGCGGTAAATCCAATATCGTGGATGCCATCCGCTGGTGCATGGGGGAGCAGTCGGCCAAGAACCTGCGTGGCAAGGCCATGGAAGACGTAATCTTTGCCGGCAGTGAATCGCGCAAGTCGCTGGGTCTGGCCGAGGTCTCGCTGGTCTTCTCCACCGAGGATGGCCGTGCCCCCTCCAAGTATCTGGATTTTCCCGAGGTTCAGCTCACCCGCCGCCTTTACCGCGACGGCGATAGCGACTATCTGCTGAACAAGATCCCTTGCCGCTTGATGGACATCACGGAGCTGTTCATGGATACCGGCGTTGGTACGCGCGCCTATTCGATCATTGAACAGGGCAAGATCGGCCAGATCCTGCATTCGCGGCCGGAGGAACGCCGCTTCCTGATCGAGGAGGCGGCCGGGGTGACCAAGTTTAAATCGCGCAAGCACTTGGCACTGAAGAAGATCGAGGCCACCCGGCTCAACCTGGCCAGGTTGAGTGACGTGCTGGGCGAGATCCGCCGCCAGCTGTCCTCCCTGCAGCGCCAGGCCAGGAAGGCGGAAAAGTTCCGCGAATACCGGGACGAACTGCGGGAGATCGACCTTCTGTTCACTGCCCGGGAGTATAGCCTGGTGCAGGAGCAGCGGGCAAAGGCGCAACGTGAGCTGGCACTGCTCAACGATCGCATCCGGGAGGTCTTTTCCTCGTCGGCACTGGGTGAGTCCCAGGCCGAGGAGTGTCGTCTGCAGCTCCTGGAGGCGGAGAAACGCCTGAGCGCTGCCCAGGAGGATATCTACCGGGTCAGAAGTGAATTTAGCGCCGCCGAAAGCGGGCTGGAATTTCAGCGCAAGGAACTGGCCGGGCTGGAAGGTCGCCTGACACGGCTCACATCCGAGGCGGGCGACCTGGAAAAGCTTTTGGCGGAATGTGTTGAACAGCGGGGCTTGCTGGAGTTGCGACGGGATACCTCTGCCAGCGAAGCAGCGGTCATAGGCGATGACCTGCAGCGGGCGGAGGGTGAATTGGCCACCCAGCAGCAGGCCGAGGAGGAGCTCAACCGGATGCTGGAGGGGCGACGCAAGGAGCTGTTCACCGCTTTGGCGGAATCGGCCCAGTGCAAGAGCCGGCATGAAAATGCCCAGAAACGTTTGGTGAGTACCTCGGAACGCCTGGAGCGCCACCGTCGTGAAGCCGTGCAGATGATGGAACGCCTGGAGCTGGCCCGGCAACGTGGAACGGTTCTGGATGGCGAGCTGGCCGCGGCACAGCAGGAGCAGGATGTACTTCAGATCGAATTAAGCGGTTTGCGCAGTCGCGAGGAAGAATTGCGCTCCAGCTTGCCCGAACTGGAGAAGAGGTGGCAGTCCCGTCGGGATGAACTGAACCGGGCATCGTCGCGGCTGCATTCCCTGCAGGAACTGGAGGCCCAGTTCGCGGGGTACGGCCAGGGTGTGAAAAACCTGATGAAGTCGCCAACAGAGCTTCGTTCCCGCTTCA
>Ga0209212_1009001_pt1 | contig 10558 bp, 8 predicted proteins | sample RifGroC2_FD_183996 | JGI IMG/M metagenome (GOLD analysis project Ga0209212, IMG submission 183996) | Groundwater microbial communities from Rifle, Colorado, USA - Groundwater C2 (SPAdes) (version 2) | ecosystem: Environmental > Aquatic > Deep subsurface > Groundwater | place: Rifle, Colorado... | reverse complement strand
CTGAAAGATAAAGTAATTTTAGATATAGGTTGTTCTATAGGTTGGTTTGAAAAATTTGCAATTGGAAAGGGTTGTCTTAGGATTGTAGGCATGGACTTATGTGAAAATAATTTGTCAAATGCAGTCCTGCAGGTAAATCATGAGCGCGCTAAGTTTTTAAAAGGTTCTGCACTGGATTTATCTGCATTTGGTGAGGATGTGTTTGACGTAGTTGTTATGTGGGAAGTTATGGAGCATTTGCCTTTTAACGCGGAACAAAAGAGTCTCAAGGAAGTAGCGCGGGTTCTAAAGTCATCAGGGGTATTATTCGTCTCTGTTCCAAATAAATCTTTCTGGTCATGCGCGCTTGACCCTGCGTGGTATTTGGGACACAGGCACTATTCAAGAAAGTGCGTAAGCACAATTTTTTCTAAGTCCGGGTTTATAATTGAAAAAGTAGAATATGGCGGAGCATTCTTTGAATTATTTTCTATGTTTTTGCTATATATATTTAAATGGTTATTGAGGCAGGAGCTTCCTTTTAAGGGCTGGTTTGAAAAAAAAAGAGAGGAAGAATATTTTAACGACCAAGGATTTGTAAATTTATTCTTAAAGGCGAGTAAGCCTCAATTAACAAAGACATGAAAGATTTGCCTGCGATGGTTTCTGTAGTTATTGTAACTTGGAACAAGAAGCAGGATGTTGTCCGTTGTCTGAATTCTGTTAAAAAAAGTATTTATCCGTCATTAGAAATAATTGTAGTAGATAACAATTCGACAGATGGCACATCCGGAATAATTGAGCAGGATTTTCCGGAAGTAACTTTAATTAAGAATCCCATAGATTTGTTGGCTGCTGGCGGCAGGAACACAGGTATTAAATATGCAAAGGGTGATTTTATTTTTTTTCTTGACGATGACAACGTAGTTGATGATAATGCAATATCTATGTTAGTCGAAATAATGTCTGGTGATAAGGAAATAGGAATCGCCGGGCCTAAAATGTATTATTTGAAAGATCCGCAGAGAATCTGGTATGCTGGTTCGGATATCAGTCTGATTACTGGCAAGACTGGTTATGTCGGACTAAACGAGATAGATGCGTTCCAATATGAGAGTATCAGGGAAACAGGGCATGTTCCTAACGCGTTTTTAGTTAGGAGAGAAGCGATAGAAGCGATAAAAGGCTTCGATGAATCATATGTGATGTTTTATGAGGAATCCGATTTTGCTTTTAGGGTAAAGAAATGTAATTTTAAGGTTGTGTTTTGCCCGCAGGCTAGAGTATGGCATAATGTACTTCCTCCGGTATGCGGCAGGTTTTTTACTCTTGGTTTAGGTTCTCCGGAGCGGGCTTACTATGCTTCACGCAACCGTGCGGTTTATATGAAAAGGCATGCAAACATAGTCTGCTTTTTATTTTTTCTAATTAGCTTTTTTCCGGCAACTATCATTTTTTATATCTGGCATACTCTGGGTTTAAACAGATACGATCTTTTGAAGACATATTTAATTGGTAGTTGGGATGGGTTAATATTCGGAATCACGGGTAAATTGCGCGACCGGCAAAAGTCAAGACAAGGACATGTTAAAAGATAAGTCAGCTAGAATATTATTTGTTATTCCGAGAGTAAAGTCGCTCTTCGGAGATGATTATGCCCGGCCAGGCCACCCGCACATCGGGATTGCTTACTTGAGTTCTTTCTTAAAGCAGAAGGGTGTTAGTGTAGCTATTTTCGATGCCGGGGTAGACAGGAATAACGAGGTATTAGCTAAGTTGATAAATAGTTTTGAACCTGAGCTTATAGGTGTCACAGCTTTTAGCTACTGTTTTCATCTCGCCGAAGAGCTTATCCAGACGGTAAGGTCGTATAGCATGATACCCGTTGTCATGGGCGGACCGCACGTCTCTGCTGCGGGTAAAGAGGTTATGGAGAATAAATCTATCGATTTCGCCGTTAGAGGGGAAGGAGAATTCGCGCTTCTGGAATTAATTAATGCCGTGCACAACGATGAGCATGATTTCGGAAAAATCAGTGGTTTGGTGTGGCGCAACGATTCAGGAATTGTGGAAAATCCGCAGAGGCCTTTAATCACTGAACTGGATGCCTTGCCTTTTCCTGATTACGAGAGCTTCAATTTAAACAATTATATCAATACGGCTAAAGAAAAGCGCCTTCCCATTATTACTTCGCGCGGCTGCCCTTACAGCTGTAATTTTTGTTCTGTGAGGTTGTCTATGGGATCCAGGTTTCGCCCTCGCAGCCCCAAAAACATCGTTGAAGAAATTGCCCATTGGTGCAATAAGGGATTTAGATCTTTTGATATTAATGATGACTGTTTTAATTTTGATATTCAAAGGGCTATCAGCATATGTGACTTGATTTTGGAATACGGTTTAGAAGTAAGCTATCAACTTTATAATGGAATTCGTGCTGACCGGACAACTGAAGAATTGTTGAAGAAGATGAAAGTTTCCGGTTGCGCTTTCCTTTCTTTCGGTTGTGAATCGGGTAGTGAAAAGATTCTGAAAGCGATTAAAAAGGGGTTAACGTTAGAAAAAGTCCGTCAGGCGGTAGCTTGGAGTAATAAGGTGGGCATCAGGAACTCAGTCAATTTTATTATCGGTCATCCCCATGAAACTTATCGGACTGCCATGGAAACGCTTGATTTTGCCAGGACTCTGCCGGCAGATTTCGTAAACATATTTAATTTGGTTCCTTATCCGGGAACCGAATTATACCGCTGGATAGAGGAAAACGGGAATTTTCTAGTGGACCGGAAGATTTATTTAAAAGGTGTAGCTGCGTATGACGATAACCCTATTTTTGAGACTAAAGAATTTACCAAGGAAGAGAGGATTAGAGCCCTGAAAAAAGGGCGCGCCCTTTATGAGCGCAGGATTATGCAGTTTAGGTTGGGAAAAAATTTAGGATATCTGGCTTATCTGTTTATGCGCATTCGCCCGCTGGCTAAACTTGGCCGCACTCTAGCACTAAGCAACAATTTTTGGAATAAGATATATTTATTGCTATCGCATGGTTCACGCGAGTAGCTTGCAATAAAATCGTGATAATCTTATGGATAAAAATACGGTACTGATAATATCTCCTACATTCTTGCCTGTTATCGGCGGTTCAGAAGTATACTCCAATGATCTTTGCGGATATTTGTCAAAACACGGTTGGCAGGTGAACCTTGTTACTTGCACACCCCCTTTAAAGGGTAAATATGGCTTGGTTGAGAAAAAAGGCAATCTTTGTATAATGAGAATACCGTGTTTAAGTAAGAGAGTCATAGAGAAATCAACTGAACACCCCATTATTTATCCTCTTTTTATAGTTCCTCCTTTGCTTTTGTATTCTTTTTTCTTTATGCTAAGGTATTATAGGGAAATTGATGTCATTCACGCGCAGTCAGTTAGCGCCGGCTTTGTCGTTATGATATTGGCAGCCTTGTTTAAAAAGAAGAGTGTAGTCACTACCCACGGAAAATATTTCAGTGATAATCCGTATCACTTACAGTATAACAAATATGTCAAATTCATTAAATGGGTGTTGAGTAGTTTTGATAAAGTACTGGCTATCAATAAACAATCAAGGGATGAATTACTTGCAGTAGGCATCCCAGCCGATAAGATAATTATTGCTCCTCACTGGGTAGATCAACAGGTGTTTGTACCGCTTGACAAGAAAACCAGTAAAAAACAAGCTGGCTGGCAGGGAAAGTTCGTGATACTATTTGCGGGCAGGTTTGTGGAAGATAAGGGTGTTAGTCAGGTAATAGCCGCATCAAGGTTGACCCGCAGGGATATCATTTTTGCCTTTATAGGCACTGGTCCTCTTGAGGCTATGATTGCCGAAGCTGCCAGGAATCAGCATAATGTCATTAATTTAGGCAAAGTCGCTAATGAAGAAATGCCGATGTACTATAACGCGGCAGACTTGATCCTTGTCCCTTCTCGGCACGCAGGTGATGGGATACCGAGAGTGATTACGGAGGCCTTATCCTGCGGGACGCCGGTTATAGGCGCGAACCGAGGGGGCATACCTGATGTGGTTAATTCTTCAGTGGGGCTTATTATCGAGCCTACAGCGGAAGAAATAAAAACGGCAATCGAAATTTTATTTGCTGATAAGAATAAACTTGAAAGTTTAGCCGTTGCATGCCGCAACTATGCGGTCAGAAATTTTTCAGCCAAAAATGCCGAAATCGTGGAAGAGAGTTACTATGGATAAACTTATTAAACTTAATTTAGGTTGTGGGCAGGTGCGCCTGCCGGGTTTTATTGGCGTAGACGATAACCCAAATGCCATTGCCGCAGATGTGGTGCATAATTTGAATTCTTTCCCTTATCCTTTCGGAGATAATTCAACGAAAGAAATATTGATGGAGCATATCTTGGAGCACACAGAGAGTCCGATAAAAGTTTTAATTGAGCTTTACAGGGTGAGCGCTGACGGCGCAATGATAACCGTCAGGAGCCCGCATTTTTCCTGCAACTGGCTACACCCAGGGCACAGGAGCGCCATTAGCACTATGTTGTTTGATTATTTTAACCAGGACACTACTGACTTCTACGGTAAATGTAATTTTAAGGTGAATTCTATAAAGTTGCGATGGCTTAAGCCGAATGGGCCTCATAGCTGGTTCCCTAAGATTATGGGAGGAGTGATAGACATTTTTGCTAATTTAAATGTTGGCCTCTGTCAGAGGGTTTGGTGCTATTGGGTGGGTGGATTTGAGGAGATTGAGTTTAAAGTGGCAGTGGCTAAAGCCACTGCCAGAAAAGCATAGAAAGGCATAGATGTTAAAATTATTAATTATTGAAGCTGTTTCAGGGGACCCTTACCATACTGTATTTGCACCTTTAGGCCCTGCGTATTTAGCTTCTTACATTGCCAAGTATTCTAAAGTCAAAGATGTAAATATAAAGGTAATTTTTAGCAACGGAGAATTCAATTTCTCTCGCTATAACCCTGATATTGTCGGGATATCTTCGGTTACAGAAACGTTTAATATTGCTAAAAGGATATCCGCTTTTGTTAAGAAAAATAAAAATATCCCCGTAATACTAGGAGGCGTTCATATTTCCGCTTTACCTGAGAATTTGACTGCTGATATGGATATTGCCGTGATTGGCGAGGGGGAGCAAACTTTACTTGAATTGCTCGAGTCGATTTATGACAGCGGTTTAACGTTTGATAAATTAAATCGGGTGCCAGGGATAGCCTATCGTGAGAATGGTATCTTGAAATTAACGCAGGGAAGGAACATGATTTCGCCCGTAGACTTAATTCCTCTTCCTGCAAGAAATGTTCTTCCGGGGAATAAGAAAGAGCGTAATATTTGGCTGATGACTTCAAGGGGTTGCCCATACAACTGTTCTTTTTGCTCGGCATCTCAATTCTGGAAAGCGGTGCGCTTCTTTTCCCCAGAGTACGTATTAAGTGAAATTAATGAGCTGATTAAAGTATATAATCCTAAGATAATCAATATTGTTGATGATTTGTTTATTGCAAATAAGCCGAGATTCAATGCAATAGTGAAACTTATCGTCAGCGAGAGAATAAACGAAAGAGTTGAATTTACCTTACTTGGCAGGCCTAATCTTATTGACGAAGAAATATGCCAACAATTTAAACGGATGAATGTTTCTCTTGTTTCCTGTGGCTTTGAAAGTGGTTCACCAAAAGTGTTAAAGTCAATTAAGCAGGGGTTGACCATCGAAGACAATATCAATACAACCAGGTTGCTTAATAAGTATGGTATCCGCGTTGGTGCATTTTTCATGATGGGTATACCTACAGAGACAGTAGAGGATATACAAATGACGTACAATTTTATTCAGGAGCAGGGGTATTGTCGAGGCGAGTCTTATCTTATGACTCCGTTTCCGGGAACACGGATGTGGGATTACGCAAAATCTAAAGGTATAGTTAATAATGACATGAACTGGGATTTATTTGCCATGGATTTTTATAAGCACCCTAAAGATGCGGTTATCATTTCTGATATTAATAGGGAGCAACTATACAAAATATATATGTCTACTCGTCAGATGTGGGAGAGAAAGAAAGTAGAGTGCACTTCTTTGCTTGAATTATTTAGGGGCGCAGGACTTATTTATTTGTTTAAACTTTTATTGCATAATCCGTATCGGATATGGTCGTTTGTCCGAGCTGTCATGCAGGTAAAGGTCGCTCTTTTGCTAGGAGTATTAAGAAAGGAACATGGTAGCAGTGTCAAGTGACGATCTTTTAGATATTAATCTCTCGCACTACGAAAGGCTTTACGAGGATCCATTTGAGAGGTACTCTTTTGAGGTTCGTAGCAAGACACAAATATTTGAGTCATTGCAGTGTCAGACAAAGGAAACTTTGCGGGGCAAAAAGGTTTTAGATATCGGTTTTGGCTCGGGAGATATCCTTTTGATGGCCTCTGGCAAGGGAGCTGAATGCTATGGCGTGGAGATTGTAGAGGCGGCAATGGCGAAGTTAAAAAAAATATACCCTGCTGCGCATATCTTTAAATCAAGGGCTTCTTTGTTACCTTTAAAGTCGGACTTTTTTGATATCATTGTTTGTTCTCATGTGTTGGAGCATGAGAACAATGAAAAGGAAGCTCTGCGGGAAATGGTTCGTGTCCTTAAACCAAGCGGTAAGATTTTCCTGGGTGTGCCTGCAGAGGCCGTGGGAGAAACTCAACTACACGCCCGCTTGTATGGAAATTATCCGTTCTCAAGTGTATGGCTCCTGGAATTTTCAGATTATTTGTTATGCTATAAGTTTTGTTGCTGTCCGGGCTTCAAACCATAACGGTAAAAAAATAGAGCCTGACAAGCATGATGTTCCCAGGTACAGCCTTGTTAGGAGGCTCTATCATGGCATAATTGTACCTTTTTTGTTATTCTTATACGGGCTGGATGCGGTTTTGCCGATAGGCAAGGCCAGGCCGATAGAGATATGGGCAATATTACGCAAGAAAATCTGATATAAGCAGGAGGATAATTGAAAGTTGTTATTCTTTGCGGTGGAAAAGGAACACGATTCCAGGAAAAGACTGAATATATGCCGAAGCCTTTGATTGAAATAGGGGGTATGCCTGTGCTCTGGCACATAATGAAGATTTATTCGTTCTATGGATTTAATGATTTTATACTCTGCGTGGGTTACCGTGGGGTAAAAATTAAAGAATACTTTAAGGGCCATGGTTACTGGAACATTACTTTTGTCGAAACAGGAGAAAATACCAATACAGGAGGCAGAATCAAGCTTATTGAAGATTGTATTGAAGGTGAAGACTTCTTCGTTACTTATGCTGACGGCTTAGCAAATCTAAACCTTAATAAGCTTATTAAATTCCATCATGCGCACGGCCGCATAGCTTCAGTCACCGTAGTCAATCCCAGGACTAGCTTTGGGATATTAAAACTTAATAATGACAACCTGGTTGTTGAATTCGAAGAGAAACCACTGTTGAATCACTGGATTAACGGAGGTTTTTTTGTTTTTAATAAAGAAATCTTCCACTATTTAAATAAAGACAGCATCTTGGAGCGCCAACCTTTAGAGCAGCTCGCCAAAGAGCATCAGCTGGTAGCTTATAAACACGCGGGATTCTGGCAGTGTATGGATACTTTCAAGGACAACCTGGAGTTAAATCAGTTATGGCACGCAGGCAATGCCCTTTGGAGAGTCTGGGGTGATTAAAAAATGAAAAGAAATAATTTTGGAAAAGCGAGGTGCTGTATGAGCAATTTTTGGAAAGGTAGAAATGTCTTTATCACTGGGGGTGATGGTTTTATCGGTTCATGGTTAACTAAGGCTTTAGTTGAAAAAGGAGCTAATGTAATATGCCTCATAAGGGATATTGCCCAGCATGGCGGACTAACATTACATAAGTTAAATAATAGTGTTGAGATGGTTTTTGGTAGTGTTACCGATTATGCCCTTATGCAGAGGGTGCTTAACGAAAAGAAGGTGGATACGTGTTTTCATTTAGCTGCCCAGGCGATTGTAAGAGTCGCCAATGAATCTCCGTTATCTACTTTTGAGTCTAATATAAAAGGCACATGGGTTTTGCTTGAGGCTTGTAGGAGCTATAAGAATATTTCAAGGATAATTGTGGCTTCCAGCGATAAAGCGTACGGGAAACACGAGAAACTGCCTTATACTGAAGAATTCGCTTTGTTGCCCGTCCATCCCTACGAAGCTTCGAAAGCCTGTTGCGATATCATTGTCCGCAGTTATGCCCAGACTTATAGTCTACCAGTGGCAGTTACTAGGTGTGCCAATGCTTATGGAGGGGGAGACTTCAATTTCTCACGCATTGTTCCCGATACCATACGTTCTGTTTTGCAAAATAAGAGGCCAATAATTCGCAGCGACGGTACTCCTCTGAGGGATTATATTTATATAAAAGATATAGTTGAGGCATATTTGACCTTGGCGCAAAAAATGGATGATAAGAAAGTTTGGGGTGAGGTTTTTAATTTTGGTACGGCCAGGCCAATAAGCGTTCTTGATTTGGTTAAAAAGATTATCCAAATCTGCCAAAAGCCTTCCCTAAAGCCTTTAATAAAGGGGAAAGGTAAATTAAAGGATGAACTGGACCAGCAGTATCTCTCCAGCAAGAAAGCTGAAAGAATGCTTTTCTGGCGCGCCAAAGTAACTCTTGAGCAAGGCTTGTCAGAGACCGTGGATTGGTATAGGTGTTACCTTAAGAAATAAGAATACGTAATATGAAAAAGAATATCCTTATTGCTTTAGCATTTTTTGCTTTAATCGTAGCGGCGACCTTTCCACTCGTTTTTAAAATAACTACTTATATCCCAGGATTCTTCTCATCCGATGAGCATTATTTTGTTATATGGCATTCGTGGTTGGTTAACCTCTCTCTCACAAATAATCTTTCTATAACGAAGACTAATCTGATTGCATATCCATTCGGAGTGAATTTTTATATAGGCCAACTAGTTTGTTACCTGTTTCTCTTTATTAATTATTCCTTATCGCTTTTAACCACTCCTATGTTGACTTACAATCTCCAGGTTTTTTTTAACCATTTTTTCTCTTCTTTATTTGCTTATTTCTTGGCTTACCATCTTACAAAAGTTAGGGCAATCGGTTTTCTCTCGGGAGTTATTTTTGGATTTTGCCCTTATATATTTATGCGTTCCTGGCAGCATCTTGGGGAGACTTATTTATGGATGATGCCATTAATCTTATGGGTTTTGTTTAGGCTAAAAGAAAAAAATACTAAAAGATCAAAGGTTTTTTTTGTCTCAAGTTTGATTATAGCCACCTTAAACTTTGGAGTTGTTTATTACAGTGCTATTATTTTAATTACTTTTTGTTTATATTTAATTCTATATAACTGGAAAAATATGAGTATTTTGCCAAAAGAACTAGTTAGAAGTGATATCCTTTATCTTAAAGGTATTTTTTCATTGCTAATAATTTCTTTTCTTTTTCTTTTACCCCAATTCTACCCTATTATAAAAAATACCATTTTTTCTTATGGCACTAGGCCATCCGCATTCAATCTCTATCACCGCCCCTTTGAAGATCTTTTTGAGCAGTCTGCCAGACCATTGAGTTATTTTCTTCCTGCTGTGGTTCATCCTGTATTTGGCAAATTTACCGAACAATTTATCGGTTCCCCCCTTTACGGAATGAGTTTTACTGAGCATACGCTTTATCTGGGCTGGACGCCACTTGTGCTTGCGTTTGTAGCAGTAAGGAGATGGCGTCGCATGCGCAGGGAACGAAAGAAGTTGGGGACAGTTCCCCTACAAAATCAATTTAACAGTTCTATCGGGGACAATCCCCTTCAAAGAGAGGATTTTTATATTGGCTTCTTTGTGTTTCTGGTTATTGTGGCTTGGGTATTCTCACAGCCGCCTTGGTGGAATATCTTCGGATTTAAGATTTATATGCCCTCGTTTTTCATGTATAAAATCCTGCCGATGTTTCGGGCCTATTGCCGGTTTGGGATTGTGGTGATGTTGGCGGTGGCGGTGTTGGCGGGGTTTGGGCTGAAGTTTATTCTGGAAAGATTCAAGTCGCAGAAAACAAAGGTTGTGGTAACCGCGCTTTTTTGCGGCCTGGTTTTGTTTGAGTTTTGGAACTGGCCGCCTTATAAGGTGATTGACCTCTCAAGGGTTCCGGCGGTTTATTACTGGATTAAGGAACAGCCCAAGGATATAGTCATTGCCGATTATCCTCTGGACGCGGATTCTCCCAATGAGTTGTATAAATTCTTCCAGACTGTGCACGAGAAGAAGATTATCAACGGCACAATCCCCGGCACTTACGCCAATAAAGTTGCCCAGGAAATCAGGCGGTTGTCTGAACCCAAGACAGCGTCTATCCTCAAGTGGATGGGGGTGAAGTATGTGGTGGTGCATAAGGATGATTATTTGAAAACAGATTTAGTAGAAGATAAAGAAGATATGGAAAAGATTCCCAAAAACCGCAGCCTTAAATTCGTAAAAAGTTTCCCGCCTCAGGAATGTCCAGATCCTGAACTGATGTGTGTCCAAAAGACGGGCGCGATTGATGTGTATGAGGTGGTGG
>Ga0209212_1008999_pt1 | contig 10559 bp, 16 predicted proteins | sample RifGroC2_FD_183996 | JGI IMG/M metagenome (GOLD analysis project Ga0209212, IMG submission 183996) | Groundwater microbial communities from Rifle, Colorado, USA - Groundwater C2 (SPAdes) (version 2) | ecosystem: Environmental > Aquatic > Deep subsurface > Groundwater | place: Rifle, Colorado... | reverse complement strand
TGTAGCACAGATGGAAATTCGCGGTATAATTCGCGCTGAAACAAAACTACCCGGGAGGGTAGCTCAGTTGGTTAGAGCGCGTCGCTTACACCGACGATGTCGCAGGTTCGAGTCCTGTCCTTCCCACCACTTAGAGGTAAAAAAGACCATGAAATGGGGCATCAACCCTCTTTTCTGGTCTTTTTTATTGGTTTTTCTCCCATTTTGACTAGTTCTCCATTTTTACCGTTTATTTCAAGGCCCATCATAGGCCCATCTTTATTTGTTCCGGATTCGTTTTGCGGTTCATTCGAATTGAGATCCAGGGGCAACGGGGATACAAGGTCATCCATCATTTGACCAATATCGTCTGCAGCTCCCGGAATCAAGTGTCCATAAATATCACTTGTGATCGAAGGCCGGGCATGACCGATAAACTTTGAGACCGCAAAAACTGATTTTCCGTTGCTTAACATGATTGCTACTGCAGTATGTCTCAGGTCATGGAATCGGATTCGCTTGACCCCTGCCAGTCTCATTAATGGGACAAAATCCCGCATAAGCATATTTCGAGGACTGAGGGGGGTTCCGATTCTACTGGTGAAAATCAACTCATCCGGATTATCCCAAAGGCTGCCGGCGAGTGCCCTTTCCAGTTGCTGCCGCTCGTAATGGTCCTTCAATACTGCCATTGTCGCGGCCCCTGGTTTGATGGTCCGATTCCCCGCCCGAGTCTTGATAGGTGAATACCTTGTACCCATTCTGGATAATTGCCTTCGAAAATGCAGGGTTCCATTGACCCATTCAAGATCCGGCCACTGCAGCCCGAGCAGCTCCATTTGCCGCGCCCCGGTGACAATAGCCAGGTGGAAGAGTGCATACAGGCGGTTTTCACGAGCTGCAGTTAAAAAGCGGTTCGCTTCGCCCTCATTCCAAAATTGCATCTCTTCCCGCTGTTCACGAGGCCGGTCAACCAATTCGGTTACATTCTGGAAAACAAGGCCGGTGCGTTTCCCGCGCTCCAATGCCAGGTGAAAAACCTCGTGGCACTTTCGGACCATCGGGATCCCGACTCCCGCCTTTACCCATTCATCATAGACCGCCTGGACATGGTCAGCCTTCAGGTCCTTGATCCGTTTATCCCCGAAATAGGGAATCAGATATTTATTGACAGCATGGCTATACGCTTTGAAAGTCTGCAGCCGAATCGATCCCTGAATCCCAATTAACCAGTTTTCCAGGTAATCAGCCACAGTGACTTTCGCAGAATCATATGTCAGTCCTTTGTCAACTTGACCGCCTATTTTTCGGAGCCAGTCTACAACCTCTTTACGCGTTGCCGCGGTGAAAGATAGCCGGCCTTCACCGACCCTGATTCGACCGCGCCAGTTCCCGTTTGCATCCTGGGTAATGCTGCCTTCGCCGTGAGATCTCTTAGCTGACATAAAACACCCTTGCACCAAAGACTTATCCGGATATCCAGAAAGGCCACCTCGTGATTCTTTACCACCAGGGACACTACTCCATGTTTCACTGATTTAACATACCTCAGCTTTTGGATGAATCGCTTGACCTGGTCCTCATTCATCAAACCGAAAAGGTCCATGGCAACCTGCTTTTGATTATCACTCAAATCATGACTCAATGTTCGCCTGACTTTCCGGGACTTCCTCGACACACAATTCAATAATCCCCGGCTGGGGAAGCCCTGTATCCCACAGCGCCAGGGCAAGCAACAGATTCATAACGTAAATGTGACCGGTGCGAGTGTCTCTAATTAGCATTCTGTCAATGTTGATCTCAGAAGGGACCGAATCCGAAGTACTTTCACTTCCTGCCTGCCTGTTCATTGCATCCTCCAGGGGGCATTTAAACAAAAATGCCCCAGATGAATAATATCCACCGGGGCAAGCATTTGTTATAATTGCTTCAGCCCTTCCGCCGCTATCCCCGGTGGTTTGGGTTAGGACATGGTGAGCGTTCACGCGCTTGCCATGTCTGTTTAATTGGTTAAAGCTTATAGCATTTTTCATGCCAAGTCAAGACCTTTAGGAATATGATTCTCCTGGCCTTTGGCCGGCCAGCCGTGGGGTGACAACTGAATTAGAAAACTCATGACAATTATCCTTTCAAATGGTCGTGGATCGTTTCCGCGGAAACGGGGATCAGCTGAAGCCCTGAAGTTCCACCTGATTCGTTCTGGCCAAGTGAATCAACTGCAGCCCTTGTGGACAATCAGCCGGATCCTGCCCAGCTCCCTTGGCGCCGCCGTCTTTTCCAGCCGGACAACCGTTCTATTTTCTGCCACGTGCCCTCACGGGTGCCCCTGAGACATTTCAGAACTGGCCAATGGATATCAGTTGACCCGATTCGAGTTCGTGAGGTCTCTGAGAGCCAGCGGACCATTATTGGTAAGAATCCCACAATTTGAATTGACCCTTCTCGCGTTTTGCGCGGTTAGTCTCCCTTGCATGACGGGAATGGAGTCCTGCGTCGTAAGTCAGATGGCACCGCTGACAAAGAGCACGTAGGTTCTCCGGTCTACAATCCTGCGGATCTTCGTTTTCCATATGTGCAATTGTCAAAACAACTCGGCTACCGGTCACAGGGTGTGGTTTGTGATTCTCTGCGCGGCAGTCTGGAAATTGCGGTGTTCCTTCGCACCGATTACCAGCACGGGCAAGGATCTTTATGCGTATTTCCTCCCAGTTGTGCGGGTATCGTTTTCGGTCAAATGGCATTAAAGCCTCTGCTCCTGATTTATGATCAACTGGCAATCCTTCGAAAGGTCGGAATGACCTAAATGGGATTGACTGCCTCGAATACCTCCAGGTGGACAGTTGTCAATTGCAAGGGAGCCTTATACTTTGCGTGACAGTGTTCGCATGGAGTAATGGCCAGGGTTCCATCCTTGCCATAGACACCGTTCCGGTGGAAAAAATAATCCCTCATTGCTTCATAAATTTCGTCTGCCGGCGCGTGCTTCGTTATCAGACGATTCCAGCGGTCTTTTAGCTTCTGCCCCTGATCACATAATTCGATTGTTAGGACCTTGCCATAGACCTGTATTGTGTGGATCCTCATTACGACTCTCCGACAATAAGTGATTTGTTCAATCCTCAACCTCCATGACATGGAAACGATCGTCCCCGTTTACCGAATTCATGATTCCTGCGGGGTGTCAGCTGCAGCACGTGACGACGAACTGGCTGAGCTCGATGGATCCCGGTCACTGGTGCCCCGGTGTCAGCACTGGAGGACCTTCAGCGTGATTCTTGCCGGGATGTCGGCCGCGGCCGCTTGAGAACGATCCGGATTGCTGAGTAATTCCTGCCCGGTACCAGGCGACTGCCCTGAGGATAAACCGGACCAGCTGCGCCAGGCTGCCCGCCCTGAGACGATCCGGACCAGCTGCCCCAGGCGGTCCATCCCGAGACGATCTAGACCAGCTGCATGATTCCTGGGCGGTGGCCACTCTCCAGCGCTGAGCACAATCAGATCCGCCGGCGTGATTCCAACCCGATTCCTGCTCGCCGCCGGCGCCGTTTCCACGGAAACGGTCGATCTGCTCTGGGGTGGAAAATGCGGGTCAATGGCTTCGATCGGGGACTTTTTCTTAAGGCAAGAAACAATCGGCTTTAATCCGGAAAGTTGAAAACTTTCTTGCACCCCCCTGGGGTACAAAGTTGTCCGATGTGTACTATGAATACATTTTGTTTTTGCAGGTTCGCCGGTGATCACTGGGAAAATATTTTTAAATATTTTCTCTGACCTTCTACCCCTGGGGTCGCGGACTCTTCCCGGATTATCGATCAACGGGATCCGCTGAAGTCTTTCCCACAAAAACAAATGTTGGAAGGGAATCCCCTTGATTCCCCTGCTATTAGGCCCTTGTGCCATGGATTAAGGCGGGTTATTGATTGATTCCCTTTATTCCCTATCCTTGCAGGGTGATCAGCGTTTACCGGCTTGTCTCTCGTTCCATCTGGCAATGAAGCGTTCATTCGTCAGATCTACTTCGAGTCTGGCAGCATCCAATTGAGGGCGCATGGATTTAGCTTCTTCGACCGCTGCCCGCGTTCCTGTTTTCAATAGCTCTTCCATCCGGTTCTTGATCCGCTGATGTTCTCGCTCAGCCTTCTGGCATGCGAGAACCATAGGATCACTGTTTGCCGGGGGGTTCTCTTCAGCGTTCTGATTGATTGATTCCCCGGGAATGTAGCTCGCCTTCGCCGGGCCGGCTTTGGTCTTGGCTGCATGCGGAGTCAGGGAATGGGCCATAGCTGCCTGGACTTCCGGCGATTGATGTTTCAGGGTGGCCTTCAGTCTGTCCATGATCCGCTTGCGTTCTTTCTCAGCCTTCTGGAATACAAATGCTAATGGGTCGGTGTTGGTCATGATTTTCTCTCCTCAAATTGGTTACTGGTTTTCTATGTCATGGATTCAAGGGGACTACGTTTACCCGTGACTAGGAAGCCCTACGCGGTGTAACACTTCAGAGACAAGGGGCATTAATTCGTCTACTGCCCGATTCTTGTCTGCGAAAGAAAACAACGGCTTGTACTCAATAACAATGGGAGTTGAACTGCCTCTGCCGCCTGCTCCTCTCGCACCGCTGCCAGGTATAACCATCCCATCGGTTGGTGCTACGAAATACTCGGGACCGGTCCAAGGTCGGTTTTCGTTAATTGTGTACATATGGCCAGCCTGGACTGGTCCGCCATTAGCACGGCCGGCGCCGCCTGTATAGGGGACATATTCGGGATCGTAGATCGACCCGTGAGTGTCTGAAAGGTTCCCGCGTTGACCGCCGGTAATTATTTCGCGTTGCCTGCGCCCGTATTTCTCGAGCTCCGCATTCGCTGCAGCCAAGGCCGCGGTCTGTTTGTTGACCTCGCCGGTTTGGGCAGTAATTTTTGCGGTGGCATCTTCCATCACTTTATCAAACGATCCAAACTTCCCGGCTGTTATTCCCAAGTAATTAGTTAATCGCATATACCCCAATCCGCCCTCTTCGATTGCAGCGTTGGTTTTCACGATATTTTCTAGCGCGGCTGTGGCAGGAGGTATAAACGCTGCCCCGAGTTGATACCCGAACGCTGCCCACTGATCTTTAAGCTCCGCTGTGTTTGCTATATAGGCTTCAGCTTCTTCCTGCGATTTTCCGGTGATAACCATGTACTCTGAAACTCCATCGGAAAGATCCTTGATCTTTTCGGAGCCCAGCTCCATGATTCGCGCCATTTCAATCCCGGACCGGCCAAAGTTATCGGTCAGAAATTGAGCCTGAATCAGGGGATCTTGAATGGCAATGTACCGGTCAGAAAGTTGGCCAAGCCCCTGAATACTTGGCGTGGTGCCTTTCTCCGCCATAGATTTCAATGCCATTTCGACGGTTGATGTTTCAATCCGTAGATCATCCGCTACTTGAATCAGCCGGCTGGTCTCTTCACTTGCCATCCCCGTGTAGGTTGATATCTTATCCACTTCAGCCACATAAGCGGTGTAACTGCCTATAGATTCCTTTACAAACCCGCTGACCGCTTTAATCCCTGTGCCTAGTGCCATCATGGGCGATATTGGAATAGACACACCCAGGCCGCTTAGCAAATCCGCCGACGTCCCGACATTCTTCCCGAAAACGGTTAGATCTGAATTCAACCCCCCGATGGTGGACCGCGTGCCAGCGACCGCTCTTTCAAGGTTCGTTAATCCGGATTTTGCAGTCTCATTCGCTGCAGCCATTTGATAAGCGGACAGCGCCGCCTCTTTTTCCTCGGTGGTCATGCCGGCGATCGCTTCTTTCGCCGCTGCATATTCTTCTTTTCGTTTGGCACGGTCCAGGAGCTTACCCATTGCATCGGTAAGTTTGTTGGTCTCCTCCGTGGCATTTTGAATACCCCTCGGGTCGTCCTTGGTTTTGATATTGATCTCGAAACTAGGCATGATCTGCTCACTTTCTACTTAGAGGAGCCGGCCGGGGCAGGTACGTGTTTCACGCCTGCCCCATGACCGCTTAAACATGTTTATCCGGGTCCGACCCCCAGGACGCTGACAATAAAGCGTTCATCCGAGACCGGGGTGAAAGAGTTTCGCGCGACAAGAACTGCCCAGAGCACTGAAGCCAGGGGAGCCGGCATTGATTCTTCCCTGCTTTGAAACACGCGGCTGGGGCTGCCTTTGAAGAAATCGAATGTGACCACTTTGATCACGCTCGCAAGTTCCTTTTCGGTTGGCACAAAAGGCGTGTTATCCTCCTGGGCCGGTGGTTCCTGCCTGAAAATCCATAACTCGAGGTTGACCGGAGTCAAGTCATTCGAGCTGGTGGTGATGATCACGCGGCCGATGGTGTCAACCGGACGGGAGAACGAAATCGGAATGACCTGCGAAGTTCTGACAGGATTCACATACTGCGGAAGGGTGAATCCGATCACATTATCGGGGGAGTGCAGCTTCTGGGTCTTAGGTCGATCCAGAACGGTTATTGCCTGTTGGTTCATTCTGCAACCTTTCTGAGTGATTCTCCCTGCCTGGTCCAGCGCACAGGCAGGGAGTTGGTACAGTGGACTTCCCTGGGTGATCGATCCCCGGTTGGTCCGGGCAGCCGGCTAGCCGAATTCCAGCTGCCCGAGAGAAGGAGACTTCGAAAGAGTGACCGCATCTCTGTTTTTGATAATGAGCATCGACCAGTCCGAATCCGACTATGAAAAAGGACAGGCGGTCTTCGAAAGACACGGGCATGCGGTTCTCACTCATATCGACATGTACAAGGGGCAGAATGATTAATCTGCCTTGAGGTAAATCGATTTGATCCTGCGGAGTTCCTTAAGCTGCTGGGTTTCAGCCTCGAACTGGTTGTGAACCAGGGTGTAAATCTTGTCGAAGAGGGAAGAGGGGTCAGATCCCAGCGCCCCCACCTCCTCACGGTGTTCGTTCAAATACACCTGGAATTTCGCGGCCTTTTCAACCAGGGCAACGGAGAACGCTTCAAGTTCATCCACCTGCTTCTGCATGCCGGCGAGTAACTGTTTCCACCTGGCAGCCGACTCCTGAACCTTCGCATTGGACAGCTCAGACTCCAGCCACACGAGGGTATTATCCGCGGATCCCAGGGCCAGGGTGTGAGTGATCAGATCCCTTTGTACCTTTTCCAGCTTAGCGGATGATTCACTTGATTTTCCCAACAGGATATCTTCCCCCACCTGGTCCTTCAGGTCCGATTCCTCCCGGTTGAGCTGCTCGATCTTGGTCAAGATATTGACCTTCGCCTGGGTGATCTTTGCCATTTCGGCCTTGACCTCACTGGTTGATCTGTATTTCTGTTCCATGTTCAAATCTCCATTTCTTGAAGTTTAGAATGTATTTCGAATTGGTTGATATCCACACCCGGAGGCGCGGCAATTACCTTGCATACTTCTTCAATGCGAATCGGTTCGCCGTGAGTAAGTTTCCTCAAGTAAGTCCACAGGTTGATCTCCACAGTGAACCCGGCTACAGTTTGGTTAACAATCCATGGGTTATTAAGCTCGATCTGCGCGTGCCCTTGCTCTGTCATTGAATGATCCCCTTTGATAACATGCTGATCATGTTGGTCATGTCAAGATCGATCTCTTTTCGCTTGCTTCTGAGGTTGGCCCTGAGAAATACCAGCATGCTGATTTCCTGGTTTATCTTTTCGATCTCCAGATCTGACACGACTCGCAAGAACTTGTGTGCAATAACCAGCTGCCCGGCGCCATGCGCGGCCTTCATGTTCGCCATTGCAGCATCGATGGTATTCTGCAAGACTTCAATCTTGCTTTTCCGCCGTTTCATTTCGGTTTGAAACACTGTGTCCATAAAGCCTCTTGGTGTTTACCCTCGCATACCTGGCTGCAGCTGCAGCCGCCGGCCGGTCCTACCGCCGCGGTGATCATCTACGGTTGCCTGAAAAATACCTGTCAAAATGTAAGGTTTTATAAGGTTTTTCCTGCCATTCAGCCGCGGACCGTTTCCACGGAAACGGTCAAAAAGTGGGGAAATTGAGGGGAAAAGTCGCTTATTCAGGGGAATCATGAGAGTTGACCCCCTAATCTGAAATTTACCCTCGCAGTCGGATGGTTAACAAAACCTTGAATTTTTTGGTTGATTGTTGATCCAAGGCGTTCGCTGACAATTTCGACCTGGGCATTATTCACAGCTTTGACCTGAAAAACCTCACCGGACCAACCAATGGGTTCCAGAGTCTTAATCCAGGTGTCAAAAAAAGCTCTGCCCCCGGCCTTATATATTTCGCCGGAAAGAAAGTTCCAAACATCAACCGGGTCCGGTTGTCGGAGAGGTGTCAGGCTGACATTGGGCAGTGTCAGGCTGACATTGGGCAGTGTCAGGCTGACATTGGACTGACCGCTTGATTTTTCTTTTGATTCATTGTTTAAAGATTCTTTTAAAGATTCGGGTGCCATAGCTATGGCACTGCTGTATGCGAATTTGGCACCCCTAGGGTCTTGAATGTCACCCCTCTCAGTCTCTAGGGGTGACACCTTGTCACTGCTGTTATGCTCTAGGGGTGACACCTTGTCACTGCTGTTGTGCTCTAGGGGTGACACCTTGTCACTATATTGATGGTCATCATTCTCGGATTGTACGAACCCTGCGAGTGAGACTCTCGCGACCTTTTGGTCCGAATCACTTAAGCCTGCCAGTACGCAATAGAAATTGGACGTATGCCCGCCCTTCGATCGCAAGATTGCTATCTCTTGGATCTCTTCCAGTTCGTTAATGATTCGAATGACTTGCCGGCGTGAGACTTGGGTTTTTTCAGCAAGTCGATCGATTGAAGGCCAGGAAATTCCATTCTGGTTTTCGTGTGTTGCCAGGGAAAGCAAAACCAGCCGGGCTAATCCCCTCGCCTTCGAATCATCCCAGACGCGTTGAATCGCATCGAAGCTCAAGAGTTGCCGCCCTTTGAGTTGTCTCTAGTGCCGGCGATAAACGCCTCGAGGTCCGTTCGTAGGACCCGTACACTGCCCCCGAATCGCAACGAGGGGAGGATCCCTTTAACTGCCAGGGTATAAGCGGTCGTGCGGCTTACCCGCAATGCCAGGGCAACCTCGGGCAGCTTGAGCAGCTCGGGCAGGGGCCGGTCAGTGAGCGGGTTCTCACTTGCCATGTTCACCCTCCGCGGCTGCTAAGGATCCAACTCGTTCATCCCCTTCGATCAATCCCAGCCGCTGCAGTTCTTTCCGGATGATGATTGCAGCCTGAGCCTCTGCCCGGCGCCGTTGTTGTATTGCTACGGTGGTAAGCGCTGAACTTTCGTTAGGCAATAAAGGAACCTTTATTCGAATGAATTCCGGCATTGCTACCTCCTGAAACAAAAAAAAAGAACCAGGTGATGACCTGATTCTTTTATACGATATCGGAGTCCGAAAATTAGTCCGAAAAATAGTCCGGGAATTAGTCCGGCTTTTTAAGCACTTCTTTTACCATTTTTTGAATATCATAAAATGTGCTCTTTGGCATCTTGAGTGTCCCGTCCGGATGCAATCCGAAAGTTTCCTCGGAGTAATTCTCAAATATCGTATTATGTTTCACTCTTTCCCACCCTACCACCGCAGCAATTTCTTTTGAAATATCCCCCATCTTTTTTGGCTTTCGCCCCGGTTTGCCACGTATAAAAGTATTGTCATCCTTTACTCCAAACCACTCAGCATCAATGATCACCTTTGTTTCTGTCCATTCTGAAGTAATACCGTCCAAAATGAAAGACAAATTGTCTTTTGCTAGCCAATCGAAATCTATAAAGTCGACTAATATACTGTTTAACTTATCTTCTAAAAAAATGTTGAAACTATGATCCGCGTCTGTGCCCAAGTCAATAATGTACGATTCCCCTTCTGGTACTGGTACAAAATGCGGGCCCTCAGCTAAGTTGATTTTTGGATGATTGTGTAGGATGCAATTAATTCCAAAAAGCGTATGAAGGGATGGATAGCCTTCTGAATCAAATGACAGGCACATTGGAATAATCTGGCGGACTTGGTACCAGTGTGTATTTAGAATAACCTGCCCGCTGTCATCTCGGGCGTCGCCAAGAAAATCAACTTTCAAATGATTACTGTCAGCTTCTTCTTTAAGCCATTCTATGAATCTAGATTCAGTTGTGTTTTCTAGTGTCAGTTTCATCGCTCCCTACCTTTCCCACCTGGGAGCGTGCTACAATTGCTCTACCAGGCCGCCGCATCCGGCTTTGGTCGATCCCCTGGGTGCTAACACACCGCGGGGGTTTTTTATTATTCTACCCGAGAATAGAATTTATTTTTCATCACAGTTTACCAATTCGATCATTCCGTTTTGGAATGTTAAAGAAAACTCGTGTCCCATTTGAGGCCCATCATAGGCCCATCTTTTTAATTCGGTTTGTCCGGTTTGTTCAAACTGTCAATTTTTTGGTTCAATACAGGCGTGAAACACTGTTTCTGTTGGACAAAATGATCGAATTTTGACAGTCTGAAAGGTTCGGACGGGTAACAATATCGCTTACACCGACGATGTCGCAGGTTCGAGTCCTGTCCTTCCCACAGAAACTAAAATTTTCC
>Ga0209212_1008996_pt1 | contig 10562 bp, 10 predicted proteins | sample RifGroC2_FD_183996 | JGI IMG/M metagenome (GOLD analysis project Ga0209212, IMG submission 183996) | Groundwater microbial communities from Rifle, Colorado, USA - Groundwater C2 (SPAdes) (version 2) | ecosystem: Environmental > Aquatic > Deep subsurface > Groundwater | place: Rifle, Colorado... | reverse complement strand
TTATTTTGTCTTGCTTATTTATATTGGCATTATGATTAACTCTGTATGTCCTTACCATCTTTAAAATATCTCCATGCAGTCCTATAACTTATTCCCAGTTTCTTTGCATATTCTGATAATTTCATACAAATATACTATCATATATGTCTATAATTGTTAATAGTCTAATTGAAGTTTAGAAATACTCCTGCAGACTCTTTATACTCATCCGCTTCTTTTTAAGGGCCTCGATCCCGCTCACTGCTGCCTCTGCCCCTTCTATTGTTGTATAATAAGGTATTCCCTTAACTAAGGCAGTCCTTCGTATAGAGTAAGAGTCATTCTTTGATTTCATGTCTCCCACTGTATTTACAACGAGTGCAATATCTCCATTCTTTATGTGATCAACTATATGGGGTCTCCCCTCTTTTACCTTATTAACTATGTGTGCCTGGACTCCATTTTCAATCAGAAGATTGGCAGTCCCACTGGTTGCCTCTATTATAAATCCTGCATTGACAAGTCTCTTTGCTATCCCGACTGAGGCAGGTTTATCCTTATCTTTCACACTTATAAATACAGTCCCTGAAACAGGTAATGCAGATGAGGCCGCAGACTGAGATTTTGCAAAGGCAGCCCCGAAATCTGCATCAATCCCCATCACCTCTCCTGTAGACTTCATCTCCGGACCAAGTAGTGTATCTACTCCCGGGAACTTTGAAAATGGGAATACTGCCTCCTTTACTGTTATATGTCCTGTCTCTTTCTCTTTAATAAAACCAAGGTCTTTAAGCCTTCTCCCCACCATCACCTTTGCCGCAAGCTGGGCTAATTGAACCCCTATGGATTTACTAACAAAAGGTATGGTCCTCGATGCCCTCGGATTAACCTCAAGGACATACAATGTGTTATCCCTGATGGCAAACTGTATGTTCATCAGCCCGATAACATTCAACTCCCTTGCAAGTGTACATGCCTGTTCTTTTATCTTATCTATCATCTCCGAAGAGATCGAGAATGGCGGCAAAGAGCATGCGCTATCGCCGGAATGGACACCTGCCTCTTCTATATGCTCCATTATACCACCGATCACTACATCTTCTCCATCAGATATTGCGTCTACATCTATTTCGATTGCATCCTCAAGGTATTTATCTATCAGCACCGGGTGTCTCGGAGATGCCTTGACTGCATGTGTTATATACTCATGAAGGCCCCTTTCATCATATACAATCTCCATGGCCCTGCCGCCGAGGACATAGGATGGCCTCACAAGGACCGGATAACCTATTTCACTGGCAACACCAATCGCCTCTTCCCTTGACCTTGCTATCCCGCTTTCAGGCTGCATAAGACCAAGTTTCTTAAGAAGGTCACGGAACCTCTCCCTGTCCTCTGCCCTGTCAATGGCATCAGGGGATGTACCGAGTATCCTTACACCAGCCATCTCAAGTGGTACAGCAAGTTTCAGCGGTGTCTGCCCGCCAAACTGGACAATCACCCCTTCGGGCTTTTCTATACGGATTATATTCAATACGTCCTCCTCTGTCAGGGGCTCAAAATAGAGTCTGTCAGAGGTGTCATAGTCAGTACTGACTGTCTCAGGATTACAATTGATCATTATAGTCTCATAACCAGCCTCTTTCAAGGCAAATGCCCCATGCACACAACAGTAATCAAACTCTATACCCTGGCCAATCCTGTTCGGCCCTCCCCCAAGTATGACCACCTTTTTCCTGTTAGTAGGCCTTGCCTCACACTCAGAGATTAGCACAGGTTCTTTATGGCCTAATCCTTCAACTGGCTGTACCTGATAATATGGTCTTTCGTAGGTAGAATAAAGATAGGGTGTATGTGCCTCAAACTCAGCAGCGCATGTGTCCACCCTCTTATAAACAGGATAAACCTCAAGTTCTTCTCTAAGTCTCCTAATGTCTCCTTCCCTGATATTAACAATATCTCCGATCCTGTGGTCAGAGAAACCGGTTTCCTTGGCATATCGTATTATTTTTGTAACACCATCCACTTCATCGTTTTTATTCATTCCTTGATTAAGGGATGACAGAACGAGGTTAATTCCATTCTTTTTCTCTTTTATTTCCCCTTCCATTTCTACAATCTCTCTTATCTGCTCAAGGAACCACGGGTCAATAAATGAATAACCGTATATGTCCCGGACACTCATCCCCATCCTTAAGGCATCAGCAACATACCAGAGCCTCTCCCAGTTCGGGGTCTTGAGTTTATCCTTAATAAGGTCAATCGTCTCTTCCTTTGACATAGAAGTTTCTTGCGCTTTCATCCCTGCAATCTCACCAAATCCATAACTGTCTATCTCCAATGACCTGATGGCCTTCTGTAAAGACTCTTTAAAAGTCCTTCCTATAGCCATTACCTCGCCCACAGACTTCATCTGCGTGGTAAGGGTCTGGTCTGCCTGCGGAAATTTCTCAAATGTAAATCTCGGGATCTTTACAACAACATAATCTATCATTGGTTCAAATGATGCTGGTGTAACACGCGTTATATCATTCTTTATCTCATCGAGTGTATATCCAACAGACAATTTGGCCGCAATCTTTGCAATAGGAAAACCTGTGGCCTTTGATGCAAGGGCCGAGCTTCTCGACACCCTCGGGTTCATCTCTATAATCATCATCTCGCCATCAGCAGGGTTTACTGCAAATTGAATATTAGAGCCTCCTGTGTCAACACCAATCTCCCTGATAATCTTTATAGCAGCATCACGCATTATCTGGTACTCTTTATCAGTAAGTGTCTGGGCAGGGGCCACAGTAATACTGTCTCCTGTATGAACCCCCATCGGGTCGAAGTTCTCTATAGAGCAAATGATGACAACATTATCCGCAAGGTCACGCATTACCTCCAGCTCATACTCCTTCCAGCCAAGGAGTGATTTCTCTATTAATATCTCTTTTATAGGGCTCGCATCAAGTCCCCATCTTACAAACTCTTCATACTCCTCGATATTATAGGCTATGCCGCCTCCTGTGCCGCCGAGTGTGAAAGATGGCCTCACAATCGCAGGAAACCCGATATCCTCTATCACCTCAAGGGCATCGCTTACTGTATATGCAAAACCGCTCCTGGGTACTGAGAGGCCGATCCTCTCCATAGCCTCTTTGAATTTCTCCCTGTCTTCTGCCTTATCTATTGACTCATATTTTGCACCGATCAGCTCAACATTGTACCTCTTAAGCACATCCCTCCGGTATAGCTCTGATGCGATATTGAGTGCTGTCTGACCTCCCATGGTAGGCAGGATTGCGTCAGGCCTCTCCCTTTCGATTATCATCTCAACAACCTCTGGTGTGATAGGTTCGATATAAGTCCTGTCTGCAAAATTAGGATCAGTCATTATTGTGGCAGGATTACTGTTGATTAATATGACCTGATACCCTTCTTCCTTCAGGGCCTTACATGCCTGTGTCCCTGAATAATCAAACTCACATGCCTGGCCTATTATTATTGGGCCGGAACCAATAAGGAGTATACGTTTTATATCTGTACGTTTAGGCATAGTCCCTCATCATTTCAACAAATCTTTCAAACAGATACCATGAATCATGCGGCCCGGGTGATGACTCAGGATGATATTGCACTGAAAAGAGCGGGTATTCCCTGTGTCTCATCCCTTCTACTGTCCGGTCATTAAGATTGATGTGTGTTAGTTCGACCCTGCCCCCTATTGAATCTATATCTACCGCAAAGTTATGGTTCTGTGCTGTAATCTCAACCTTTCTCGTTGAGAGGTCCATTACAGGCTGATTGCCTCCGTGATGTCCGAATTTCAATTTATAAGTCTTGCCGCCAAGCGCAAGCCCTATAATCTGATGACCGAGGCATATGCCGAATACAGGCTTCTTACCCATTAAATTCCTTGTATTATCTATTGCATATGAAACCCCTTCAGGATCTCCAGGGCCATTAGAGAGAAGAATGCCATCCGGTTTCATTGACAACACATCCTCTGCAGGTGTCGAAGCCGGTACAACTGTAACTTCACAACCATATAACTTTAACATCCTGAGTATATTCCACTTTACACCAAAGTCATATACAATCACATTGAACTGTTTTGTAACCTCTTTTTTATTGACCGGGTAAAGGGATTCCGTCCATTTATGATATTTTGGGCATGTAACATCTTTAACAGTATCCAGCCCTACGAGGTTGGAGAGTACCCTTGCCTTTTTTACAAGACCCTCTGGATCAAGATCAACTGTGGAGACTATCCCCATCTGAGAACCATAATCCCTGATCCGGCTTGTAAGTGCACGGGTATCTATTCCCTCTATGCCAATTATGCCGTGTTCTTTAAGATATTCACCGAGAGATTTCCGTGACCGCCAGTTGCTCGGATATCGAGAAAGCTCTTTAACAATAAGTCCGGAGAGATGAGGTCTTGAAGATTCAACATCATCTTCATTTACACCATAGTTCCCTATGTGTGGATAGGTCATAGTCACGATCTGACCTTTATAAGATGGATCTGTAAGAATCTCCTGATAACCTGCCATGCTTGTATTAAAGACCACCTCTCCTGCTGTCTCACCTTCAGAACCAAAGGAGGTACCCTCAAATATCAGACCATCTGCAAGTGCAAGCAGCGCCCTTTTACCTTTCATCTGTATACCACCCTTCCACCAACAATCGTTGTACTCACCTGTCCCTTTAGCTTCCATCCTTCAAATGGTGTATTCTTCCCTTTGGATTTAAGATTCAAAGATTCTACCACCCATGTACTATGTGGATTTATAATTGTTATGTCTGCAACTGCACCAACCTTGAGATTACCCCTATCAATGCCCAGGATCATAGCAGGTTTAGAAGACATCCTTATTACCATTTCATTAAGTGTAAGAAGCCCTTCTTCTACTAATCGCATTATTATTGATAATGCAGTCTCAAGCCCGGTAATTCCGAATGGCGCATAGTCAAACTCCATCTCCTTCTCTTCCTGTGCATGAGGCGCATGGTCCGTTGCAATTACATCAATAGCACCATCCTTAAGACCGCTTCTGACAGCCTCAACATCTTCCTGAGACCTGAGCGGCGGTTTCATCTTGGCATTCGTATTGTATCCAGTCACTGCCTCATCTGTAAGTACGAGGTAATGCGGACAGGTCTCTGCAGTAACATTCAGTCCTTTTTGTTTTGCAATACGGATAAGGTCAACAGATCCCTTTGTGCTCACATGTGCGATATGTACCCGGCCCCCTGTAAGCTCTGAGAGCGCGATATCTCTTGCTGTTATTATATCCTCAGAGGCATTTGGTATGCCTTTCAGTCCAAGCTCTGTTGATACCCTGCCTTCATTAACCACCCCATCCTCTGAAAGCGCTAAATCCTCACAATGTGATATCAGGGGCAGTCCAAACATCTTTGCATACTCAAGCGCCCTCCTCATAACTGAACTGTTCATTACAGGTCTGCCATCATCTGAAAAGGCGATACAACCCGCATCTCTCAGCTCTGCCATCTCTGTAATCTCTTCCCCTTTTGCAGCCTTTGTAATTGCCCCGATAGGGAGGACATTAACTACACCCTCAGTGGCTGCCTTATGAAGTATAAATTCAGTAACAGACTGCGAATCATTTACAGGTTTCGTATTGGGCATACAACAAACTGTAGTAAATCCGCCGGCAGCAGCGGCCATTGTTCCCGACTTTATTGTCTCCTTGTATTCATAACCTGGCTCACGCAGATGGACGTGCATATCAATAAGGCCAGGGATTATCAACTGTCCTGTTGCATCAATAACCTCAATATCAGAAGAACTGATAGAAATATTCTGGTCTATCATTGCAACCTTTCCATCTTCCACAAGAAGATCAGTGACCATGTCCATATCATTAACCGGGTCTATCAAACGTCCATTTTTTATAAGTATCTTCATTTATGCCTCTCCTGCCCCTCCAAGGAGATATAGGACTGCCATCCTTACTGCAATACCATTTGTAACCTGCTCAAGAATGACTGAGGACAGACCATCAGCAACATCAGGTGATATCTCTATCCCCCTGTTTATTGGACCGGGGTGCATCACCATAACATCCTCTTTTGCCAACATGGTCCTCTCAGGGGTCAGGCAATAGAGTCTTGCAAACTCACGCTGTGTTGGAAAATAGTTTTTCCCCTGTCTCTCCAATTGAATTCTTAATACCATAATCACATCAATATCTGACAGACCTTCTTCTACATGATAATACACAGATGCCCCTGTGGACTCAATCCCAGGAGGAATTAGTGCAGGCGGTCCTATCAATCGGACTTCTGCACCCAGCCTGGTCAGACCATATATGTTTGATCTTGCAACACGGCTGTGTGTAATATCTCCAATTATCGCCACCTTAAGTCCCTCAAGCCTCCCCTTTCTCTCTCTTATTGTATACATGTCAAGAAGCGCCTGTGTCGGATGCTCATGGGAACCATCACCTGCATTTATAATTGAACTATTAAGATTTCTCGCAAGCAGGTGGGGTGCGCCTGATGCTGAATGTCTTACTACTATAAAATCTGATCTCATTGCCTCAATATTCCTGGCAGTATCGAGGAGTGTCTCTCCCTTGATTACACTGCTGCTCGACACAGAGAAGTTTATCACATCTGCTGAAAGTCTCTTTGCTGCAAGTTCAAAGGAGGTCCTAGTCCTTGTGCTCGGTTCAAAAAACAGGTTCACAACTGTCTTCCCCCTGAGTGTCGGGACCTTCTTTATGTCTCTTCCTGTTACCTCCTTGAATGACTCGGCAGTATCAAGGATTAGAGTTATCTCTTCCCTGTTTAAGCCTTTTATATCGAGCAGGTCTTTGTGTTTAAGCCCCATCTTAAATCTCTTCCTTTAAGATCACCTTATCTTCATATCCCTCTTCAGTCAGCAAGACTTTTACCGTATTATTCCTTGGAGTAGGGACATTCTTTCCAACATAGTCTGCCTTGATTGGGAGCTCTCTGTGCCCCCTGTCTATCAGTACTGCAAGCTTAATCATATCAGGACGACCTAAATCCATCAGGCCATCCATAGCAGCCCTGATAGTCCTTCCTGTATAGAGAACATCATCTACAAGTACAACAATCTTGCCGGTAAGTTCAAAAGGTATCTCTGTCTTCTTTAATACAGGATGGTCCTTTCTTCCCTGCAAATCATCCCGGTAAAGTGTTATATCAAGAATCCCAACCGGCACATCAACCTTTTCTATTTCTTTAATTTTCTCTGCAATACGCCTTGCCAGATAAACACCGCATGTCCTTATGCCAACAAGGACGAGCCCCTCAGTCCCTTTATTCCGTTCGATTATCTCATGAGCAATACGACTGAGCGCCCTGTTGATCCCCATATGATCCATTATGACCTTTTCTGACATAGGTCTCCTGTTATTCTATATCCACATTAGAGATAAAAGTTCCGGATTATTGCAAAAAAAAACCTCCTCATCATCTGATGAGAAGGTGATGAGAAGGTTCCTGTTAATCGGCCTTTATTAAGCATTGCATTTTCCTTCTTAGCCTCACCGGGCTAAATTAAAGGTTTAACATACTTTAAACTATTTTAAGATGGCTGTCAATTCTTTATTCGTCATTCTTTATTCGTCATTACTGTTTTTATCAGATATATTTTTATCAGATATTATTATATTTTTACTGCAAAGTGTGTTGTAGAATATCACGTTTTGCACTTAAATTATAATACTTGCTATACTTTCTAATAACATAGGATTAACCCGGCTTTCGCAATATGTTTGTTACTTAATTTTTTGTTATTTTTTTGTCAGCTTGACATTAGGTTTTTAAAAAATATATAATGTATCAACTTCCAAGAGGAAGGATTTATTACATACTGCGGGGTGGAGCAGTCTGGTAGCTCGTCGGGCTCATAACCCGAAGGTCGTCGGTTCAAATCCGGCCCCCGCTACCAATAAAAGCAAAGGGTTGCTTTATTACCGCAACCCTTTTTTTATCTTAATTGGCAAGTTAAAAAGTTCTGTTAAAGTTTTCCCAAGGAAGCCATTGATCCGTTAATATCATTAATAGCTTACACGGATATTAACTTCTTCATCTGAGTCCTCCTTTTGAAAAAACCGAAACCCAACGCCAAAACTGCGCGGTGGCTATCAGCTATCCGCACGAGTGATTTGTTAGCAGGTCACTTTTTTGCCTCTATCAGCTTCCCACTGACAAATTTATGAATTATGCTGGAAACATATGTCTGATAAGGCAATCCCTCGCTTACTGCCTTCTTTTGTAATTCGGTCAGGTCTCTTTCGGAAATTCTTATGTTTAGTCTTTTATCTTTCTTTAACGTGTTTCTTGCATACCTCATTAATTCAGCTTTTCTCTTTAAAAGATTCTTGACCGGAACCCATTCGCCTTTTTCAAAACTGTCCAATATTTCCTGTTCTTCTTTAGTTAATTTAGCTTTCACTTTTCTCCTCCAAAATAAATGTCTGTCGCCTTTCTACTGGGAATAATGGTTTTCAGAAATATTTCTTCCGCATCCTCGATGTAAGGTACAAGGTATGCATAATTATTTATTCCGATTACCATTATACGTTGTTCTGGATACCTTTTCTGGTTTGGATGTAAATAGTCATCCAAAATGTCTCCTTTTTCAATATAATAAACAATATCTTCAAAGCAAACCCCCCTTGATTCTTTGAGTTTCAAACTCTTTTCCGTATTCCAATTTATATGTTTCATCTATTGATAGATTAACACATTGTGTGCTTTTTGGCAACAAAATAGAATATGTCTTTATATTCTTTCAAATGTTAGGCAGGGTGAGTCATTAGAAGAGTTCATTTGGTTTTATTTCAAATAATTCGTGCCTTCGGCACGGGGGCATTCATCCCAGCCCTGAAGGGCTGGGTATTCTGCCCCAAATTTTTATAAATGTTCGGTGAGGACGAAACATGGGAAAGATTGATAGGGACATGTTGAGCATAGCGGGGGAGTTTGCTGTCGCGAGCGAACTGGGACGGAGGAATATCTATGCACAGCCCACGTTTGGTCATCTCAAAAGGACGGACCTACTAATCCTGGATAAGACCGGCAATCTGCTAAGAATCGAAGCGAAAGGCAAACAGGGATCACAGTGGCCAAATTGCAAAGGCATATCAAGCCCTAATTCCATCATGGTTCTCGTTGATTACGCAGACAAAGGCAACATGGAACGGCCTGATTTCCATGTATTGACCCTTGACGACTGGCTATCGGAAAAGCAGGGGAACTATTAGTTCAATATAAACTCATTAAACATGGTATTGATTCTTCTGCGATGACTACAGATGCTGGCGTTGATTTAGTCACTTATTCACCGCGCAACAAGCAAGCGTATACAATACAAGTCAAAACACAAGAGAAGCCAACTCCAGGTGGAGGCAAAGGAAAACTTGCTATCGGATGGTATCTCAATGAAACATCTCCGGCTGATTTGGTAGCGGTAACTGACTTGTCTACAGATTCAATGTGGTTATTTACTCATTCTGAGTTTACGACATTTGCACAGCAACATTCGTCAAAGGGTATTTATCAGCTTTATATGTATGTAGATGAGACTATAAAAACCAAAAAAGAAAAGGCATTAAAAAGCCAATTTAACGATTATCTCATTGAGAAAAGATTCAAAACATTTTTCTGATTCACAGAATATATGACGAAGAAACCATCTCAAGTTGTCGGTAACGCAGGTTTATTTTATGTTTGCTATAAGCTTTCAATGCTTGGCTGGAACGTTATGCCAACTTCAAGAAATGCAAGAGGGATTGATGTTATGTGTTTCAGCATGGACGGAACACGAATGTTATCAGTGCAAGTTAAGTCTTTAAGCAAGAAAAATCCTGTTTCTATCGGAGTTGATTTGAAAAACATAATGGCAGACTATTGGATTATTGTTAACGATTTAGATTCAGGAAATCCACAGTCATATATCATGTTGCCAAAAGAGGTGAAAGCTTTAGCACATAGAGGCGAAAAAGAAGGGAGAATATCTTACTGGTTGCAACCGAAACAATATTCTGAATGATCGTATCATAATAGATGGGACAGAATTGGTTCAGGATTATAAAAAACCAGATAACAAGTCGCCGGACCTGATGCAGGCCACGGAACGCTTTTTCTGACTTGCGATGGCTTATGATGTTCAAAACGGTTTCATGCCCTTTTAAGTCATTCGGTGGTCTGCATCAGTCAACTCTACGTTATTCTTACAGCTTGAATGTAGATAAATATGGTGTACCCGGAATTAGGATTCTGCTGTAATGAAGTAAAATTTTATTGTCAACTGTTTTTTGGGCAACCTTTTTGAGCAACCGGTAACTGGAATGGGAAGAAGTATTAGATAATATCTATTTGTTGAACTGTAATCCAAATATCTTCTTGCTGAAAGCGTATTTTAAGCTTCTGCTTATATTGGCGGAAGAACTCTCGATGGCTCGCGGAGAATCATTTGTATCCACATGTATACGGATTAAGCGATCGTCATATATTATGCCCTGATACATCCAACGTCCACTTACAATGACAGTGTCTGTGCTTGTTGCCCCAAACTGGGCAACAAGCTCTTG
>Ga0209212_1008995_pt1 | contig 10564 bp, 6 predicted proteins | sample RifGroC2_FD_183996 | JGI IMG/M metagenome (GOLD analysis project Ga0209212, IMG submission 183996) | Groundwater microbial communities from Rifle, Colorado, USA - Groundwater C2 (SPAdes) (version 2) | ecosystem: Environmental > Aquatic > Deep subsurface > Groundwater | place: Rifle, Colorado... | reverse complement strand
TATCTGGACAATAAAAATAACCGCCAGTTCGTTCTCCCCAAAAAATAAAACCGCGAAAGGCACCCAGGCGGCGTGGCCCATTGATTGCAGGCCTAAAAGTATCCCGCTGATACCCTCATCAAGGAACTTCACCAGGCCCATGGCCACCCCCAAGAAAATACCCAAAAGGATAGCCAGGCTGTATCCGATACCAATTCTCAGCAGGCTGGTCTTAAGGGATAATAAATATTCTCCGGAGATGAATCCTTCGGCGAATTTTCCCAATACCATGCACAGGGAAGGAAAATTCTGGGCCGGAAATACCTTAAACCTAAATATTGCTTCCCAGATTACGATCAAAAGGAACCAAAACGCCGCTCTTCGTAAGAACGTATTCAATGTCCATCTCCTCCTTGGCGGTCTTCTCAAACTCTTTCTCCAATATAGTGCTGATACGATCCTGCAGAAATATCAGCTGGGGGTCGGTTTCCCGGCGGGGATGAGAAAAGCCTATTTTTTGTTCAAATAAGATCTTTCCCGGCCGGGCGGAAAAAACAAACAATCTATCCGCCAGGCATACTGCCTCTTCAACCGAACTGGTGACAAACAAAACAGTCTTTTTGGTCTCTTTAAAAATCTGCTGGATTTCATAGTGAAGCATAAAGCGGGTCTGGTCATCAACCAGGCTAAGCGGCTCATCCATAAGCAGTATTTTCGGCTCCATGGCCAGGGCCCGGGCAATAGCCACCCGCTGTTTCATTCCCGCGGAAAGCTCATGGGGATGGGCGTTAATAAACTTCCCCAGATGCACCTTCCTTAAGAAAGAAATGGCAATATCCTGTTTATCCGGCTTTTTGATCGGCTTAGTCTTTAAGGCAAAAAGCACATTTTCCAAAACCGTCATCCAGGGAAAAAGCGTGGGCTCCTGAAAAATAATCACCCTCTCCGGCGAGGGTTCGCTTACGCAGGAACCGTCAACACAGACACTGCCCTTATCCGGCTTCACCAGCCCCCCGGCAATATTGAGCAGGGTGGATTTTCCACACCCTGAAGGCCCAAGCACGCAGGCAAATTCCCCGTCCTTAAGCTCAAAACTGACCTCCTCAAGGACGGGGATATTCCCCACATCTTTACGCCAAAAAGACTTGCTCAGGTTTTCAACTTTTAAACCCATATCAATCGTTATATTAACTGCAGGGCGTCATCTGAACGCACCTTCTTTAAGGGGCGGGTATGTATGCCGCATTCTCCGCCGCATTTGCTGGTGCCCAGCCAGCGTCCGGCGCGCTCATTATCGTCGCTGGTGATCTTGGTGCAGGGCGCGCAACCCAAAGACCGGTATCCTTCGGCGTATAAAAGATTAACCCTGACTCCGTAAACCGCCAGATACTGCCAGACTTCTCTTTCCTTCCAGATTAAGATAGGATTGAGCTTAACCAGGCCCTTATCCCGCTCCTCAACCTCTTTATAATCGGTGCGGGTGCGGCCCTCGGTACAGCGCAGTCCGGTAACCCAGCATTTCACCTTCATCTCTTCAATGGCCCGGCTGACCGGCTCAACCTTCAAAAGATCGCAGCATTTATCCGGGTCGGTTTCATAAAGCTTATCGGCTATCTTGACATCATTCTTATAAATCTTAAGCTGGGGATACTTCTTTACTTCATCATTCATAAATTTGATGGTCTCGGCCGGCTTAAAACGGGTAGTAACGATAAACCCCCGGATTTTCGGGCTGACCTTCATTGCCAAATCCCAGACGCAGACTGAATCCTTACCCAGGCTGTTAGCCACTACCATACTATCGCCGTATTTCTGATATGCCTCTTTGATCAGCGCGAGCGACCTATCCACCTTCTCCTTGAAATTCAGCTTCTCCACCAATTCCTTCAAATCATCCTTATTGTTTAACAGGCTCATTTTTCTTTCTCTCCCTTTAGATAGAATAAACTGTTTCCTTTTTCCCTGTCTTAGCCTTAAAGGCCAAGTCTTCAAATGTAACCTTATCCACTATATTGGAAGTAGCCACCGCCACTTCCTTGCACACATTCCTTAAGACGCACGCCGGCATACTCTTACAGCCGGAATAGCGCTCCTCAACGCAGGCAATCGGCTCAATCGGACCGTCAATGAACCTGACTACCTCTCCCATCTTTATATTTTTAGGATGCCGGGATAAAAGATACCCTCCGTTTGTCCCCCGTTTGCTCTCAACAAAGCCTCCTTTCTTCAAATCCAAAAGCACCTGCTCTAAGAACTTCGCCGGGGCGTCCGCCCTTTTAGCCAGCTCGTGGATAGTTACCACCCCCTGGTTATAATGCATAGCCAGATTCAGAACCGCCCGCAGGGCATAATCCCCTCTATAAGTTATCCGCATAATCTATAATCTCCATTGACATAGTAGAGTATACAAGACAAAAAAAATATGTCAAGAAAAATCTGCCTCCGGCGTTTACCCCGTTAGAGATAGGTTGCCAAAGGCAACCGTCGGACACCTTTGGTGTCCTATCTCTAACGGGGCTTAGATTTTACTTGATGGTTCGATTACGCTCACCATCAATCCTGAGCGCAGTCGAAGGATTGATTTTGAGCTCTGCGAAGAATCTTAAGGGAAAATATTTTAGTAAAATTGATACCTGTCTGGAATTAAACAATTAGGGGAAGGAAATCTAGTTTGGCCTATAACCACTGTTAACCGCCCTTAGCATATGAAGTTCAAACATCATCTTATCTTTAGGGAATTCATGCCTGACCTCTGCAATAATTTTCCTTAAAATCATATAGGGAATTTTCTTCTCCTTTGCCAATTTCTGATAATCAAAATATTCTATTTTAGACATTATTCCTCTTAAAAGCATACTACAACAAACATAACCATTATTCAAGAAAATTGTTATAACCTATTGTTATAACCTACTTTCCCCCATACGCATACAGCGCGTCCGGAAGCATGGTGGCTAAACGCAAGGGTTCAGAGCTTTCTCTGCCTAAGCCCTCATCGGCCAGGTGGGCATTCTTGATGCAGTCGGTTATCTGGGTAAGCCTTTGGTCAAACTCTCCCTTATAATAGCAGGCCGCGGCGAATTCCAGGATCCGGGTATCCGAAGGCCGGATATCGGAGTTCACCATTGCCTGGATCTGCCTAAACTCATTATCCAGGTCAATTGTCTCTTCATTGCCTATCTCCGGCAGGACCAGGGCCGAAGAAGCAAAACTCCCCACCCGCTCCAGCTTTATATGCATCGCCCGGTCGGTAAGGTCAATACCGCCGCGTTTCTCTCCCTGGTTTTCTTCTCTATCAACCACAGTTAAAGAAGATGAAACTATGCTAATGATAGAAACTTCTTTAGAAATTTTTTCCCAAGCTTTTATCATATTTTCTGCATCACTAATCATTTTCTCAGTCTCAAAATGCCTAATACTATCCATGCTTTCATTTAATAAACTAATCATTATATTTGCTGCCTTATCAAACTCTTTCTTTTCCAAGGCATTATTTATAATAGTCTTAGCACCCTTTTTGCTCGCTTCATTTAACCGCAGCATTTTCCACTCCGCATCTATCCTTTTATTCATCTCATCTCTTACATATTTACTAATTTTTAAAAGATACTTTCCTCTGTTTTTCCACTCTTTGACTTCAGAATCAGTTTCTTTTTTATTAATACCACCGACCATTGGGAGACCAGTCAAAAAAAACCCTCCCACTACTTCATAAAATTCTTTTATAGCTTCAGCTATTGCCACCGTATCGCGGCTATTTATAATTTTAAAAATTTTTTGATACGGTTTCTCTAAATCAGGATGAGCGGTGCTTAAAGAACTGGTTTCCTTAAATCCTTCGCTAATTGCTTCGTAAATTTCTTCCATTCTCTTCCTATCTTCGTCAATGAGAATTATCGGCGAGGCGGAGCCTTTCTGCGCGTCATCATTTCGCTTTTCTACCAGCCGATTAGAACCAAGCAAAGCATAGCCCTTTGATTTCTTAATCAATTCATTAAAGAGTCTAACAATTTCGTCAGCGTCACTACTAATTTCCCAGCGCAATCCATTTGGCCAAGCGTTTATTTTTTTAATCTCGTCCTCTAACCTTTTAAGCACATCCTCCCAAGAATCGCTCGCGTTTTCTATGCTATTCATTGGGGTAAGCCCGTAATTAGTACGATAATGGTGAAAAAAAATACTCCTGTCGGAAAGAGCCTTCAAAGCCTCAGATTTTATTTCCTCCGGTGTCACCGGCGAGGCGGTGGAGGAAGAAATAGTTTTATCCCAAAACAACCTTTCCCCTTGCTTAATTTCTTCGCTATAGGCTTTCCTTAAGGAAGATTCTATTTCTAAAACTTTATCCGCGCCTTTAGGAATTATAATCGGACCTACTACTTTTGTATCAATATTATATTGAAGCGCGCCAACTACAGCTACAATCTTATTCGCCTGGTTTACCCTTACGGCAAGTCTCAAGTTTTTATCAGTAGCTTTAATTCCCCAATCAGAAAAAGATTTCCCGAAAGCTTCCAACAAAGAATCCTTCCCTTTATCCGACAATCTCCAATAATAAACATAACGCAAAGGTCTACCATACGTATCAACAACCGACAATTCTTTCCCCAGTGGCGAGGCGGAATATCCCGCCGGGAGGTCGGATTGACCACGCACCGAAAATGGAAGAGCAGATTCATTTTCTGCACCTTCTTTATGCCCTGAAAACGCCTTATATGCTTCTGCCTCTTCTTGCAGAAAACTTTCTCGTAAGTGATACGCTTGTTCTGCTGCTTTTACAATTATATCTATATCAAGAGTTTTATCAATTTCTAAAGCATAGATATCAGAATAATATGATTTTTGGTCTTCGTTTAGTTTAATATAAGGAATTTCCTTAATTTCTTTGGTGAAGAAATTTACCAATTCCTCTTTGTATGTTTTTATATTTTCTGTTATCCGGCTCTTAGTCTTTAAAAGCAGTTCTGCAAGTTCATACCATCTCTGCGCCTCATCACCTAAAGTCATAGCATTAACCCTTTGCCTTGAACTGGCAATCTCTTGAGCTGCTTCTATAAGTTCAGAAATAGTCACAGTTGATAATCGCACATCGCGGTTATCAATATTATTTTTATGATAGAATCTAATTAATTCTTCCCTGGCTTTTCTTATATCATTTGCTACATCATCAAGGGTCAGCGGCGAGGCGGAGGCAACAGGCTGAATGCCTGAAACTAATTGCGCAGTAACTGGTTTATTCGCGGTAGTAAATCCTCCCGGGATTATCGGGCTGTCTACCATGATTCCACCGCTGACATAACTGCGGATACTCTGGCCAAAGGCAGAGGCCACGGTTTCTTTGAGGTTGTATTCGCCCTTGGCAAAGGATTCCTGGTATTGGCTGAAGTAGGTTTGCTTGTCCCAGGACTGTTGTGAGGTTAGGTTAGTCAGGCCTTGCCGGTCTATAAGTTCCGGGTATTCTCCGGGCTTACCTTTGTATTTCATCTTAAACCATCTGGAAAGAACCAGCGAATAATAGACCTGTCTTAATTTAGCGTATCTTTGGCTGGAGTTTACCTCTTTAGTCAATTTTGGGATGATGGTTTCTCTGATAAGCCGGGTAGAGTATTGATTCAGTTCTTTTAGCCGGGGGTCGGAAAAGGTGTATTGGTCAGGCGTAGGGGCGGTTCGCGAACCGCCCCTACTACTGGTCAGATAATCTTCCTCCAGCATTACTTTTAAGGTGGCCTTGTAGATATAGGCGGAATCATCGGTCTCCCGGACAATCACCTCATTGGGCACTATCCAGGGCCGGGTGATGGTGGGGATAGTGATGTTCTCGGTGCCGAATAACTCTCCGGCTTTCTTATATAGCTTATCCCAATATTGTTTGCCTTCGGGGGTTTGGGGTGAAGTGAAGCTGGCGGTATCCTTTTTAAGCTGTAGGTCAGACTCTAAGAATATCTTACCGATATCGGTCTTTTCTAAGAGCGGGTCTATGATATTATCCGCGGCATCCGGCCTTAAGTTTACCCAGAAGGTGTCGTTGGGCAGGGAGAGTCCAATCAAGAAGTAGTTAAGCAGTTCCTGGGTAAGCAATTTATCATTTGAACCATTCTGCTCCTTGAGCTGTTTAAGGTCGCCTTTGTCCAACAATAGCTTAAAGTCATTGCTTTTAATATCATAGGAGATATACCTCAACTGCGGGGGGCGGAAGCGGTCCGGCTGGATTATCGCTCTTTTGGCCTGGCTAAGATAATTGGCTAAGCTCAGCTCACCTACGGCATAAACCAGGCCGCTTTGCTGGAATAACAGGCCGAAAGACAAAACTATGGATAAGATTTTACGCATTTTTGGTCCCTCCTGGAATTAAGTAACTTTACAATAAATAACTTTACCTTGACAATGCCGTTATTCTATGGTATTTTTGCTTTAGTAAAGCAAAAGGAGAAATAATGTCTGTCATCGCCTTACCTAAAATACTCACCGAACGCCTTACCGAAGAAGGCGCAAAGGCTTTAGTTGACATCCTGGATAAAGTCAACGACCAATCCCAAAAAGTTATCCTAGAATTGGCTGAAGAAAGGTTTGAAAAGCGCATCGCGCAGTTAGACAGCAAGATTGAAAATACCAAAGCTGATATCATTAAATGGATGTTTATCTTCTGGGTTGGCCAAGTCGGGACCATCACCGCTATCATCTTTACTTTCTTCAAGAAATAACCTCTCTCTTATCCCAAATCTCTAAAAAATACTAATTTATCCCCCATACAGCGCGTCCGGAAGTATTGTGGCTAAGCGCAAGGCGTCCGAGCTTTCTTTGCCTAAGCCCTCATCGGCAAGGTGGGCATTCTTGATGCAGTCGGCTATCTGGGTAAGTCTTTGGTCAAACTCTCCCTTATAATAGCAGGCGGCGGCGAATTCCAGGATCCGGATATCCGAAGGCCTTATGCTTGAGCTGACCATCGCCTGAATCTGCTCATACTCCTTGTCCAAGTCAAGTGTATCCACATTATTTATCTCCGGCAGGACCAGGGCCGAAGAAGCAAAACTCCCCACCCGCTCCAGCTTTATATGCATCGCCCGATCGGTAAGGTCAATACCGCCCCGCTTCACTTCTGGAACAATATTGGCTTCTGAAACAACAGCCGAAGAAACACCAGTCAGCGGCGAGCCGGATTTGCCTTTATCGGTTTTTAAGGTTTTTGTCGGCCGGTATCTCGGTAAAATATAAGCTTCTTCTGCTGCATCAAGGATAGAGTCTACATCATTAAGCTCATTAATATTTGAATACTTCACAGTAAGACGTTCTTTCTCATCAGCAGAAATATTAATACTTCGGTTATTACCAAGACCCAAAAAAAAATCTGCCAGTTCTTTTTTATATCTCTCCATATTTTCCTTAACTTCTCGCTCAATCCTTAAAAGCTCGGGCAAAATATTATTTAACCATATTTTTGCCCTCTCATGACCAACCATAGCATAGGTCTGTCGGATTTCTAGCGGGTAAAATATTCCTAATAACTCTCGGTTAATCCTACGATAGTCTAAATCAGTCAATGTTAAATCAAGCATTAGCGCTTTTTCTAACAACGGTTCTACCTCAATGTGAATTCTCGACTTATATTTCTCTCCGCTGATTTTTCTAAGAAAATCTTTACTCTTTAAAATATTATTAAAAGCAATTAAAAGTTTCTCTTCTGAAGCGGTATTTACAGTACTAACTCCTAAGGCACGGAGTTCTTCACGCACAATTTCGCTGGCTAATCTATTGTCTCCCAATGCCTTACGAAGCTTTGAAACATCCAAATCACCCGTCAAAAACTCGGAATAGCCCTTAGCTATTTTGTTGACTATTTCTAATAGTTCTGACAGCGGTACGAAGGACATCTCCCACCAAAATCTATTATTAACAATCTCTGCTGGAGAACCCTCTAATGATTTTCTGGCGTCTCTTATCGCCTTTATTTCATATTCCAGTGTCATCGGCGAGGCGACAGAAGCCATTTTCCGGACTTGATGCCCGTTGTTATTATTTTCATCGCGCCTGTTTGCCGATAAAACATAAAATTTATACTTCAAACTTGGGTGATGTTCCAGCGCTTTCTGGAAATCATCAAAAGCAATGTGCAATGCTTTAACCTTTGTCACTGTCGTTACTGTTGCATTACGTTTACCTGCAGGAGCAAAAAATGCGCCTTCGCCAACTACATTATCAGGAGAACTGTTGTATATTTCCTTAAGCTTCCCTCCTAATTTAGAGGCAACCTCAACCTGACCTTCAGTTATAATATACGCGCCTTCAGAACCTGACTGTTCTCCCTCAATTAAAATATCCTTTCCTTTTTCAAATTCCACAACTTTAAGCTTTTCAGCCAAATCATACAATACTTCAATCGGTAGCTGATTAAAAGGCGATTTTTCGATCTCGGACAATTTTTCCAGATACAATAGGTTATGTTGAATACGCTCAACTGATTCCCGTACTTCAGGGAAATCTTTAATTAATGCTACTATGGTAGCTTTACTGAAAGAAATCGCGACCAAGCCATTATCACCAGCAACCACATCTACTGAACGCGGCTGTAAAGGATTAACCGCGCTAAATTCGCCAAATGTCATCCCGGGTTTTAATCGTATCTCCTTCCCGCCAATATTAACTTTAGCCTCTCCAGAAACTATCAAATATAGCACATCTCGGGATGGCTGAAGGTATTGAATTGTTTCACCCTGCTTAACAATCTTATCGCCTGGAAGAAAGTTTCGCACCTTTGTCTTTTTAGCAAGGGCTTGTAATGCTTCCGGAGATAAACTGCTTAAATATGCCACAGCAGCCAAACATTCCCTGATATTATCATTGTTTTTCGCGCGCTCAGAGAAGTCTGCCGGAATAAGACTCGTTGATTTCAACAAATCTCCTTTACTTAGATTTATCTTTCCCGCCTTTTCTATATCTTTTTTGCTGGCATGCACTAAACGTACCTTAGGCCTCAACTTTTCATCAGTAATTTGTTTATCTAACCCTCCGGGAGATGGATGAAGAGGCAAAACACCCGCATCGTGGAATATCACATCCGATTCCTCTGCAAATTGCAATAACCGGGGATCCAATTGCGTATCTGCCGTATAAGCGATACTATTCTCAATATCCTCACCCTGGCCGACATATCCTATCTTCACGGCGGATGTAGGCACGGTATGCTTATTATAAAAAGACGGACATTCAATGATAGCCTTTCCGTTAAATATAGGAAGTTTCTGCCCCGGGAGAATTCTAATATAATCAACCCACTCGTCTATATTTATATCTTGGCCATAAAGCTTTAATTTGTCCTTTGCCTTGGCTACAAAATTAGCGTACACAGCCGGAGTAGCAATTAATTTCACCGGGACGCCATTTAGCACACGGCTTAAGATCGCGTCATGATCATCATGGGTATGTGTCAAGTAAACGTATTCAATATCTAATGACGGGATTTTTAAATCTTTCGTGATCTGATAAGTTGCCGGAGAGCCATCAATAAGCAAATACTTGCCTCCAACTGAAACAAGAATACTTGTATTATTACCGTCAGGATCAAAACCATGGCTATCGCCTAGAATAGTATAGCCAAATTCCGGCCTGTTCAAGAAATTATGCGCGTCAATTTGCGTATTGGTAACAGCGATACTCTGCATTACAGGCAGTCTATACTCATCAGCAATAATATTCTGGTAAACTAAGTCTTGACCATTTCCAGTCTCTGTAATCTTGTAACGCTCATTATCATCTCTTTCAATCTTTAGTTTTAAATTGCTCCCCGCTTTTGTTTTATAGTCAAATTCTTCGCCTAAAATATGCACCTTTACAAACTGTCTAATTTCCAGCTTCTCTCCTACCGTAGGAAACATCGCGCGGTTTTGCATAAAGTGTTCTATATCGCTGGAACGAATATCTTCAGGAGATATACCTTTTATATTTATTGCCCCATTCATTATACCATCATAAAATTCTCGCGGCGAGCCAAGAAATGAACGCGTAACAATCATTTCAATAGCCTCTTTTTGCTCTTTATTTTGCGCAACTAAAAAAGTGTAATTACCGCGGCGCCAGCCTAAATTAATAGGCGCATCATTATCAGCAGAGGCAAAGAATAAATTATAATAGACTAAGAACTCCGGAGAACCATATTCAATGCCATTACGATACAACTCTGGGGGAAAGACAACAATATCAACCGGCTGACCAGCTCTTAATACTTCACGCAAAGTTTCTGCGCTCCAGCCATTTAATCTAACACTTAATCCAGAGTTCAGGGTAATCGCGCTTAATCTCCCTGCGTCTGATTTATCGACAATAATCGGCGAGCCGGCGGCAACCGGAGCGGGAACTGATCCAGTCAACGCTTCTGTTACTGCCGCCACCGGACTGGAAACCTTAACCACTCCCTCGCTTATCGGACTGCCTACGCTTATCCCCCCGCTGACATAACTGCGGATGCTCTGGCCAAAGGCAGAGGCGATGGTCTCCTTGAGGTTGTATTCGCCCTTGGCAAAGGATTCCTGGTATTGGCTGAAGTAGGTTTGCTTGTCCCAGGACTGTTGTGAGGTTAGGTTAGTCAGGCCTTGCC
>Ga0209212_1008992_pt1 | contig 10566 bp, 13 predicted proteins | sample RifGroC2_FD_183996 | JGI IMG/M metagenome (GOLD analysis project Ga0209212, IMG submission 183996) | Groundwater microbial communities from Rifle, Colorado, USA - Groundwater C2 (SPAdes) (version 2) | ecosystem: Environmental > Aquatic > Deep subsurface > Groundwater | place: Rifle, Colorado... | reverse complement strand
CCCCAAGGACGAGGCAACGGCGCGGTCCGCCGAGCTGTACGACCCGAGCAGCGGGCGATGGACCGCCTCCGGGAGCATGGCCGAGGCCCGCTACGCCTTCACGGCTACGCTGCTGTCCGACGGCAGTGTGCTCGTGGCGGGCGGTGGCGTTGGCATGGTTGACGGCGTGCTGGCCTCCGCGGAGCTCTACGACCCGGGCAGCGGGCGATGGATCGCCACCGGGAGCATGGCCACGGCTCGCCTCGCCTTCACGGCGACGCGGCTGCCCGGCGGCACGGTGCTCGTGGCGGGCGGCGGCCCCAAGGACGAGGCAACGGCGCGGTCCGCCGAGCTGTACGACCCGAGCAGCGGGAAGTGGACCGCCACCGCGAGCATGGCCGAGGCCCGCTTCGGCCACACAGCGACCCTGCTGCATGACGGCACGGTCCTCGTGGTGGGCGGCTACCTCTTCGCCGGGCCCGACCCCCTGAAGTCCGCCGAGCTCTACATCCCGCGGGGCGGGTTCTAGGACGACGAGGCGGAACAAGCCCTGCAGAAGGAGATCTCATGACCACGCGAAGCACCATCACGCGGGCGGCACTGGCACTCGCCCTGCTCGCGCTGGCGGGAATCCTCATCTGGGTCGGGGCGACACGGGCCAGCAACGGTCAGACGACCGTCGCCGTACTCATCCTCCTGTCTGCCCTCCTGCCATTGGCGGCGGCCGGGCTGCTCTTCATTCGTCCGGGAATCGGAGCGGCACTCGCCATCTTCGCCGCGCTGCTCGGGGCTTTCTGGGGGCTCCTGCTGTCATTCTGCCTGGGTTGCAGCCCTACGCCAGTCAGTACGGAGTCCATTGCGCTCCTCGTCGCCGCGGCGGCGGTCTTCGCGCTGGCCCTGGTCGAGCTCGTGACACTCGGCCTTGCCTGGGTCGCCATCGCGATCGCGGTCGTCGTCTTCGCCTTGGTGTTCTCGAGCAACCTTCTGATCCTCGCCGCTGGGCTTGTCGTAGCCGCGGTCGTCGCCTGGCTGATGTTCAGGCGACGTGGATCGGGTAGCGGCGCGTGAGCGGACGGAAGGTGATGCTCGGCGCGAGCGTCCCAGTGGCATGGCACGTCGGGCGGCTGGCAGCGTCGGTCAATGCGCTGGTGCCCGCACTCTCGGCATGCGGTCCCGCTCCACATGGAGGCAGCGCGGCGGCGGCCGCTCAGGCCGCTGACGACCGCCATACGATCATCCCAGCGCCTCGACCGGCAAGGAGGTGGCCTTCGCGCCCGAAGGACGGTCACGGGAGCGAACGGGTCGAGGTAACAGGGGGCACTGCCGAACGTCTCCCTGCTACATACCGACCGGAGGACAGGATGCGCTCCTCGCGCTCGCGGTTCGCAACGACGATCATGGTGGGACTGCTGGTAGCTGCCTGCGCGTCAGCCGCGAGCCCGCCCCCGGCCACGACGCCGCCCCCGAGATCGTCGCCGCCGGCCACCACCCCGCCCGCGACATCGCCACCTGCCACGACCCCGCCCCCGACACCGTCACCGCCGGCAGTCATCCCCACAATCGGCCGGATCGCGGCCGGCTACCAATACACCTGCGCGCTCACGAGCGGCGGTGGGGTCAAGTGCTGGGGTTCCAACGATTCCGGCCAGCTCGGCAACGGCACAACGACCGACAGCAATACCCCGGTCGATGTCGCGGGTCTTGCGAGCGGTGTCAGCGCGATCGCCGCAGGCGGCGGACACACCTGCGCGCTCACGAGCGCGGGCGGCGTCAAGTGCTGGGGCGGCAACTCCGCGGGCCAGCTCGGCAGTGGCATCAGCACCGACAGCCGCGTCCCAGTCGACGTGCCGGGCATGGAGAGCGGCGTCAGCGCGATTGCCGCGGGCGGCGGACACACCTGCGCGCTCACGAACGGCGGTGGGGTCAAGTGCTGGGGCGACAACTCGTACGAGCAGCTCGGGACCGGCACCACGACCGACAGCAGCGTCCCGATCGCCGTTTTGGGCCTCGCGAGCGGTGTAACCGCAATTGCCGCGGGCGATATCCATACCTGCGCGCTCACGAGCGGCGGCGGGGTCAAGTGCTGGGGATACGAAGGCTCCGGCGGGCTTGGCAGTGGCGTCCCCGCCGACGTTCGGGGCCTCGCAACCGAGGTCAGCGCGATCGCCGCGAGCTACGAACAAACCTGCGCGCTCACGACCGGCGGCGCGGTCAAGTGCTGGGGCGGCTCCAACGGCGCTGTCCCGCTCGACGTCGCTGGCCTAGGAAGGGAGATCAGCGCAATCTCCGCGGGGTTCGGGCAGACCTGCGCGCTCACGACCGGCGGCGCGGTCAAGTGCTGGGGCGGCTCCAACGGCGCTGTCCCGCTCGACGTCGCTGGCCTCGCGAGCGGGGTCATCGCGATCGCGGTGGGCGGCCGGCACGCGTGTGCGGTGTTGCGCGGCGGTGGGGTCAGGTGCTGGGGCGACAATTGGGATGGCCAGCTTGGAAACGGCAGGCCGTGCAGCAGCTGGAGCAGCAGCATCGTCCCGGTCGACGTGGACTTCGCCGGGCCTAGTTCCGGCAGCGAGCCGCCCGGAACGCCGATCGACCGGATCGAGCACGCGACCGGTACGACGGACGTCGTGCTCCGGTTCGACCGCGGCCCGGACTTCGCGGTGGGGGACCTGGTGGGCGAACTCTTCCAGCCGGGTCCCGAATTCACCCTGTATGGCGATGGAACGGTGATCTTCCGGAACGATCTCGCACAACGACCCCCGGCCAAGGGTCCGATCATCCGCGGCGGTCCGTTCCTGACCGCCCACCTCGACGAGGACCAGGTCCAGTCGCTACTGCGGTTCGCCCTCGGGGAGGGTGGACTCGAGACCGCCTGCGAGCGGTATGAAACGCAAGATAGCGATGTCGCTGGCTCCGATGTCTTCACGATCCGCGCCGGCGGTCTCGACAAACGCGTCGAGAACCTGGGCTCTGGTCCCTTCGGGGCACTCACCGACTACCTCCGAAACTTCGACCGAAGCGGCATCCCGACAAGCGTCTGGGTGCCCGACCGCTACCGGGGCAACCTGCTCGACGCAAGCATCTTCCAGTACATCGGAGACGGCCTGACTCCCGGCCTTGCCGAGACCGGTACCGTCCCCTGGCCGTGGCCGGGTATCGCTCCCGGGGAGTTTGTCGGGCTGGCGGATCTGAGCTCAGGGCGCCGGGTCACGTCAGCGGACGAGGCGGCCGTGCTGGGCCTCTCCGACAACGGCGGCGTCGTTCAGCGGATCTACCTCCTCGGGCCGGACGGCAAGACGATCTACTACTTCTCCCTCTGGCCGATGCTCCCCGACGAAACGGGCTGACGGCGGCCAGCCGGCCTCGCCATCGCTCTCGCCCGCGTACGACACGAACCTCGTCTGGCGCTTCTTGCAGTCGGAAGATGGGTGTCCGCTTCAGCAGCACGATCCGGCAGAACCCGACAACCCGTCGGCTGATCGAGGCGGTCCCCGGAGGAAGCCTGTGCCCGATCCCGTACTGGATCGCAGGGGGAGCCGACGTGGCCGAGACGACGTACACCCCCTTCGCCGACCAGAAGGATGCCCGACCGGCCCGTCGCCTCACCGTCCACCTCGTGGCTCCGGGGCTGGCGTCAGCCTGTGAGGGAATCGGTCGTAGGGCGTTCATGGTGTCTCGCCGAGGGTCATCGATCCACCATTCGCGGCTCCTCGGCCCCGCCCGGGTCTCCGCGCGGCGCCACCTGTCGGCCGAACCCCTCAAATGGGCCTTCCCAGGCCGTCAGCCGACGAGGTTCGGTGGATTCGGGCTTATGAACCTGCTTCGTGTTATCAGAAACTCGACGCTGATGACCCAGGTCCCGACGTGCCTGCCCGAGGCTCGCGGAGCGGCAACGCGCCGGATCCGGCTCGATTCGGCCAGTGGCGCCGGGCGCCGTCGCTTCATACCACGAACCACGTTCGTATCCCGGAGAAACGGCCAGGCCGAGCCGGTCCCCGCCCGCTCCCTCGCTCGCCACGCCCACGGCCCCTCACCCGACCCTCGGGTGCGCCGCCCGCCAGCGCTCCACGAACTCGTCGAGGCGCACGATCGCCACGCCCGGGAACGAGGTCCACGCGTCGAGCAGCTGCTCGAGCGAGCGGAGCCGGCCGCCCCGTCCGGTCACCTCGGGGTGCATCGTCAGGGTCAGCAGGCCGCCGGGGACCCGCTCGTAGGCGAACTCGAACTCGGCCTGCCAGACGTCGGCGACCTCGTTCGGCGCCTTCATCGGCCCCTGCCCCTGGGACGGCATCTCGTAGTGGTCCCAGTCGTCGAGATGCCAGGCGACCGGGACCTCACCAGGTCGGTCTCGGCGCCGAAGCGGTAGGCGGAGCGCGGGTCGGCCCGGTCGAGGTCGTCGCCGGTCCGCTGGTAGTAGGGCGTGAAGTCGTCGGCCATGAGTGAGGAGTCGTACAGGAACCCCTGCTCGAGGAGCAGCTCCTGGGTCCGGTAGCTCGAGCGCCAGTAGGGCGCCCGGTAGCCCCGCGGGCGCGATCCCGTGAGACGCTCGATGCGGTCGATCCCCTTCTCGAGGATCGCCCGCTCGTCGGCCTCGGGCGGGACCGAGACGTCCTCGTGACAGTAGCCGTGGTGGGCGATCTCGTGGCCCGCGTCGCGGATCCGCGCGCAGAGCTCGGGGAAGGTGTCGATGGCGTGGCCGGGCACGAACCAGGTGACGCGCCAGCGGCGCTCGCGCAGCGAATCGAGGATGCGCGGCGCCCCGACCCGCGCCCCGAACTCGCCGCGCGTCTGCCAGCTCCGCGGCCGCCGCTCGACGAGCGGGACGGTCGGTTCGTCGAGGTCGAAGGTGGGGGCGATGGAGAGGCGGATCTCGCCGGCCGTCGTCAGATCTCCCTGCGGAAGAGGATCCGGTCCTCCCCGTCGTACTCGTAGTCCGGGTAGGCGAGCGTCCCGTAGAGGCGCATCGTCCCGGGGCCGCTCTCCGGCTCGAAGCCAAGGGCGCGGTGGAAGGCGACGGCGATCGGGTCGCCCGGCCAGACCGGGCAGACGACGCCCCGCGCCCCGCGCGCCCGGGCCAGGGTGAAGAAGCGCTCGCAGAGCTGGCGGCCGATCCCCCGACGGCGCAGGTTCGGGTTGACGGCGCCGGCCTGGACGTATGCCTCGGCCGGCCGGTCGGGGCTGACGAAACCGACCACGTAGCCCGCCGTCTTCCCCTCGGCCGTCTCGGCGAGGAGCGAGGTCGAGGCGAAGTGCATGAGCAGGAACCGCCCGAACGCCAGGTGCACCTTCCGGCCGCCGTACCAGTCGTCGACCAGGGCGACCAGGCGCGGGTGGTCCGACTCGCCCGGATGACGCCAGCGCAGGTCGCTCGGGCCAGGCGCCAGGGCGACCGATTCGGCCGCGGCGAGGGCGGCGGGGTCAGGCGAGGCCGCCGGCCGGCCGCTCGGCTCGTCCCGGTTCATCGGGCGCTCCAGGCGGCGACCGCGAGCAGGACGGCGAGTGCGAGCGCGTCGAGCGGGCTCGCCTGCTGCGCGTAGAAGTCGAGGATCGAGGTCGTCGCGATCCGCTCGCCGAGCGTCGTCGTCGCCCCCGGGGTCGTCGCCATCTGATAGAGGTAACCGCCGGCCTGGGCCGTCAGCCAGGCGGCGCCGGCGGCGGTCAGCGCGAGGAGGGTGACGCGCCGATCGCGCCCGCGAGCCGCTCCGCGCCACGCGCCGGCCGTCGTCGTCGTCCCGATCAGCCAGCCGGCGAAGATCGCCACCGCGAGGAGGCCGGCCTGCACGTCGAGGGCCGTCGCCCCGATCCAGAGCCCCGCCCCGAGCGGGGCCACGCCCGCACCGTAGAGGGCCGCCGCGCGAAGGTCGGGCGGGGCGGTGGCCGGGGGCGCCGAGGGGTCGGGCATCTGCGCCACTGTAGCGCGGCGAACGGTAGACTAGGGCCCCGATGCCGAATCCCTACCGCGGGGAGATCCCGCCCGACCCGAACGCCGGTCACCCGGCCGGCGCCGCGCGACTGCGCGCCGCGGCTCCGCGGATCGCCGCGCTCGCGCTCCAGGAGGCGCTGGCGCGCGACGCCTCGTTTCGAGACCGCTACGACGACGCGAAGCTGCGCCTCTTCCTGCGCGACTACGAGGCGCACCTCGAGCGCGTGGCGCGGTCCCTCGCCTCGGGGAGCGACTACTGGGTCCAGGAGTGGGGGGAGTGGATCGCCGCCGTGATGCGCCGCCGCCGCGTCCTCACCTCCGACCTCGTGACGCTCATCGCGGCGATCGGTCCCGCGGCGAAAGCCGTCCTCTCGCCCGCCGAGCAGGAGGCGCTCGACGGGATCCTCGACCGTTGGGTCGCCCGGCAGGCGAGGAACCGCAAGCTGGCCGGCGACCGAAAGCGCAACCCGATCCTCGCCTTCTTCTGGAGGGGCGTCGGCATCGCCGACTGATCCCCGAGCGCCGGCGCGGCCAGCGTCCCCATCGGCCGCCGCAGATCGCCCGATCCGCCTCAGCGACCGGTCGTCGGGCGAAGATCCCCGGGTCCGCCCGTGACGTACCGCCCAGAGATGGAGCTCGAGACGCCGCTCCAGCCGGTCACTCCCCGCCGGGGCTGGCGCGACCCGGCGATCCTCGTCGCCGCGCTCCTCGTCGTCGCTGTCGGCCTCCTCGTCTGGCGGCCCTGGAGCGGCGCGGACGACGGACGCGGTCTCGTCGCGGCGCCGTCCGCTTCGCCGTGGGTGGCGTCGCCCTCGGACGCCGTGGCGGCCATGCCGGTCTCGGCGTCCCCGGCCGCCTCGCCTCCCGCGAGCCCGTTCCCGTCGCCGACGAGCGACCCCCCGACGCCGACAGGTGAGCTTCCATCGGCGAACCTCTTCGCGCGGCAGTGGAGCATCGTCGCCATCTTCGACCCGTCCCATGCCGGCCCGGACGCGGTCCGCTGGGTCACCCAGCAGCCGGTCACCGTCTCGCGCCGCCCGCTCCCGATCCGCTCCGGGCCGCCGCGCTGGATCTGCCCGCTGCCCGGCGAGTTCCGGCGGCCGCTCGCCGCCCACGCCCCCGCCGGCAAGGTGCGCCTCATCGGCGTCGCGTTCCCGCCGTCCGAGGGCGCCTGGGGCGTCACCGTGGCGGTCGAGGAGGGATCGGCGCTGGCGATCCGCGAGATCTACCTCCGCGACATCCCGCCGCACATGACCCCGCCCCTCACCCCCTGGGTCCGTGTCTTCGCCCTGGCCGACGGCGGCGTCTGGCCGGCCGGGATCTACCGCTTCACGGTCGCCTTCCCCGACGCGAGCCACCGCTACCTCTACGCCTGCGTCGGGGTCTGACCGGGGGCGGTCGGGCACCGGCGACCGGCGGTGGATCGTTGGCCCGATGGCACGCGCCGGGACGTCGGACTGGAGAATCACCCAGGCCACCCGGGGTTCCGGGAGGTTCTTGGCCAGCCCCCGTCCCTGGAGCGTCACGAAGCGGACGTAGGCGGTGTCATCGAGTCCCAGCCTCGCCACCAGCTCGGCACGGCTCTGCCGCGCCAGGGCTGGGTCCGCCGGCGCGGCAGAGAGCCCCTGCGGGAGCCCCGCACCGCCGCACCCCGCTGCCCCGCCCGTCAGGCGGGGTCGACCACCACGCCGGTGAGGGAGCGGAGGTGCTCGGGCAGCTCGGCCGCCTCGTCGGCGGTGTAGCCGGGCCCGCGCAGCCGGTCGCCCTCGAAGAAGTCGACGTATCGGGCGTGGTGCTCGGCGGCGTAGCGGTACGCCTCCGCGATGCCGACCCAGCGGAGCTCCGGCCGCTCGGCGAGGATGGCGCGAGGCAAGTAGCCGCCGGCGCGCATCTCCAGGAGCTGGCGCACGGTGAGCCGCGTGTTGTAGCAGAAGGGCTCGCCATTCATCACGAGCGGGTCGACCTTCACCCACTTGATCGTCACGGCCGCATTCTCGCACGGCCGACTCCGAGGCGGGCGGACGTCCCCGGCCGACCCTCCGGCGGGGGTCGGTGCTACGATGGGCCTCCGGCCGCTGCACGGCCGGAGCAGAAGGACGGGAGCGATGCCCGACGAGCAGACGACGACCACCCCCGCCGCCCCCAGCGCCACCGACACGGCTGGAGCGCCCGTCTCGCCGTTCGACGCGCAGCGGCGCGCCACCGAGCTGGCGATCCTCGACGGGCTGCGCAACGTCGTCGACCCCGAGATCGGCATGAACGTCGTCGAGCTCGCCCTGATCAGGCAGATCATCCTGGGCGAGGACCAGACCGAGATCAAGATGGTCCTGACGACGCCCTTCTGCCCCTACGCCGGGTCGCTCATCCAGCAGATCCAGGAAGAGACCGAGGCGGTGGTCGGGCATGCTGTCAAGGTGACGCTCCTGGCCGAGCGCTGGGATCCGCGCGACGCGGGACTGATGTGGTGACCCGCCGGGCCGCCCTCCGGGGCTCCGGCCGCGTGCCGTGAACCGCCGGCCGGCGATCCGCGACTCGGCGGTGGCGACCGGCCGGGGCGACGACGGGACGACCGGCCTCCTCTACGGCGCCGCGCGCGTCGGCAAGGACGACCCCCGCGTCGAGGCGTACGGCACGGTCGACGAGGCGGTCGCGGCGCTCGGGGTCGCCCGCGCGGACCTTGGCCTCAAGCACCAGTACGGGACGCTGCCGCCGTCGCTCGGCTGGATGGGCGACCTGCTCCTCCGCCTCCAGCGTGAGCTCTTCGTGGTCGGCGCCGAGCTGGCCGCCGATCCGGCCGCCGCGGATCGTCTCGAGGAGGGGACGTCGCGGGTCGGCGCGGAGATGCTCGAGGGGCTCGAGACGATCCTGGCTGACCTGGAGCGCCACGTCACGATGCCCCGCGAGTTCGTGGTGCCCGGGGAGACGCGGCTCTCCGCGTCGCTCGAGCTGGCGCGCACCGTCCTGCGCCGCGCCGAGCGTCGCGCCGTCGCTCTTCAGCGCGACGGCCAGCTTCCGGGGGGGTGGCTGGTCCCGTACCTCAACCGGTTCGCCGATCTCCTCTGGGTCCTCGCCCGTGCCGCCGAGCAGGCCGAGTCGCGCGCCGCGACCCCGGCCCGCGCCGCGCCGCGACGGGGAGCGCGCCGCCTCCCGCCGGAGGGGTAGATCGCGGGCGATCGCGGCGCCTTCTTAACCGCTTCCTGATCGTCCCTTGACCGGCCCGTGCTATCGTGGCCGCCTACACCCGGATCCAGTCCGGGTCGAGCGAGGGAACCGCACCACGATGTTCGACAACCGCAGCGATCGGCCCTACGCGGGGTGGCAGCCGACGCCGAACCAGCTGAGCGCGCAGCCCGCGCAGGCCGTCGTCGGGGTCCGCGAGGGCTTCCTCACCGAGAGCTTCATCTGGATGTTCGCGGCGCTCCTGGTGAGCGCCTTCACGGCCGGGCTCGTCCTCGTCAACGAGGCGGCCATGACGAGGGTCTTCGAGAACTACTTCGTGCTCGTCATGGCAGAGCTCGGCCTCTACTTCGGCATCGTCTTCCTGATCAACAGGATCAACGCCCTGGTGGCGCTCGGCCTGCTCTTCGTCTATGCCGCGCTCAACGGCCTGACGCTCGGGGCGATCGCCGCCATCTACGCCACCACGACCGCCGGTCTCAGCGGCGTCCTGGCCGCCTTCATCGGCGCAGCGGCGATCTTCGGCGGTGCCGCCGTGTACGGCTACGCCACCGGTCGCGACCTGGCGAGCTTCCGGGGGATCCTCTTCGTCGGCGTGCTCGGCATCTTCGTCATGTCGATCGTCAACATCTTCATTGGCGGTGGGACGCTCAGCTTCGTCATCGGCGTCGCCGGCGTGGTGATCTTCACCGGCCTGACCGCCTACTACGTGCAGACGCTGAAGAACGGCACGCTGATGGGGGTCAACGGGCGCGACAAGGCGGGCGTCATCGGGGCCCTTCTCCTCTACGTCCTCTTCATCAACATCTTCCTGATGCTGCTGCGGATCTTCGGGTCCGGCCGCCGCTGACGCGGGCGCACCGGGCCGCCGCGGGGCGCGCGGCCGCGGCATGGAAACCTTCGACACGATCCGGACGAGGCGCTCGATCCGGCGCTTCGCCCCGACGCCCCTCCCCGACGACGCGGTCCGCCGCATCCTGGAAGCCGGCCGCCACTCCGGCTCCTCGATGAACGAGCAACCCTGGACGTTCCTGGCGACCCGTGATCGCGCCACCCTCGCGGCCCTGGCGACGGTCGGCGACCATGCCGGGCACCTGGCCGGCGCCGCTCTCGGCGTCGCCATCGTGACGCCGCCGCTCGACCCGGAGGGCTGGCTCATGTTCGACGTCGGCCAGGCGGCGACCCAGATGATGCTGGCGGCCTGGGCCGAGGGGATCGGCTCCTGCATCGCCAGCGTCTACCGCCACGACGACGCCCGGCGGATCCTGGGGCTGCCGGCCGACCGGACGGTCGACTGCCTCCTCTCTTTCGGCTACTCGGCCGAGCCCCCGCGCCCGCCGCGCGCCGGCGGCCGGCAGCCGTTCGACCGGGTCGTCCGCTGGGAGCGCTGGTAGGGGGGTCGGCGCGGGCGCCCCAGCGGGTCAGGGCCTGTGGACGAAATCCCTGAGCACGAGGACCGTGTGATGGAATCGGCGACCGAGAATGGCCGA
>Ga0209212_1008990_pt1 | contig 10568 bp, 10 predicted proteins | sample RifGroC2_FD_183996 | JGI IMG/M metagenome (GOLD analysis project Ga0209212, IMG submission 183996) | Groundwater microbial communities from Rifle, Colorado, USA - Groundwater C2 (SPAdes) (version 2) | ecosystem: Environmental > Aquatic > Deep subsurface > Groundwater | place: Rifle, Colorado... | reverse complement strand
TCTCCACTCAGTCTCGATACGGTTCAAGCGATTCCTCTTGAAGTGGTTAAAACTGATTTGATCACCAATACCGCACTCCTTCGTTTCAAAAAGAAGTTGATCATCAACACTCCTGACCATATGATCGGCAACGTGGAATCGGTGTTCCTCGGATCCTCGGTCCTCGCGCTTGGATTTCCGTTCGGACATCAGGAACTGCACAACCTCGCCGTCCAGAGCGGGGTGATTGCCTCGAAAGTCTCGTTACGGGACCACGTGAACCTCTTCCTTTTCGACAGTGCCATCCACACAGGAATGGCAGGTGGTCCACTGGTGAACTATGATGATGGTCGGGTGATCGGTATCATGATGGGATTGTTTGTCCCCAACGAGGATGGCGGAGATTTCATACGTGGATCACACCCGGGATACGAAACCAGCTTCAGCTACGCTGTTTCCATCGAATATGGAAAAGCGATGATCGAGGAACTGGGTCTTTCCTTGTTATAATCCTGAGGAGTCCACTGCCTGCGACCAACGGGCAAGGAGTCCTCGAAATCCATTTGCTGTCACACCCCTTCTGGTTTATGGGGAAGGCGATACATGGTTGAACGACGTACGACCAGGCGACTCTGGTATTCCACACGGGTGACAGCTCCGGCATCATGCTCTCTTGATGCCGCATCATGACGGGATATCTTGTTGTAGATCAATCGGACGGCGCTCTTTCCCCGTTGGATTATCGAATGTTCCACGGTTGTGAGCCCCACTCCGGTGAAATTCGAAGGATAGATGTTGTCAAATCCACAGACGCTGTACTGTTCGGGAATCTGATGCCCGCTATCCTTGATGGCATCGATGATGCCGTATGCGACCATGTCATTGATGGCAACCAATGCCGTAACCTGTGGCTTCTCGGCAAGACAGCGCAGTGCCAGCTTGTATCCTGTTCTATGTTCTATATCGACGGTGTGCAATTCGGTCTCTGCGGAAATCTCCTCGGTAAACAGGTGGATTTTCACATCATGCCGATGCGACTGCTTCAATGCTGCCTTGATTCCTTCATATCGACGTACCCGTGCGCTGTGTTGTGAGTTCAGACTGGTGGTGATGTATGCGATATGGGTATGGCCCATGTCCAGCAGATGTTCTCCCACCAACAATCCTGCCTTGAAGTTGTTCACATCCACCGTATCGATTCCCAGTTCGTTCTGCTTGTCCCCGACAGCCACGACCGGTATCGTCTCATGCAATTTCTGCACCAGCTGCGGTTGCTGTGGGATCATGGCGAACACGACGCCAGCGACCAATGGGTCCTTCGCGAATTCACAGACCCACCGCTCCCTGTCGATATTCCAGTAGGTGGTGATCAGCATGGTTTGCAATCCACAGGCTTGCGCTTCCTGTTCCATCCCCTGGATCATCGTGGCGAAATAGGGGTTGATTACGGAAGGACAGACCAGCAGCAAGATATTGTTGGTCCACTTCGCCCGTTTGTTCTCGTAGCCGAGCCGTCGTGCAATCGTATAGACCGACTCGATTGTTTCCGGGGAGAAGCGGTTCAGGTGCTTGCCATTGAGTATCATCGAAATGCTCGCTGTCGATACATGGGCTTCTCTAGCGATATCGTCAAGTGTGATTCGTTTCTTCATGTTCGTCATGCTCTGCTTCCTTTGTCGCCGCCTGCAACCTTCGGATCTTTTGGTACCCGCCAGTCATACAATAATATTAAGCATAATTAAGCAGATAATACAATGCAATTAGATTAATAAATAAGCAGAATTTATTACTAATGTGTATAATTTAAAGTAATTATCTAATAATAATATTTGACATACGGATTGAACGGGTTTAGTATTCGCAATACGGTGAGTAACTTCTTAAGCAAGGTAGTTGCCATCGGGGTCCAGGTAATCACCAAAGAAAAGAGAGGTATGGTTCATGAAGAGAAGAAGTTTGATGGTTGTATTGGCATTGGTGTTGATTTCATCAATGGTTCTGTTTGCAGCGGGCAAGCAGGAAGCGGCTGCAGGAGATGATTACAAATTGGTGTTGAGACTTAGCCATGTATTCAGTCCGGCTGAACAGCTCACTATTTCCATGGATGAAGTTGCCGCAAGTATTTACGAAAAGACAAATGGCGCCATCGAAATCCAGACGTTCCCACAGGCTCAGTTGCCGGCATACAAAGAGGGAGTGGAGCAGGTGGTCCGTGGTGCGGATTTCATTTCCGTCGAAGACCCTTCATTTATCGGCGACTACGTTCCCGATATCAAGGCGCTCTACGCTCCGATGATGTACCAGAGTTTTGACGAATATGTGGATCTCGTACGACGTCCTGTCGTTCAGGAGATGGTCGCAAAAGCTGAAGAGCAGGGAATCAAGATCCTGGCTCTCGATTTCATCTATGGATTCAGGAATCTCATCACCGATAAGGTAATCAAGACTCCTGCTGATCTGGCGGGAATGAAGATCAGGGTACCCGGTACCGTGACCTACATCGACACCCTCACAGCGATGGGAGCCATTGCGACTCCACTGCCTTGGGGCGAGACCCTCTCTGCCGTGCAACAGGGTGTCATCGATGGACTCGAAGGTTCGGAGTTCACCAACATCGGAACCCGCGTCTATGAAACCCGTGCGAAGAACGTCGCCACCACCCGTCATATTCTCGGGACCTGTGGTGTCTATATCTCAACAGACGTATGGGCGAAGATTCCCGAGCAGTATCAATCGATCATTCAGGAAGAGTTCACCAAGGGTGCGGACCATATGGTCAACCTGCTCAAGTCCCAGCACGCTGGCGTAGTGAAAGAGCTGGAGTCTTATGGTGTGAAGTTCAACGACGTGGATGGGGATGCATTCAGAAAGGCACTTGCGCCGTTGTACGTAGAACAGGCCGGCATGACCCCCGGAGTGTTCCAGACTGTATTTGCGGAATTGGATTCCATGCGATAACATGGAGTGACGGACGCACGGAGCTGTTCTGTTCCGTGCGTCATCTTTTTTATCTGGGGAGCATTATGGGCGCACTACTGAACAGGTTGTACAAGAATTTGGAAGTGATACTGAGTGCATGTTTTCTATCCATCACCGTCGGGGTAGTCATCCTCAACGTGATACTCCGGTATGTGTTCGACGGTGGACTGTTCTGGATCGAAGAGGTGGCCACCACGGCATTCCTCTGGAGTGTGTTCATCGGATCGGCTGCCGCATACAAGCGAAAGATGCATATCGGTATCGATCTGATCACGAAACTCTTTCCGGAGCGAGTCCGTGAGGTCATCTCGAGTGTCATCAATGTGCTGATGGCCGTAATCAATGGATATGTCTGTTATCTGAGTATCCTCATGATCAATGCCAACAAGCTGAAACGGACCCCGGTCCTGGATGTTCCTGCGATGTACATTAATCTGGCGATTACCGTGGGTTTCGGTCTGATGACCATTCACTCGATTCAGTTTCTCATCACAGAGGGGATCCTCCTTGTTCGAGGCAGGAGAGATTTGCCCCGTATGTCTTCATAAGGATACAGGTATGACATTATTTCCGATCGTCATCGTCATGGTGCTCTACTTCTCCAGCATACCGATCGCGTTTGCGCTCATAGCTGCAGCCCTGGCTTATTTCACCTTCGCTTCAACAGGGACTCCTCCCGATCTCATCCTGCAGCGATTCATCACCAGCGCATCGTCCTTTCCCCTTCTGGCCGTTCCGTTCTTCATCATGGTCGGGGAGATCATGAACTACAGCGGTATCAGCGCCAGTCTCATGAAGATGGCCGATGTGTTGACCGGTCATATGAAGGGTGGTCTTGCTCAGGTCAATGTGGTATTGAGTACGCTGATGGGAGGTATCTCCGGGTCAGCCAATGCCGATGCCGCGATGCAAGCGAAAATATTGGTCCCGGAGATGGAGAAAAGGGGCTACGGTGTGGCATTCTCGACCGCCATCACCGCTGCCTCATCTGCGATCGCACCGGTGATTCCCCCCGGAATCAATCTGATCATCTATGCACTGATCGCCCAGGTCTCCGTCGCCAAGATGTTCATCGGAGGATATGTTCCCGGTATACTCATGTGTGTTTCGCTCATGGTTGCGGTGAACATTATCTCACGACGTCGTGGGTATCTGCCAGTGCGGGACAAGATGTCTCCACCGAAAGACATTTTCCTTCAGTTCAAGGAATCGATCTGGGCGTTGCTGTTGCCGTTCGGTATCATCATGGGAATCAGATTCGGTGTGTTCACTCCCACCGAGGCTGGTGCTATCGCCGTGCTGTTCTGTACTGTTGTCGGCGTTTTCTTCTACAAACAACTCAGATGGAAGCATATTCCTATCATTCTCAAGAATACGGTGTATTCAACCAGCGCGGTGATTCTCATCATCGTAGCGGCCAACGTGTTCGGTCTCTATCTGAGCTGGGAACGGATTCCCCACAGTCTTACCCAGATACTGATGACCTTCTCAGCGTCTCCGTGGATGATGCTTGCACTGATCAATGTCTTTCTCCTCTTGATGGGGATGTTTCTGGAGGGTGGAGCAGTGCTGATCATCGTCGCTCCGTTGCTTGTTCCGGTCATGCGTATGATGGGATTGGATATGATCCATTTCGGTCTAATTCTCATCGTGAATATTATGATCGGTGGGATCACCCCTCCTTTCGGCTCAATGATGTTCACCACCTGTTCCATCACCAAGGTTCCCGTGGGAGATTTCATCCGGGAGGTGTGGCCATTCATCATCGCCCTACTGGTCGTGCTGATTATCGTGACGTATGTTCCCTCCATAGTGTTGTTATTGCCGAATCTGTTGTGATAGTTTTTCTTTCCCGGGAGGAGTGATGATGGCGACGATGAAAGTGTATGCCCACAGAGGGCTCAGCGGACTGTACCCGGAAAATACCATGATCGCGTTTCAGCGTGCCGTGGAGGCGAAATTCGATGCCATCGAGCTTGATGTGCAGCTTACCCGTGACGGGCAGGTTGTTATTATCCATGACGAGACTATTGATCGCACCACCGATGGCTCCGGCCTGGTTATGTCGTATTCGCTTGCTGATCTTCGTCGATTTGATGCATCCCGCGTTCGTCCGGAGGCGGGATGCGGCACCAGAATACCCTCCTTCGAGGAGTACTGTGAATGGGCATCCTCAGATCCTTCGGTGCACACCAATATCGAGATCAAATCATCGGTGATCTTCTATCCGGGATTGGAGGAGAAGACCTTTGCGATCATCCAAAAGTATCATCTGGAGGATCGTGTGTTCTTCTCTTCCTTCAACCACCTCTCACTGATACTCTTGCAGCAGATTGCTCCTGGTGTTCCTTTGGGCCTTCTGGTGGAGGCGCAAGGGCTGGTGCATGCAGGAAGCCTCTGTAGCCGTTTCGGCTTCGATTATTTTCACCCGGCACTTCCCTCGGTGACCCCAGAAGGTGTTGCAGAATGTCACGACCATGGAGTCGGCGTGCAAGTCTGGACAGTGGATGCCCAGGTGGATTGGGACCGGATGGTCGCCGCCAATGTCGATGCGGTGTTCTCGAACTTTTCCCCGTCGACACGGGGCTGAATGAATTCGATCCGCTTGATTCATATTACGTCTGGAAGGACCGGGTCAGTGAAACGACATCCGAGCTAACCCAGGCATAATAAATTCCTATCTTCTTGGTGTCTCCCGTTGATGCGGGTTGCACTTCAACTTTATTTCTTTCTACTATAGAGTGAGAGGTGTGGGGGAGACCGATATGGATGGTAAGATAAGAGCTGATATACACGCTGGACTGGAAGTGCTTATTGTCCTCAAGCAGGACCAAGCCACCGGTGCCACCACCAAAGGTGTGGTCAAGGACATCCTGACAAACTCTAGCATGCATCCGCACGGTATCAAGGTCCGCCTTGAGAGTGGTGAAGTAGGGCGGGTGAAGGAGATTCTATCACGGACATAACCACTTCAACTACACAAAAGAACAACCCCCTCCATGGCATAACGCTGGAGAAATTGCTTCTGCGCCTAGTCGATTACTACGGCTGGGAAGGGTTGTTCGACATGCTGCCGCTACAATGCTTCTATAACGACCCCAGCATCAAATCCAGCTTGAAGTTCCTACGCAAGAACCTTTGGGCGCGGACAAAGCTGGAGCATATCTACCTGGACCTTGAATTTACCCTAAACGAGGAATCGAGGCATTAGTGATACCGCAGCAGCGGTAGGCTGAAAAAGCTGGATATTTTTCTTTATATGCGAAGACTCTAGGATACACCCTTTGGTATAGTTGCATTGCAGAACATAACCAATCAGCTTTATGTAGATCCCAATAACAGCAAAACTCCCTGCATTGCAAGGAGTTTCTGTTTTGGGCCCAGAAGGACTTGAACCTTCGACCCACGGATTATGAGTCCGATGCTCTAACCAACTGAGCTATAGGCCCGACTTTGGTGATAATACGGATAAAGTCCGATGCTGTCAACATTCCGGGCGGTGGATAACGCATAATCCTCTACTCCCGTTGAGTATCGCGCACATAATACCTGCGTTCTTGTCAGGTCAAATAACCTCGTGGTGACAAGCCTGGAGTTTTATAAAAATGGATTGGTGTCGCTTCGCAGCAGGACCTCGTTGAACCCGAGGCTTTCCAGTATCTTCAGGCTCGATTCCTTCTCCCTTTCGGGGATCCAGCGCAGTGAAAGACGTATCAGGGACTCCTGGGCAACCTCGACAGAAGGGCGGAATCCGATCGAATGGAACTTCTCGAAGAGCTGCAGGACTGTCCTGGTGAGAACGTTCCGAGTTGTACGCGGTACCAACCGGTATCGCCCGGACGGTTGTACTTCGATTCGGGCACGGCCGGCTCGTACAGGATCTCCAATTCCACCGGTATGATACCCCGTTCATACATGTCTATCGCCCGGGCGGCGGCAGGAGTCAGATCTATGATGCGGCCATCGACAAACGGACCACGGTCGTTGATACGAACATCGACCGACAGACCATTGTTCACATCATGAACACGCACTATGGTGCCGAATTTCAGGTTCTTGTGGGCTGCGGCCAGGGCATCCGGATCGAACTGCTCTCCATTGGCCGTCAAGGGTCCATTCGGATCGCTGTCGTACCAGGAGGCGATACCACTCTCGCGGGGAACCTCGGCAAAGAGCGAAACGCCGGGAACCAGGAGAAAGACTGCCAGGAGCACCATCGCCATGATCTGTTTCATACGACAATTATATGCACATATGGGGGAAATGGAAAGGAAACGGGTAGGGAATCGGCAGAAATTGCACCTCCAGTCTTGTCACCACTACACAGTACCCGCTATAATCGCCCCCATGAACAATCAATCCATATCTTTACATTGGGCGGATATATACGCCGACAAGATCATCCGCGAGAAAGGCCCGAAGGACCTCTACACCTGCGCCTCCGGCATAACCCCCTCGGGGACCGTACACATAGGAAACTTCCGCGAGATCATCTCCGTGGAACTCATCGTGCGCGCACTGCGCGACAAAGGCCAGAAGGTCCGCTTCATCTACTCCTGGGACGACTACGACGTGTTCCGCAAAGTCCCCAAGAACATGCCGAACCCGGAACTGCTCGCCACCTTCCTGCGCAAGCCCATCACCCTCGTTCCCGACACGACCGGCGCCTATTCCAACTACGCCGAAGCGAACGAGAAGGCCGTCGAGCACCTGCTGCCCGTTGTCGGCATAGAACCCGAATACCTCTACCAGGCCAAGCGGTACCGCGCATCGGACTACGCACAAGGCATGCGGACCGCTCTTGAGCACAAGGACGAAATCAAAGCCCTCCTGGACAAGTACCGGACCTCCCCGTTGCCCGACGACTGGTTCCCCATATCGGTCTTCAGCAACTTCACCGGCAAGGACACCACCACTATCCTCTCCTGGGACGGCGAGTGGGGCGTCACCTACCGCGACGACGAAACCGGGGAGACCGAGACCCTCGACCTGCGCACCACCAGTGCCGCGAAACTCCCGTGGAGAATCGACTGGCCCATGCGCTGGGCCTATGAAGGCGTCGACTTCGAACCGGCGGGCAAGGACCACCACAGCGAAGGCGGCTCGTTCGATACCTCCAAGCACGTCGTCGAAGTATTCGGTGCACAACCACCGGTCTCCTTCCAGTACGACTTCATCAGCATCAAGGGCCGCGGCGGCAAGATATCCTCCTCATCGGGAGAAGTAGTCAGCCTTCCCGACGTCCTTGAAGTCTACACCCCCGAAGTGACCCGCTACCTCTTTGTCGGCACACGGCCGAACACCGAGTTCGCCATCTCCTTCGACCTCGACGTCCTCAAGATCTACGAAGACTACGACACCTCCGAACGTATCTATTTCGGCGTCCAGGAAGCCAACGAGAAACGCAAGGCCAAGGAAAGCCGCATCTACGAATTGTCGCAGGTGAAGGATATCCCGACCGAAATCTCCTACCAGATACCCTTCCGCCACCTCTGCAACCTCTTGCAGATCAACAGCGGGGACATCGAAGCGGTCATTGCGAGCCTGCACGACGTGACACCGGGACAGACCGAACGGCTTAGACAACGCTGTGTATGCGCATGGAGATGGATATCGACCTTCTCACCGGAGGAATTCCGTTGGGTGCTCCGCGGCGAAAACGATCCGCTCATGGAATTGGACGAAACAGCCAAGAAGGCCATCGTGGAATTGCACGGGGCGGTGACCCGCCTCGACGATTTCGACGAGAAGCAACTCAGCGAGGAAATCTATGCGATCGCGAACCGTTGCGAGATTGCGGCACCCGAACTGTTCAAAGTGGCCTACGGCGTACTGATCGGCAAGGAACGCGGACCAAAACTCGCCGGATTCATCAAGACCTGTGGACAAAAAAAGGTACAGCCCATACTCGAGCGGTACCTGTAGGATTGGAATTTTGGGTTTTCCAGTTTTCTAGGAAAGGATCCTATCCAAGACGATACGATTCTTCCGCCATTTCGGTTGGGCCTTCACCCGGAGGTCCAACTGTACCTTTTTCCCGGGAAACAACTGCCGGATCTCCTTGAAGGAGGCCTGGCGGATTTTTTTTATCCCCTCGCCACCGCGACCCACCACTATGCCTTTCTGGGTCTCGCGCTCCACGATGATGAACGCCCTGACCCAGATCGACTCCGCCTCTGCGGCATACTCCAGGTCGGCGACCTCGACATAGATCGCATGGGGAATCTCGTCGGTCACACTGGTGATCGCCTTCTCCCGGATGATCTCCGAGATACGGAACTCCAGCGGCTGGTCGGTATAGGTATCCTCGGGGTAGAGCAATTCACCCTCGGGGGCGAGCTTGAACAATTCGATCAACACCTCGTCGACCCCGGTATCGTCCTTGGCGGACAACTCCAGGATGATCGCGGTGGGGAATGCCGCGCTGAGGTAGGCCCGTGTCTCGGCGATTTCCTCCGGTTTGGCTATATCCTGCTTGTTGATGGCGATGACCAACGGAATCTTCACCGTGAGCAACAGGTCGACAATGGACTGCTCCTCGGCCCCGGCGCTGCGCTTGGGATCGACAAGGTAGAGTATCGCATCGGAATCCTGCAACGACGAGCGGGTCGTCTCCTGCAGGCGTAGGTTCATCTTCTGTTCGCTCACATGGTAGCCCGGCGTGTCGGTGAGGATCAATTGTCCACGCTGGTCGGTGAAGATCGCACGTATCGCGTTTCGCGTCGTCTGGGGAGTTGCGGCGGTGATGGATACCTTGCGTTCGCAGATGGTATTCACCAAAGTTGATTTTCCTGAGGATGGTCGGCCGATTATGGCAACTGTGGCACATTTCATATAGAGAATATAGACTGCCCCCGATGAAGAGTAAACAGGTCGACAACACAAGCAATGGCTTTTCATTTCCCCGATTGTTCCGTATACTTTACAACTCAGAGACTTACCGATGATTTGGAGATACCAATGGCAGAAACCGAAAAGAAAGATAATACCCCCGATATAGTATCGGACAAGTACTTGCAGACCCGCTCGATCATGTTGTCGGGAGAAATCGACAAGGAGAGCGCGGAGAAGGTCATCAAGCAGATGCTGATCCTGGAAGCGGAGAACGACGAGCCCATCAAGATATTCATCAACTCCCCGGGTGGCGACGTGGAAGCCGGCTTCGCGATCTTCGACATGGCCAGATTCATCAAGAACGATGTCTATATGATCGGTATGGGACTGGTTGCCAGCGCAGCCACCCTGGTCCTGCTCGCGGTTCCCGCCGAACGGAGGATCGCACTACCGAATTCCACCTATCTCATCCATCAGCCCATGAGCCGCATGGAAGGTGTCGCCACCGATATCGAGATCTACGCCAGGCAACTCGAGAAGACCCGCGACCGTTTGAACACGATCATAAGCAGCCAGACCGGACAATCGATAGACGTGGTGAAGACCGATACCGACAGGGACCATTGGCTCGACGCCGATGAGGCGGTCGTATACGGCCTGGTCAGCAAGGTTGTGGAGAACAGAGGGGAGATCTGAAAAACCTCCCGCTCGCAGAACTGCTGGTGCCGGCAGAAACTTGAGGTGGGATAGCGGTAATGGTTCGGACAAAATATCTA
>Ga0209212_1008989_pt1 | contig 10568 bp, 5 predicted proteins | sample RifGroC2_FD_183996 | JGI IMG/M metagenome (GOLD analysis project Ga0209212, IMG submission 183996) | Groundwater microbial communities from Rifle, Colorado, USA - Groundwater C2 (SPAdes) (version 2) | ecosystem: Environmental > Aquatic > Deep subsurface > Groundwater | place: Rifle, Colorado... | reverse complement strand
GAGCGCCTCGAGACGGTAGGCGACGTAGTGCTCCGAGCCTTCCTGGGGCTGGCTGTGGCGCACCTCTACGCAGAGCCCGTTGACGAGGGCGTAGGTCCGCACGATCGCCTCGAGCGCCGCGTCAGCCACCTCGCCGATCGCCGGGGCGAGCGCCATCACCCCCTCGAGCGCCGCGCGGGAGCGGCGCGCGATCGCCGGCACGAAGCGCGCCTTCCCGGCCTCGCCGCCGCGGCGCCAGTCCCAGAGCGCGGTGTGGATCGAGAGGACGTCGCCCAGGCCAGCGCGGTTGAGCCGCGGCGGGGCCGCCCGCACGATGGCGAAGTCCACGGCGACGAGATCGGGCACGACCCAGCCGCGGTAGACGACGCGGCCCCACTCGCGGACGGCGATCGTGTTGGTGACGCAGGCGTCGACGGAGACGATCCCCGGCACCAGGACGAGGCGCGTCCCCCGCACCCAGGCGACGTACTTCGCCGCGTCGAGCGCCATCCCGCCGCCCAGTCCCACGACGGTCTCCCCGTCCGGTAGCCCCGCCACCAGCCGGTCGAGCGCCGCGTGTTCGAGGGAGTCGACGATCCGGGTGGCGAGCGGACGCTCGCGCAGGCCCGGGTCGAGGAGGGCGAGCGGCTGGGGCTGAGTGACGAGGACGTACGGTTCCTCGGCGGCCAGGACCTCGTCCAGGATCCCCTCGCCGAAGCGCATCGGCGGATCGAGCGCCCGTCGTCGCAGCTCGTCCGAGGCGGTCTCGATCGTCGGCAGCGCGTCCACGCCGACAGGATACGGTCGGTCCGCGGCCCCCCGACGGGGGTCCATGCCCTACAGCGGCTCGGTGGTGGCGTGCTCGAGCGCCCGGGCCAGCGCGGCCGTCTCCTCGTCGGAGAGGTTGTGCTCGAGGACCGGCAGGTAGTGCTCCTCTTCGGCGAGGTGGACCTTCAGGATTGCGTACATGCGGTAGAGGATCCGCCGGAGCGCGAACTCCTCGCCGCGGCCGAAGTCGCCGGCGTGGAGCTTTCCGTGAAGCCGACCCAGCTCCCGGATCAGGCGGCGCAGCCGGGCGTGCTCGTCCCGCATCGGCTTCATCGACCGGGTGTCCTGCAGCAGGCGCTCGAGGGCCGGGTAGAGGCCCGCCTCGGCCGCCTCCATGTGCGGCACCAGCTGCCCGACGATGAACCGGTGGTCCTCGTCGAGCCTGTCCATCAGGACCGCGGCGGGGACCTGGCCGACCATCTCGGCGGTGACGACGAGCTGGTCGACGTGGGGGATCAGTCGCGCATGGTGTGCGTGTGATGACTCGGTCAGCACGGGCATCTGGTCTTGCCTGCCTCTCGTTCGGCATGACCGGAGGGCGAACGTGGGTCCGTGGTTCACTATGCCGAGAGGCGCCGCGTCGGGACAGTGCCGACCCGCCTGTCCGTGGCGGCTTTCCGCGGGACACTTCCCTGGCGCCCGTCGACCGGGTGACCGGGTCGGGCCGTTCGGCCCTGTGCGCGGGCCGTCGCGCGCTTCGCGGGTTGCGCGGACGGCGGCCGAGCGGCCACACTGGCCCGCAGCATGGAGCTGACCGGGGAGGAGCGGCGCAGGCTGCTCCGCTGGGCCCGCCAGGCGATCGAGGAGGCGCTCAGCCACGGCCGGCGGCTGGCGATCGACCCGACCGAGCCGGCCGGCGCGGTCCGCCTCGAGCGCGGGGTCTTCGTCACGATCACGGCCGGCGGCGAGCTGCGCGGCTGCATGGGGAGCATCGACTTCGATCGTCCGCTCCTGGAGAACCTGGTCGACGCCGCGATCTCGACGGCCCTCCGCGACCCGCGCTTCCCGCCGATCACCGAGGAAGAGCTGCCGGCGGTCCGCCTGGAGGTCTCGGTCCTCGAGCGGCCGGTCGAGCTACCCGACCCGGCCCGCTTCGACCCGACGGTCCACGGCATCATCGTGGAGAAGGGCTGGCGCCGCGCACTCCTCCTGCCCAAGGTGGCGCAGGAGCGGGGCTGGGACACCGCGACGACCCTGGCGGCCGCCTGCCTCAAGGCGGGCCTGCCCCCCGACGCCTGGCGCGACCCGGACGCGCGGCTCAGGATCTTCGAAGTCGAGGCGTTCGAGGAGCCCGATGAAGCGGGCCGGAGGCCGATGGGGTGCCGGGCGAGGCGACCGATGACGCCTGACGTTCCGCCGCCCGTCCGACGCGAGCAAGGCCGGACCGCTTCCTTGCGCGGGCGTGCAGGGATCCGGCGCGTCGGGACAGGCCGCGGGTACCCGAGAAGAGCGGGACCTTAGGCCCTCCCCGATCAGGTCCCCGATCCGGAGACTGGCCACCGGTGAGCGGAGGGTCGCCCCGCCGTGGCCGCCGATGTGCGGCCCGCGGGTGGCGTGGCGCGGACCGGGCGTCCGGAGAGGAGTGGGCGTGGCCGAGGAGACCGTGATCCTGCGATGCGCAGGGCTGCGCAAGCGCTTCGGCGAGCGGCTGGCCGTCGACGGTGTCGGCTTCACCATCGCCTCCGGCGAGACGTACGGGCTTCTCGGCCCCAACGGGGCGGGGAAGACGACGACGATCTCGATGGTCTGCGGCCTGCTCCGTCGCGACGAGGGCGAGGTGATCGTCGACGGCCGCGGGATCGACGTGGGAGCCGCTGCCGCGAAGGCGGCGATCGGCTACGTGCCCCAGGACCTGGCCATCTACCCCGACCTGACCGCCCGCGAGAACCTCCGCTTCTTCGGGCGGCTCTACGGGCTCGGCGGCCACGAGCTGGCTACCCGGATCGGCGAGGTCCTCGAGGTGATCGGCCTTTCCGACCGGGCCGGCGAGCGGACCGAGCAGTTCTCGGGCGGCATGAAGCGGCGGCTCAACATCGGCATCGGCCTCCTGCACCGCCCGCGCCTGCTCGTTCTCGACGAGCCGACCGTGGGGGTCGATCCGCAGAGCCGCAACGCGATCCTGGCGAGCGTCGAGCAGCTCTCCGGCGAGGGGATGGCGATCCTCTACACGACCCACTACATGGAGGAGGCGGAGCGGCTCTGCGACCGCGTCGGGATCATCGACGAGGGCCGGATCCGGGCCGAGGGGACGCGTCGCGAGCTCGTCGCCCTGGTCGGCCAGCGCGACCGCGTCCGGTTGACGGCGAGCGGCAACCTGGGTGCCGCGGCCGCGGCCGCTGCTCGCCTCGACGGCGTCGCCGAGGCGAGCGCCCGCGACGGGGCGATCGACCTGATCGTGACCGAGGCGCGCAGCCTGTTGCCGCGCCTGCTGGAGACGGTCGCCGAGGCGGGCGTCCTCGTCAAGTCGGTCGAGGTGGTCGAGCCGGACCTCGAGGCGGTCTTCCTCCACCTGACCGGCAAGGCGCTGCGGGACTGAGCGGCGACGCCACGGAGCCGACGATGCTGCGCGCCGCCCTGCTCATCGCCGCCAAGGACCTCCGCCAGCGGATCCGCGACCGCTCGGCGATCATCCTGGCCGTCATCGCCCCCTTCGCCCTGGGGGCGATCTTCGGCATGCTGCTGGGCGGCGCCGATGCCTTCCACACCCGCTACGCGATCGCCGATCTCGACCACGGCCCCCTGGCGACGGCCTTCACCGACCAGGTGCTCGGATCGCTCGTCGACGCCGGCATCGCCGACGTGGATACGTTCGACTCGGAGGCGACCGCGACGCAGGCCGTGCGCGACGGGAAGGCCAGTGCCGCCATCGTCATCCCGGCCGGCTTCTCGGCGGACGTCCAGGCCGGGCGTGCGGCCGAGATGCGCGTCGTCGGCGCCAGCGGCGCGTCGGTCTCGGCCCAGATCGCCCGCTCGCTGGTCGGCCGATTCGCCGACGAGATCACCGCGGTGCAGGTCTCGCTCGCCACCGTGTTCGAGCTGCGCGGCGTCCCGCCCGATCCGGCGGTCATCGCCGAGATGGCGGGCCGCGCCGCCGCCGTGCAGGCCCCGATCGTCGTCGCCGAGACGGGGGCCGACGCGCGCGAGATGGACCTGCGCACCTTCTACGCGGCGTCGATGGCGATCCTCTTCCTCTTCTTCGCCACGCAGTCGGGGGTCCTGAGCCTGATCGGGGAGCGACGCCAGGGGACGCTTGCCCGGCTCCTCGCCGCCCCGATCCCGCCCTGGGTGGTCCTCCTCGGCAAGAGCCTCGGCGGCTTCTCCACCGGGCTCGTCGCCATGGTCATGCTCATCGCCGCCTCGACGCTCCTGCTCGGCGCCCGATGGGGACCGCCGCTCGAGGTCGGCGTCGTCGTCGTCGCCGCGGTGGTGGCGGCGATGGGCATCTCCACGCTCGTCACCACCTTCGCCCGGACCGAGGACCAGGCCGGCGGCTGGAACGCAATCACGGCGATGACCCTGGCGATCCTGGGCGGCAGCTTCTTCCCGCTCTCGCAGGGCCCGGAGGTGATGGCCAGCCTCAGCCTGGTGACGCCGCACGCCTGGTTCCTGCGGGCGCTCCACGACCTGGCCGGCGCGCAGACGACGCTCCTCGACGTGCTGCCCTCGGTCGGCGTCCTGCTGGCGATGGGGGCGGTCACGGGGACGATCGGGCTGGCGCGGGCACGCGGGCTGGTCGCCGGCCGATGAAGGCGCTCGTCATCGCCGCGACCAACCTGACGCGGACGATCCGCGACCGGATGGGCCTGCTCTTCGTCTTCTTCCTGCCGATCGTCATCATCGTCGCCCTGGGGCTCCAGTTCGGGAGCGGGGGCGTGCCGCGCGTCGGCCTGGTCGCCCCGGCCGGCCAGCCGCTCGTCGACGAGCTGGTCGGGGCCATCGAGGGCGGCGAGCTGGCGGTCGAGCTCCGACGCTACCCGTCCGAGCCGGCGTTGACCGACGCCGTCGAGCGCGGACTCGTCCAGGCGGGCATCGTCGTGCCCGCCGACTACGAGACGGTGCTCAGCTCGGGCGCGGTCGCGTCCGTTCGCTACGTGGCGCCGCCGACGAGCTTCGCCTCGGCGCTTCGCTCCGCGATCGACGCCGCGGTCGCCGGCCAGGCGGCCGTCGTCCGTGCTGCCCGCTTCGCCGAGGCGGAGGGCGCCGGCGCCTTCGCGGACCTCCTGGCGGCCGCCCGGCGGGCCGCGGCGGCCGTCCCCGGCGTCGCGGTCGTCGTCACCAGCGTCGGCGAACCGCTCATCTCGCCCTCGCTCACCGGGTTCACCCTGGGGGCCCAGAGCCAGCTCGTCCTCTTCGTGTTCATCACCTCGATGACCGCGGCGACGCAGTTGATCGTGTCGCGCCAGCTCGGCGTCTCGCGGCGGATGCTCTCCACGCCGACCGGGATCCGCACGATCCTGCTCGGCGAGACGCTCGGCCGCTTCGGCGTGGCGATGCTGCAGGGGCTCTTCATCGTCTTCGCCACGGCCTTCGCCTTCGGCGTGGACTGGGGCGACCCGATCGCGGCTGGGGCGCTCGTCGTCGCCTACGCGCTGGTGGGGACGGGGGCGGCCATGCTCGTCGGGGCGGTCGCGAACAACGCCGAGCAGGCCGGCTCATTCGGGGTCTTCCTGGCGCTGGCGCTTGGCGCGCTCGGCGGAGCGATGGTCCCGCTCGAGGTCTTCCCGTCCTTCATGCGCCAGGTCGCCCACCTGACGCCGCACGCCTGGGCGATCGACGGCTTCCGCGCCCTCGTCGTCCGCCGGGGCGGCGTGGGGGACGTCCTGCCCGAGCTCGGCGTGCTGCTCGCCTTCGCGGGCGTGCTGCTCGGCCTCGCCATCTGGCGCTTCCGGCGCGCCCTCGCCGGCTGACGCGCCTCGACGCGGACCTCAGCCGCCGAAGCCCGGCGGCCATTCGGTGACCAGGATCGCGTTCACGATCGGCTGGTCACCGCGCTGGGGGACGAACCCGATGTCAAGGTGACCATCGGTGACGTCTACCTCGAAGGTGTAGTCGAGAGCCGTGTTCTTTCCGCCGGCGACCGCGAAGACATCGAGGTTCGCCAGCACGGTCGTCCCCTCGATCGTCACGTTGAAGACGCGGGTGCCCGCCTTCGCCAGCTGGAGCTCGGCGAAGTGCAGGTCGACCCGGTAGTGGCCGTTCGGCGCGTCGAACCGGTAGCCGGTCATGCCGGCCCGGAGGTCCTGGTAGAGCGGGGCGTCGTCCGTGCCGGCGATCGGCGAGCCGATCCTCCGGGACGAGCTGGGCCCCAGGTACCCGAACACACCGGTGCGGTATGCCCGGTCGGCCGCGAAGACCGCCTGGTCGGCGCGGGTGTACGCGCCGCCGCCGGCGTTCGCGCCCTGCTGGTAGGCCGGCACGAAGACCGTGACGGGCACGCTGAAGTAGGCGTGGTCGGGATCGTTCGTCCCGACGACGACGAGCGCGCGGTAGATGCCGGGCACCAGTCCGGTCGTGTCGATCGCCACGTCGAGAGCGACGCCGCCGTCGGGCGCGACCGTGCCGTTGGCGGGTGTCGTCGCCAACCACGGCACGTCGCCGAACTCGGGCAGGCCGGACTCGACCAGGTAGGCCGTCCCGGTCCCCTGCCCGACCGTCCACAGGTTGCCGGCTCGATCGAGTTCGAGACCGGCGCCGTTGGAGCCGCCACCGGCCGGGTGGGCAAGAGCGCCCCGGACTTCGCAGCTGGACGGCTCGACCAGGAAGATCGTGTCTGACTTGGAGTTGGTTGCCTGCCAGAGCAGCTGGAACGAGCGGTTCCAGGCCAGGCCGGAGATCGCGAAGTCGGGCGGGTTGCACTGGCTGAGGGTCTCGCCCGGCGTCGGGTGATCGGGCCCGGCGACGCGGTAGATGATCCCCTCGTTCCAGCCGCCGACGTAGAAGACGTCGGCGTCCGGGTCGTAGGCCAGGCCACGCTGGCTGATGTTGCCCCACGGCGTCCCGGTGATCACCTGCTTCACCGACCCGTCCGCCGGATCGAGGCCGTAGATGCCGTTGTCACCGCCGACGTTGAGCTGCCAGACGGCCTGGTGGACCGGGTCGTAGGCCATGTCGGCCGCCCAGGCCTCGGCCCACGGCGTCCCAAATGAGGTGACCGGTGAGCCGGACGGCGTGAACACCGCGTCAAGGCACGGCTTGCCGGGCATGAACCCGCACGCGTCGCCCTGCTCGAGCGGATCCGAGATCCAGACGTCACCGGTGAACCCGACGCCCCACGGCAGGTCGACGCCGACCGTCGGCCAGCTCGCGAGGATGTCGCCTTCGACCATGAGCCGCGGCGGAACCGCGACGGTCGGCCGGTCGCGGAGTGCCTTCGTCGTCCTGGCGTTCGGGTCGGCGCCCCTCGGCAGCTGGTGTGCCGTCGTGGCGGCAGCGACCGTCGTGCCAGGGCCACCGAGGTCCGCCTCCTTGACCTCGAAGGTCAGGTCGGCGTGGCCCTCGGGGTTGGCCAGGGTGAGCGTACCGTGGATCTGCTTGCCGGCAGTCAACACGAGGCTGAACGGCCCGCCGTCGAGCGCCGCGTGGGACTGGCTGCCGTGGAGCGCCTGGTCGACGCCCTGGGTGGTCGTCCCGCGGGTGATCGCGACGTCCCGGGTGACCCCGAGATAGCCGTCGGCCGCGAACGTCGCGGACCAGGTCCCTTCGGGCCCGATCAGCCGGTACGTCCCGTCACCGCGGGTGGTGGCGCTGATCTCCTTCGGCGTCCCGGGCGGCCACTGCGCCTGGACCGTGACGGTCGCAGAGGCGAGCGGCTCGCCGGTGTGGGCGTCGCTCAGCGTGCCGGTGATCGCCCCGAACGCCGCGGGCAGGGCCACGGTGAGCGTCACCGGGACGAGCAGCCGCTTCGGCTTCGGGGCGTCCGACTTGAACAGGAGCGCGGCACGATAGGTGCCGGGCGACAGCTCCGGGTCACCGATCGCCAGCTCGATCGCCTGGCCGGCGCCCGGAACGAGCGTGCCGGCGGTCGGCGCCTCGGAGAGCCACGGCACGTCGGAGACGAAGCCGGTGGCCACGCCCTCGATGAGGTTCGTCCACAGCTCGGCTCCGTCGGGCACGCCGTCCTTGTCGAGGTCGGCGTCGTTCTGGCCGTCCATGAAGCCCTTGAAGACGGTCCGGTCGTCGTTGGCCACGATCATGGCGGCGGCCTTCGGGTCGGGGCCGGGCGTCGTGTAGCCGGCGATCGCGGTGGCGCCTTCGAGCGGATCGCCGCGCTGCCCGTAGATGCCGTAGCGCTGGCCGGCCAGCACGGTGAACTCCGGGACGCTCTCCGGCGCGTTGAAGGCCGGATGCGCCGGATCCCACCAGTGGACCGGGTCGGGCGGGTCGAAGTCGTCGTCGGCCCACTGGAAGCCGAGCGTCGACCAGAACGGGTTACGCGGATCGAACTGGACGACCCAGCTGCTGAGCACGAGGCGCCCGCCGTCCCGGACGTAGGCGTTCAGCGCGTCGAAGACGGAGAAGTCCGGGAACCAGTTCTCGTCCTCGAAGATGACGAGGTCCCAGCCACCCTTCTTCAGGTCGCCCTGGAACCCGGAGAAGTCACCATCGTAGTGGGCGGTGTACGAGAGGCCGAGGCGGCGGAGCGCCTGGTCGACGTAGGTGTTCGGGGCCGCATGGTACGGGTCGTCCGCGTAGACGAGGATCGACGTGTCGGCGGACGGCTGGACGGCCGTCCAGCGGAGCGCCTTCGGGTAGGCGAGCGCCTTCCCGCCGCGGTTCGCCGCCATCTCCACGCCGCGCGTCGTCCGCAGCAGCCAGGACGTCGTTCCCGGCCGCTCCTCGCCGCCGATCGTCGGCGGGGAGGAGCCACGGTCGAGCTCGAACAGCTGCCAGCCGAGCGGTGCGCTGCCGTCATTCGAGAGGGCCAGCTCGCTGGTCGTCGTCTGCCCGTACTCGACGGTGACCGAGACCTCGGCCGCATCCACCATCGGGAGCGGCGCGGCCAGGGAGAGATCGCGCGTCTCGTCGCTCCCGTTGACGACCGTCAGCGGGAACGACTCGCCCAGGTAACCCCTGGCGCTGACGGCGACCGTGTAGGTGCCGGGGTAGAGCCGGAGCGAGTACGTTCCATCAGCCGCCGTGGCCGTCTGCTGGAGACCGGGGCTCGCCGCCACCGTCGCGCCCGCGATCGGCTGTCCGTCGTTCCTGTCGCTGACCACCCCGTGGACGATGCCCGAGGGCACGAGGTCGAAGCGGTAGGCGCTGTTCGGCTCGATGAGCCCCTCGAAGAACGAGAACTCGAGGGCGTCTGTCCCGTCGGCGTTCTCGATGCCGATCGTGGCGTTGCGCCCATCGCCCGGGTTGGCCGGGTTCGCGCCGAAGAGAAGATCGAGCGTCTCGGCCGCCTCGTGGATCTTGACCTCCAGGTCGAGGCGCGCCTTCGACCGGGCGACCTTGACGTCGCTGTACTCGATGACGAACGTCCGGGTCGGGGCCGTGCCCAGGGTGGCGTAGTCGATCGAGCTCGACTCGTCGAGCTCAAGGTCCTGCCAGAGGGCGTAGATCGCCGCGTTCGGCGGGCCCATGTTCGGGATCGCGACCGGGAACGGCTTGTACTGGTCCGCCGCCAGGAAGTTGAGGTAGCCGTTGTCGGACAGGAAGACCTGGTCGTACGTCGCGCCGTAGAAGGTCGCCTCGAACGGCAGCCGCAGGCGGCCGGCGAACTCGTTGCCGAAGAGCGCCGACTGCGACTCGGCGTCCACCCAGTCGAAGGCGATCGGCCGGCACCCATGACCGAAGCGGTCGAGCTTGCGGGCGAGCGAGAAGTCGGCCGTCACGTCGGCGTCGATCAGCTCGACCGCGGCCGTCTCGCTGGCCGTGCAGCCGCCCGCCGCGGCCCGGATCGTGTAGCTGCCGATCGGCAGCTCGAGGTCGTAGTGTCCGGTCGCGTCGGTCTCCACGGCCGGCACCGGCGTGCCCAGGGCGCGGACGCTGGCGCCCTCGATCGGGCCGCCATCCTCGGCCGCCCGCACCAGGCCGGTCACGTTGAAGCGGGGCTTCGGGTCGAGCGCGAAGTCCTGGGTCGTCGTCTGGTCGGTCACGATCTCGACCTCGGCCAGGGCGAGGAAGTAGCCGAACGCCTCGGCGGTCACGGGGTAGATGCCGGCGGCCACGAACGCCTCGTAGCGGCCGGCCTCGTCGGTCGAGACCGAGAAGTCGCGTTCGCCGTGGATGGTGACCGTGGCGCCCGAGATCGGGTCGTCGGTCGAGGCGTCGCGAACGGTGCCGGCGAGCGTCCCGCCGGTGGCCACCAGCTGGACCGCCGCGAAGGCGTCGATTCGGCCGTCGCCGTAGACGTTGTTCGGATCGCCGTCCTCCTCGCCGCCGCACGAGGTATCGATCCGGTCGAACGCCGTCCCGCGGACGGCATCGGTCGCCCCGGCGAAGTCGCCGATGAGGGCGGGCTCGGCGGAGAGAACGAGGGCGATCGTGCCCGCGGTGTGCGGCGCCGCCATCGACGTGCCGGAGAAGGCCGCGTAGCCGCCGCCTGGCACGCTCGACACCACGTCGACGCCCGGCGCCGACACGTCCGGGTTGATCTTGCCGAAGACCGATGGGCCGCGGCCGGAGAAGTCAGCGATCTGGTCGTTGATGTCCGTCGCGCCGGCACTGAACGACTCGAGGAAATCGCCCGGGGACCCACCCTCGCCGCAGGACGGACCGGGGTTGCCCGAGGCGAAGACCGGGATGATCCCGGCGGCTCG
>Ga0209212_1008987_pt1 | contig 10568 bp, 9 predicted proteins | sample RifGroC2_FD_183996 | JGI IMG/M metagenome (GOLD analysis project Ga0209212, IMG submission 183996) | Groundwater microbial communities from Rifle, Colorado, USA - Groundwater C2 (SPAdes) (version 2) | ecosystem: Environmental > Aquatic > Deep subsurface > Groundwater | place: Rifle, Colorado... | reverse complement strand
CCACCGGAACTGCCGCGCTCGAACCCTCTCCGCCCCCTTGTACCAAAACCGCGACCACTATTTCCGGATCTTTATATGGCGCAAATCCCACAAACCAAGCGTGGGTTCTTCCTTCATTCCCAAATTGGGCCGTACCCGTCTTCCCCGCCACTTCTTCTGAAACTTGTTTCAGGGATTGAGCCGTACCCCTTGTCACCACGGCGCGCATCCCCTCTTTTACAACATTGGCATAGCCGCTATTAATTATATTTTCTGATATTTTTTGAGGGGGAATAGCTTGGATTATATTTTTCTGGCTATCTATGATCTGACCCACCAAATAGGGCTTCCATAAAGTTCCGCCATTGATCAATGCCGCCGTAGCATTGGCAAGCTGAAGAGGTGTGGCCAAAAAATATCCCTGCCCTATCGCGTAGTGATATGTGTTGCCTAAAGACCATTTTTCTTTATATTTATTTTGTTTCCACTCTGGCGTGGGCAATAACCCCTCTTCTTCTTGAGGCAAATCTATGCCGGTCGGCCTGCCAAATCCAAATAAATTCAGATATTTGGATATAAGATCAGGCCCCAATCCTTTTACATTTTCATATCCGCCCCCTATGGTATAAAAATAAGCATCGCTGGATACTGCTATCGCGTCAATCATATTAGTCCATCCATGCGCCTTCCAGTCCCTATAGACATAAATCTTAGAGGGGTCATATTGGTTAGAAATAACGATCTGGCCACTACTATATATTTTTTCTTCTGGCTCGATGATATTTTCCGACAAAGCGGCCAGCGCCATAAAAGGCTTAATGGTGGAACCAGGAGGATACATACCGCTCACCGCCCTATTTAAAAGAGGAGCGCCGGAATCGTTTAAAACATTTTTTATTTTTTGCGTGTCGCCCTCTGAAAAAACATTCGCATCAAAACTCGGCAAGCTTACCATACTTAAAATCTCTCCGCTTTTCGGATTCAAAACTATGGCCGCCGCGCCATGCTCGTTCCAAATACTAAGAAGATTAAAAATGTAATCCTGCAAGTTTTTGTCTATGGTTAAAACCAGATTGTTTCCCGGACGCGAGTCTTGCAATAAATCTTCTTGTTGAATTTTTCCGCTAGCATCTAAAACCAGCCTATTTACAGAATCTTTGCCCCTTAGCGCATCATCATAACTTTTTTCCAATCCTAATTTTCCGATAAAATCCACTGGGCTTAAATTTTTACTTTCCAATTCTTTTTTATTTACCAGTCCCGCGTAGCCGATTAGAGGCGAAAATGAATTGGAAAAATATTTTCTTTCGGCGGAGTTATTTACTATCACCGCCCTATAGTCTGCGTATCTGGTTTTAATTTTTAAAGAATCGCCATAGCTTATATTTTGAGCTATGGATATCGGCTCAAAAGAGCTATTTTGCGATTTGACGGCTTCCAACAAATCGCCCTTTTTTAAATTAAGATCGTCGGCCAAATTTTGAAAAAGTTTTTCTAGAATAGCGCTATCTTTAGGTAAGTCTTGGGGTAATAAGAAAACGCTGAAAGAGGGCACGTTTTCCACCAAGGGATTGTTGTTTTTATCATATATAATGCCACGCAAAGCGGGAATATTAATAAAACGTTGCGAGTTGTGTTGCGCTTTCAAGCTTAGATCTGCTCCGCGCCAAAAAGAAAGGTGAGCGGTCCTTCCAATTAAAATTAAAATAAAAATAGACGCCCCGACGAAAAACCATAAAAAATTTTTATACAAAAAAGGAGCTTCTATTTTGGCCTCATGAAGCGGGTCTTGTGCTTGATGTTTTAGCCTGGCGTCCAAAAAGATTTCTTCGGGATTTATTTCTTGACGGTTTTTTTTAATTATAAATTTTCTATTTTTCCAAAACATATTTAATTCAAATCGCCTTTTTTAAAAAAATAAATAATATACACTGGCAAAATAAGAATGAAATTGGCCAGCAAATTAAGAGTGTTTTTCTGAATGACAATTTTCAAGCTTGGCCATTCAATTTTTGAAATCACGCCAAAAAGCGCGCCCCAGACATATAAAGACGTTGTATAAAATATCAAAGAGAACGTTAGACACAGCAAAAAAATCGCTATATTGTTTTTTAAGACAAAAAGTTTTCTGAATATAAAAATAATAGCGCACAACACCACAAAACTTAAAATGTGCTGACCAAAAGGAGCACTGGACGATATATCAAAAAAAATTCCATAAAATATGGCAAAAAATAGAGCGGGCAAAAAAGAAAAATTTAAAGCTATAAAAAACAAAATGGCCAATAGTGGATTAAAAAAAACATTAAACCAAAAAGCGTTCACGAGGCCAACTATCAAGACAATTAAAAAAATCCAATACAATATTTTTGAATCTAAATTCTTCATACGATCAATCCCGTAAAGACTGGATAAAAAACAGAGCCTCTATGTCTTTATTCCAGGCTGGTTCAACGCTCGCCTCATTAAACAACTCCTGTTCTGAAAATTTAATAGATGAAATCTTGCCAATAATAATATTTTGGGGATATGTCTTGTCCAGACCGCTGGTTAAAATAGTGTCCCCGATTGATATTTTTGAAGAGTTCTTTTGAAATTCCAGTTTTAAATTAAAAAATGTGTCCGCTTTCAAAAATCCAAGCGAGCCTGACGGCATCACTTTTACCGGAATTTTATTTTCCTGATTGAAAATCGTTTGCGTAAAGGATTGGTGATTTACGACCTTAGTGATTTTCCCGACTAAAACATTTCCCGCGACAGACACTATCATGCCCTCTGACAATCCATCCGCGCCGCCTCCCCCTAAGACAAGTGTGGAAAAATCATCAAAACCCAGCGCTCGCGCGGTAAAAATCGGCTGAAAAAAATTAATGGGGGGCGCGCCAAGTTGCAGACGCAACTCCATGTTTTCTTTTTTTAATAAATTTAGATTCAATGCCTGATTGGTTAATTCCGCATTTTTGAATTGAAGATCTTCAATTTCTTGGGAAAGGCGCGGCGCGTTTTTTATTAAAATAAAACCATTGCCAACTTTTCGATAGATCCAATTTATTGGATGACCAATAAAATATTTAACGCTCGTGGCGGCAGAATAAACCACGTTTAATTTATTATCCCAAAATAAAACAACAAATGATATAAAAATAAATAACGCCAACGACGCAAAAATTATTTTGCGATTGATTTTGTTTCTAATATTCATGGCTTAAAAAATAGGCGCCTAAAAATACGCTTATTTATTTTGTTTTAATCATTTTGCGAGTTTATCAAAACATCTCTTAAAGAATCTATGTCTTCAAGTATTAAACCAGTACCCCGAGCAACGGCTGTCAGGGGATCGTCCACCATCACAACCGGCATTTTAACCTCGCGAGCTATAAGACGATCTATACCACGCAATAGGCTTCCCCCTCCCACCATAAAAACGCCATTTTGCATAATATCGGCTACTAATTCTGGCGGCGTTGTTTCCACCACATATTTAACCGCATCAATCAAAGATTTTAATGAACCTTTAATTGCCTCCCTGATATCTTCACTACTCAAAACTATTTCCTTGGGCAATCCGGTTATAATGTCTCGTCCGCGAACCGCAAGCTGTAAATCTTCTTGTAAAGGAAACGCGCACCCTATGCCAATTTTTACGTCTTCTGCCATTCTCTCGCCTAATAACAAGTGATGCTCTTCGCGACAATAATTCACTATATCTTGATTCATTTTGTCACCCGCAACTTTCAAACTTTTGTTGGCTACAATTCCTCCCAAAGATATTACCGCGATATCCGTAGTGCCTCCTCCTATATCCACCACCATATTGCCCACCGCTTCATTCACAGGAAGTCGCGCGCCTATCGCCGCCGCCATTGGCTCTTCCACCAAATAAACTTCTCGCGCTCCAGCGCTACGCGCCGCGTCTCCGACAGCGCGACGCTCAACTTCCGTCACAACAGACGGTATGCCTATTACCACGCGGGGGCGAGAAAATGGATAATTTTTAGAATAAACTTTCTGAATAAAATATTTCAGCATCTGTTCTGTCACTTCAAAATCCGAGACTACGCCACCTATTAAAGGACGTGAGGCTATAATGTGAGCAGGCGTACGCCCCACCATTTGTTTAGCTTCCTGACCCACGGACAAAACCTGGCCGGTTTTTTTATTTATGGCGACAACCGACGGCTCATTGATCACAATGCCCTTGCCTCTGACATAAACCAAAGTATTGGCCGTACCAAGGTCAATCCCTATATCTTTTGAAAAAATATTTAAAAAATTATTAAACATATTTTACTTTACCCTGTTAAATTATTTAACAGGCCTACCTGCCGGACCCAAGGGGCCGCCTTCGGTGCAGACAGGGTGAACTAACTATAAATTATCAGCATCACGACATGGTGTCAAACCCCTCCCCAGTTTTTATTTTATTTTTTTAACATTTTAATCAGAGCAACTTCGTTGATTATTTTGAGATCCTCTTCGTTGCGTTTTTTAATTTCTACCATTTTTTTATTCACTGTTTTTTCGCTAATCACTACCCTCCAAGGAATACCGATTAAGTCCGCATCCACAAATTTTTCTCCCACAGACGATTCAAGCCGATCGTCAAAAAGAACTTCTATATTGTTTTTCTTTAGATCGTCGTAGATCTTTTCCGCGAAATCAAAAACTTTTTTCTGTCTACTTTTCTCTTTAGGCGCGAGAGCTAAAAGATGCGCTTTAAATGGAGCCACGCTCTCTGGCCACACAACTCCCTTTGGGTCATGATTTACTTCCACGATAGTGCCCATCACCCTTCCCGGTCCTATGCCATAAGACGCCATAACCACCGGCTTATCAATACCATCTTTGTCTTTAAAAAGAAGATTCAGGTCGCGGCTAAATTTGGTGCCCAATTTAAAAATGTTTCCCACCTCCACGCTTTTAGCGGACTCTAAAATATCATTCCCTCTGGGGCATCTGTCTCCCGCTTTAAGCTTGGTAATTTCCTGATTTTGCGCCCATTTGTGTTTTTTACAAAGTATCACCGTGTCTTCTCCGGCTTGAGTGACAACCTGAAATTCATGCGAAAATGCTTTGGTAAAAGTTCCGCCTGACGCTTCAATAACCAACGCTTCCAGTCCGCACTGTGTGAAAATTTCTCCATAGGCATTTTTCACCTCTTCATAGAATCTATCCAGATCCCTATCATCACGATGAAAACTATACAAATCTTTCATTAAAAATTCTCTGCCGCGTATAAGACCAGACTTGGCTCTGGGCTCGTCCCTAAATTTAGTTTGTATCTGATAAACCGCTTTGGGCAAATCTTTATAAGAGTGAATGTATCTTTTGGCCATTTCGGTAATAGGTTCCTCGTGAGTAGCGGCGAGTCCTACTTCCCGTTCGCTACGATCTTTAAAACGATACATAATATCACCTAAAACATTCCACCTGTCAGTTTTAAGCCAAAGCTCTTTTGGTTGCAGAGATGTCATTAAAAGCTCTTCCGCGCCCAAACTGTCCATTTTTTTGCGTATTATGCCATTTATCTTTTCCAAGACTTTTAATCCCAATGGCAGATAAACATAAGCTCCGGACATAAATTTGTATATAAACCCCGCTCTTTCTAAAAGCTGAGCATTTATAGAAATTTCGTCTCGTGGCGACTCGCGCGTGGTTTTTGCAAAAATTTGTGATTGTCTCATATTTTTAAAATTTAATTATATCTTTTATAGTTATTAAAATCATTAAAACTATCAAAGCCACAAATCCGACGAGATTGGCCCTTTGCTCTACTTTTGGATTTAACGGAGATCCTTTTATTTTTTCAATGGCTAAAAAAAATAATCTTCCTCCATCAAGAGCCGGAATGGGCAAAATGTTTAAAATGGCTAAGTTTATGGAGAGTAAAAAAGCCAATTGCAACACGTATCCTATGCCCATTCTTACCGCCTGAAATGTTATTTTAGCTATGCCCAACGGACCGCTCAAATAATCGCTTACGTTATGCCCGGTAAGTGCGCTATAAATAATTTTTAAAATCTCCCACGCAAAAAATGCGACGCTTTGCGCGGTTATTACCAAACCCTTCCACAAAGCCACATACCAAGGGTATCTGTGCAATTCTACCTTTGCCAAACTAACTCCTAAAATTCCACTCCCCGTGATCGAATTTTCCGGTAATTGAACTTCTGTGTTTATTGTCAAATTGCCTTTCTGAATTTCTAAAAATATCAGCTGTCCTTTGTGCTGCAAAACAAAATTGGTAAGGTCTTCGGGATCGCTTATTTTAATTTTTTGATCATCAAAAGATGCCGATAAAATTTTATCGCCGGGCTCTATGCCAATTTTTTCCGCCGGACTATTTTTTACAGTTTCTATCACCTGTACCGGCGCGTTCCCTTCGCCAGAATTCACGCTCTGCGGAACGCCGATTATTAAATTGGCAGATATAAAAAACCACGCCAAAACTAAATTCATTAAAACCCCCGCCACCAAAATTATGGCGCGCTGATATATTTTTTTTGAAGCGAAACTGTTTGGACCCTGTTTTTCCTGGCCATCTTCACCCAGCAGTTTTACAAATCCTCCCAACGGCAATAAATTTATTGAGTAAGTCGTCTCTTTTTTCTTAAAACTAAAAAGTCGCGGGGGGAAGCCGATGCCAAATTCATCTACTCTCACTCCCATTTTTTTAGCCGCCAAAAAATGTCCAGTTTCATGTCCCAGAATCAAAACGGCCAGCATTAAAATAAAAATTAAGGTCGCAAAAATCATAAAATGTAGTTAGGATTCTTCAATTTCTTTTTCCTTTTGTTTTAATAAATTTTCCAACGAACCATTTGCCTCGTCGACTAACTTTTGGATACGATCTTTTAATCTAAATTTTTCGTCTTCGTTTATATTTTTGTCTTTTTCCATTTTTTGAATATTTTTCCACGCTTCATCTCTATGCAATCTGACAGCAATCCTTCCATCTTCCTCTTTTTTGTGAAGCATTTTTATCAGCTGATCTTTCCTTTCTTGAGTCAAGGTGGGCAAAATCAATCGAACAGAGTCTTTTTCCACAATCGGAGCCAAAGATAATGCGGAATGTGAAATGGCTTTTGTTATCGCTTCAATCGCCTGCTTATCCCACGGTTTTATTAAAATAATATTGGGTAAAACCACGCTTATAGTAGCCACATATTTTAACGGCTGAATTTGTCCATATTGTTCAACGCTAATATCCTCCACCAAGGCCGGAGTGGCACGATTGGCGCGCAACGCGTTAAACTCATTTTTTACAAAATTAATCACCTTGTCCAATTCTGTTTTTAAATTTTTTAATAATTCTTCGGACATATTTCCATTTAAAAATTTAAAGTGAAAAGTTTAAAATTCAAATTTTTCATTTTTAACTTTTAATTTTATTTAGTTTCCTCCCGTCACAAAAATAATTGATGATTTTCTTGGATAAATCTTTATCGCCCCCATGGCGCTTTTGGCGGGAAAATTCAATACGCTCCAATGCGTACCTGCGTCTTGCGATTTGTATATTTTATTATTCATTCCCACATAAATGATTTGAGGGTTTGAAAAATCTTGGGCAAAGGCATAGATGCGTGAATTTTTCTCCGGCACCAAAGTTTGCACAACATTCCATCTTGATCCACTATCCACGGATCGCAAAAGACCCACGGAGGTGCCCGCCCAAATTATTGAGTTGGTGTCCTCATCAAACCAGACCCCGTAGATTTGTCGCGATTGAAAAATGTTGTTCAATTGAGAAGGCTTTAGAGAAAAAAGCTGGATTTCCTTAAAATTTTGCCCGTCAATATCCATCCGCCACAATTTGGTATTGCCATTTAAAACAAGATATTGACTGTCATTGGGACTTCTCAAAAGTATCTTGGCGACCGAACCCTCCATCCATCTTAAAACGCTCCAGCTTTTTCCATTATCTCTGCTTTCCAAAATTCCTCCGTTGCTTGTGCCCAGTAAAATTTGTCCGTATAAATTATTCAAGACTATGGAATTTATACGAACTCCGGCAGTGGGCGATGTGTATAATACTTCAAACGAACCTCCTCCATCTTCAGATTTTAAAAGTTGGCCAGAATTTTTATTAAAAATAGAGACAAATATTCTTTGCGAATTTGACTGGTCAAAGATCAAGCTATCGATTTTTGCCGAGCTCGGAATGTCCTTTTCGCCTATCCTAAACCACAGTTCTGCCTGATTGGTGCTTTTATAAATACCGTCATCCGTTAAGGCGTATATTGTGTCTGAATTTTGATTATCAAAAAATAGATCATAAATCTTATAGCGCGAAAGCGTTGTTTTGCTGTTTAAAATAGCGTTTCTGCCCTGCCAATTATTTCCGCCATCAAAAGAAACCGTCAGACCTTTAGCTCCACCCAAAGACCCCAGACCAGATAAGAAACTGGGAAAGACAACCGCCAAAGCGACAAGAGCTAACGCGATAATTAGGAAAAAAAATATAAGAAAAACCAATAATTGTCTCATAGATTATAAACCCCCACACCTTCACCGCGTAGCTTTAACTTTGGCGGCAAAGAATGAGGAACTTTACTGGATCATCCCCGCAACACACCCGCAGAATTATCTGGAAGGTGTGGAGGTAAATTTAAAACTAATTCTTCAAACAATATCTTTTTGTTGGCATTGGTTTGAGAAAATAAATTCCAGATATTATGAATTTTTTCGAGCGTATTTTTTAATTTGTTTATGTCCAAATTTTTCCAATAATCAGACGCGGAAACAAGAATGTCTTGCGACAAAAATCGACTCCGCAGAATATATTCCAAAAATCTCATCCAATCCAAAATCATCCCTTGCGCCATTTTGTTGTCTTGACTCGTGTCAACAATTCTTTTCCAGAACGGATTTTTTAAGTAGGTTTTGAGCTTTTCAACGTTTGATTCAAAATTTTCCAAGTCTTTGGGATCTTTTAAAAAATTTAGAGCCGCCCCTATCTGCCCTCCGCTAAGCCTTGCTAAAGTGTCCGCGCGCGCTTCATTTTGTGTGATACTCAAAAGATGTTTTTTTATTTCTTCTTTTTTCAGCGGATTAAAATGCACAGAAATCAGACGAGAAAAAATGGTCGGCATAATACTACCCGGACAGGCGGAGGTGAAAATAAAATGTGTATCGCCTTGCGGCTCTTCTAAGATTTTCAGCAGGGCGTTTCCGGCTTCAACGTTTATTCTTTCAATTTTTTTAATAATAAAAACCTTGCTCGCGCCAAAAGACGTACACAAAACTTTATTTTTTATATCACGAATATCGCTTATTTTAATCTCTTCCTCGCCAGTAAGTTCCGCGTAGTCAGAACACAAATCCATTTTTTTTAATTCTGCAAACGACAGCTTATTTTCTAAATTCAAAAAATCTTTTTGATTATCTAAAAATAAAATATTGTAGGCCAATTTTTTCGCCAAAGAAAATTTCCCTAAATGATCTTGGCCTATAAAAATGTATCCTTGGCTTAAATTGTTATTTTTAAGAACGTTAAGAAAATATGTTTTTTGCTTGCTGTGGCCTATAATCATAAACAAAAGGCCCTTAATAAGCGTTTAGGCCGTAATTCAATTATAATACTCATCGGATAATTTATCAAGTGTTGCTATTGACAAATTGTAATAAAAGAGTATAGTTCTAGCCAAGTAGGTCCGTGGTGGACTTATTAGGAAAAAGCTCTTTAAAAAGGAGGATTAGAATATGAGTATGCAGTGCGCACTGGCAGTAGCAATAGGCGCTTTTGTCGGAAGCTGGCTTATTGTTCCTTCAGTTTTTCATTTGATTTTCAAAAGAAGCGCTCTCCCAGAAAACAGCCCTTTTAAGATACCATGCGCCAGAGGATTTTTTGTTGGTTCAGCTGCAGCTGCCCTTGTGTTGGGGTGGGCATACTTAGCTTCCTGTTTAATTTCATAATTGTTTCCCGTCATGTCCTCGACTTCTGACGAGTTTTTTTTCTAAAAAATATCATAAAATTACACCAGCTAATCACTGGTGTTTTAGTTTTTTGGCTCAAGTTAAAAACGGTTTTTTATCGAACATTTGCGCAGCGAGGATATAATTTAAAGATGAGTTTGAGCGGTCCGCCCTGGGCGGATTGATTCAAGCTGTTTGAACCCGCCCCTTTGGTATTATACCAAAGGGGCGGGTGAGTTTTGAAGCAAAGCGAAAACGAATCTTAAATTATCTGAGCAAGCGTCTGAGAGATAAAAAGCGTTTAATAAAGGAAATTAACTATTCAATATATCAATCTGACTCTGATATTTTTTAGCAAAAGTCATTACCGTATCTCCATAAAACCTATAGGCCGATTTATTCCAATTGGATCCCGCTAAATATTTCAATGCCGCCGTCCATTCAGCGTTATATGTGCCTTTGGCCGCTCCGTTATCTTTCAAAATATTTACTATCTCTTCCTGCGCAATTTCCTTATCAAATTTCACTTGCCACAAAGTCCCTCCGGAAAAATCTATTCCTTCCTTAAAGCCAAAATAAAAAATGGAAATCAAAGCCGCGGCCACCATTACCGCCGCTACTCCTAAAAATATTTTCCTTTTTCCAACTACATTAATCATATTTTTTAAAAAACA
>Ga0209212_1008986_pt1 | contig 10568 bp, 17 predicted proteins | sample RifGroC2_FD_183996 | JGI IMG/M metagenome (GOLD analysis project Ga0209212, IMG submission 183996) | Groundwater microbial communities from Rifle, Colorado, USA - Groundwater C2 (SPAdes) (version 2) | ecosystem: Environmental > Aquatic > Deep subsurface > Groundwater | place: Rifle, Colorado... | reverse complement strand
CTCGGTCCAAAACGGGCGTCGCGGGCTAGCTCCCAACCGTTATACCGTGGCGACTTGCGCTCTGTAGGCGTTTTGCTGAGGCTTTAGATGAGGTGATCTAGATTGCGGGAACCGTGGACAACACGGTGGATTTCAATCGTCTGGCCGTGGATGACATAGAAGATGAGATAGGATTCGATAATCAGAACGCGGTATCCGTATTCGCGAAGTTTGGAATGGCGTGGAATGCGACCGAGAAGCGGATGTGTCCCAAGAAGGCCGATTTTCTTGTCTAGTTTATCAACGAATGCTAAAGCGCGGGTCGCGCTGTCTTGAGCGATGTAATCGAAGATCTCAATGAGATCACCTTGGGCAACCGGAAGATACCGAAGAACATGCTTATCGGGCATTGGCTCGACGACGCAGTTTGGTCATCATTTGCCTGTGAGTAATGCCCCTCTTTCCGGCAGCCGATTGAGCTTGAGCGACACCTAGCTTTTCGAACAAATCAACTTGAGCTTTCAACCGTTCATAATGATCAATGCTCATGACAACGAGATCACCTTCACCATTGGTGGTCAAATAAACGGGCTCATCTTGGTCATGGCACAGGGTCGCGATCTCGCGGGTGCGGTTTCTCAAACTTGAGATAGATTTGATAATGGGCATTGTGGCCTCCTAGAGTCAGCTGTAAATTAATACCTAATTATGATACAATCAAGTATGGCAGGCCAGCTTCTACTCGCAGCAAAACGCGGCTTTTAGGTGTGCGCCACGGTATAACCGGTCGCTAAACCTGACTCCGCCCCGCGCTGAGTTTTTTGTAAGGAGAAGGTACATTTTAAGTCCAATGCTAATCGATTCTGAGGTTTCATTAACCAACAGCATAAACGTAACGGCAACCGCAGTCCACAACGGGCGTCGCAGGTTAGCTCCCAACCGTTAGGCCCTCACGGCAGAGAAAAACAGCTCTCTCCGAAAGTTGGAAGTTCAATTGATCGAAAGTGCAATTACCGCCAAAAAGGTAACGAGAACTACAAAACTAGAAACAAGCTCTGCACATGCGTGGGGCCTAACCGGTCGCTAAACCTGACGCTGCCCCGCGCTGAGTTTTTAGTGGAAACCAAGATTCGGAACGTGCAATGTTATTCGTGAGCAACACTTTTAGAAACAGAACTGAAAACTGGAACCTAACCTCGGTCCAAAACGGGCAGCGCAGGTTAGCTCCCAACCGTTAGCTGGCACGGCATCTAGCCGATAAAATCACAACATAAGGAAGCCGACAATGTCAGAACTCAGCTCATTCGGTCCTATTATTGTAATCGTCTATTTGGCTATGATCGTATACGGACTCTTCCTCTCTGCTCGTTTTGTAAAGGCAGTTGAGAAAATTGCAGAGGCGATGAAGAAATAACTATAATAACGACTGCAGCAGACATTGGCCGTGCCAGCTAACCGGTCGCTAAGCCCGACGCTGCCCCGCGCTGAGTTTTTTGTAAGGAGAAAGTACATTTTGAGTCCAATGCTAATCGTGAGGAAGTTTTGTGGAGACAACAGCAAAAACGTATCTATCACCGCAGTCCAAAACGGGCAGCGCGGGCTAGCTCCCAACCGTTAGCCGGCGCCGAAGCCCCAGGAGCAGACAATGTCTTTTAATCCACCTCATATCCCGTATATCCGACCAAACTTGCCATCTGGTCATATCAGTGGTGTTTACAATCATATTCAAGAAGAATACGAGGACCTTCTCAAGAAAGCGAAACCCAACGAAGACGTTGCCGCAACCGTGTTTCTGTTCGGCGGGACCGAGATTACCGTCAAGACCTTTGGTTACGCTGGCCCGAATCTACTCATCGTAAATGGGCAAATTCATGGTAAGGACGTTAGGGCGTACGTCCATCAATCTTCACTTCAAGTAATTTTTTCCCTTGTGCCCAAGGATTCCAAAATTCCTCGAACGCCACTAGGTTTTGTTGCGCCGAGGTCTAGTGAAGAAGAGAAGAACGATATGCAATAGAACTGTTCTTGTGTTTGCCTCATTTTCGGCGCCGGCTAACCGGTCGCTAAACCTGACTCCGCCCCGCGCTGAGTTTTTTGTAAGGAGAAGGTACATTTTGAGTCCAATGCTAATCGATTCTGAGGTTTCATTAACTAACAGCAAAAACGTAACTGCAACCTCGGTCCACAACGGGCGTCGCAGGTTAGCTCCCAACCGTTAGCTGGCACCATTCTCACAAACAAGGAGGCACATGTGAAGGCCCTCACCATTTTCTCCATAACGGTTCTTTGCGTCGCGGGCGTGTCCGCCCAAGAATACAGGCATCGCCCAACCTATGAACTCATGGGAAGTGCTTTCTTTGACAATTCCTCATTCTCGGAGCCCAATTCCGGCTCGTTAATTGAATCGGAGGATCTTCAGACACTCACTCTGAAGCCAACTGCCGGCTATTTCTTAACTGAAAGTATTGAACTCCTCGCTGATCTCAAATACGAATTCTCAGTTCGCAAGACCAACACAACGATGGGGCCCGTTGAATTCAGAAGACATCGACTCGGCATCGCATTCGGTGCATCCTATAATCTCATGTCTAATTCCGACTTTATCCCATTTGTCGGGGCGAAGATCGGGGTGACATGGTCTAGGACACAACCAAGTAGTTTCTTTGATACAGGTTGGGGTAAGCCAGAGATTGCTTTTCCAGCATTCCTTCTAGGTGGGCGTTTCTTCCTTGCGCAAGACTGGGCGTTCATAGCTTCAGTCGAGTACTCAGTCACAAGTCCCTATGGAAATCCGTCAGTTTGGAAATCAGCTCAATCTACAACTTTTGGATTCGGCTTTTCTGTTTTCCTCTGAGAATGGTGCCAGCTAACCGGTCGCTAAACCTGACTCCGCCCCGCGCTGAGTTTTCAGTAAGGAGAAGGTACATTTTCAGTCCAATGCTAAACGATTCTGAGGTTTTATTAACCAACAGCAAAAACGTGAGCCCAACCTCGGTCCAAAACGGGCGTCGCAGGTTAGCTCCCAACCGTTAGGCGCCCGGGCTAATTCAATGAATAGGCTTACTATCATCTTCTGTGCGCTTTGCCTCATGATCCCTGCTAACCAGGATTTCGGCAAACGAATTCAAGTGAAATCGAGAACTCTCAACAGAGACAAATGTACCGCCCACTTTCAATTTCCAATATTTGCTCACCCGAGCGGGGATTCCCTGAATGCCCTAGTATCCAAATTCATATCTGATCTCGAGTACTCCTTTGTTGAGAACTGTAAATATAGAGCCTCTAAGTTCTCAGACGGCGATACTTCTGATCTCCATCTTTCTCTTGTTCACTATTATGCCGATGAAACGATTCTAAGCTATTGTTTCATGATCACTTCCTACTATGTCGGCGCAGCCCACGGCAACGTCGAATACAAAACGTTCAACTATGACCTATCGGCTCAGCAACTTATGCGTCCGCATGATTTCATACAAACCGCTGATAGTACACTTCGCACACTCATCATTTCAGTTCTTCGCAAAGAAGATGAATCATGTTTTGATGAAGACTTTGTCAGCGACATTGCCAAGGATAAAATCCAAGTAAGCATTGAACCCGATAGCCTCGTTTTCAATTTTTCGGCCTATCAAATTGTCCCTTATGCCTGTGGCGCTCCACGGGTCAAGATTCCAAGGAAGTCCTTAGCTCTCAAGCTTCCAGGCTAGATGCCGGGCGCCTAACCGGTCGCTAAACCTGACTCCGCCCCGCGCTGAGTTTTTTGTAAGAAGAAAGTACATTTTGAGTCCAATACTAATCGATTCTGAGGTTTCATTAACTAACAGCAAGAACGTAACTGCAACCGCAGTCCAAAACGGGCGTCGCAGGTTAGCTCCCAACCGTTATACAGTGGCCCTTTTGTCTTTCAAATGCGTTTTGCCGCAAGTTATATGCAATTGCGCCCCCGGTAAAATATGGGGCCCTGACTGAATCACAACCAATCATGAGAAAGGAGTCATCACCATGAGATCGTTTGTCATACCACTGGCTTTGCTTGTACTCATCCTGCTGCCACAGACTATGCTATTCGGACATTGTGACACCATGAACGGCCCTGTCGTTCTCGCAGCGCAAAAGGCTCTGGAGACTGGCAATGTCAATCTTGTGCTCATATGGGTGCAGAAGGACGACGAGGCTATCATCAAAGATGCATTCACTCAGACCCTGAAAGTCAGGAAGCTCAGCCCCGAAGCGAAGAAGCTTGTGGACATGTACTTCTTTGAAACCCTCGTTCGCATTCATCGGGCGGGCGAAGGCGTGGCATACACTGGTCTGAAACCCGCCGAAACTCAAGTCGATCCAGGCATTGAAGCTGCCGACAAGGCTCTGGAGAAAGGATCAGCCGAAGAACTCCTCAAATATCTGACCGAGGCAGTGCACCATGGCATCCACGAGAAGTTCACAAACGCCATGACAAAGAAGAACTTCAAGCTGGACGACGTTGCTGCAGGACGTGAGTACGTGAAAGCCTACGTCGAATTCATTCACTATGCAGAGCGGTTATTCCAGGCGGCATCAAAGCCCGCCGAAGGCCATTTCCATGAAAGTGAGCAGGTTGGAATCCAAGAACATAAGCATTAGCGAGGTACTCTATATGAGGAAAGCTAACTTGCGGCAAAACGCGGCCCTTCAGTTGTGGGTCACTGTATAACCGGTCGCTAAACCTGACGGCGCCCCGCGCTGAGTTTTTTGTAAGGAGAAGGTACATTTTGAGTCCAATGCTAATCGATTCTGAGGTTTCATTAACCAACAGCAAAAACGTAACTGCAACCGCAATCCAAAACGGGCGCCGCAGGTTAGCTCCCAACCGTTAGCTGGCGACTTCTCGATGAGCATGCGAACCTTGCTTGTCATACTGTCCCTGGTTGTCTTGTTATCGTGCGATGGGAATTCAGTTGTACCGTACGAGCCATGTTACCTCTTTGTCATTCTCAACGCTCCAGATAGCACATTTGCGACGATAATACTGGACGGAGATACTATTGTCAATGAACTGAGACGATACAACCCTTCCTGGAGCGTTTCCTATGCTGAAGCTTTCAACACATACGAGGGTTACCACTCTGTCATTTCTCAGTTCCCGGACCTACAACTCAACGACAGCTATGCTTTTGAAGCTAAGGACTCATGTACGGTCGGGATCTTTGTCGACTCCACAGTCACTTTTTGGTACATGCAAGGAATCCTTGGGCTGGAGTAGTCGCCAGCTAACCGGTCGCTAAACCTGACTCCGCCCCGCGCTGGGTTTTCAGTAAGGAGAAGGTACATTCTAAGTTCAATGCTAGTCATAAGGCGGTTTTGTGGAAACAACACAGAAAACGTATTTATCACCGCGGTCCAAAACGGGCGCCGCAGGTTAGCTCCCAACCGTTAGGCGGCCGTGCTCTTTCGAATCTAACATCGGCACAAAAGGAGAATCTCAATGGAAACGCTGCATCCCGCATTCCAGTTTTTCACTATCACGATTCTCGCTACCATTGGGGGGATTCTCTATTGGATGGCGGTGGACAATCTCAACCACCTGAAGAGTAAGTTTGTACTTGCAAGCGCGCTCTCGGTGCTCTTTACTCCCTTTGGTGCCTGGGTCGTGGCTGTATTCATCAAGGCTATGCATCTCAGGGAAAAGAATCAGGTGGGCACGTCCGCCTAACCGGTCGCTAAACCTGACGGCGCCCCGCGCTGGGTTTTCAGTAAGGAGAGAGTACAGTCAGGGTTCAATACTAGACGTAAAACAGGTTCTTGGAGACGACACAAAAAACGTAAACGTAACCGCGGTCCAAAACGGGCGCCGCAGGTTAGCTCCCAACCGTTATACCGCGGCATCTTTTTCAAAAAGCGTTTTGTGGCATGTCGCTCATGAGGCTAGTCTTCGACAATAGTGCCTTTGCAGACTTGGCTCAGAAACCAGAATTTCTGGATTCCCTGACAAGACTGAAACGTCTCTCGACAGATTCTCGAATCGAGGTAATTGGTAGTTGCACTCTTCTCCAAGAACTTTCTGGCCTTGCTCGATCAGATGCCCGAATGTACCTCGCAACCTTAGCAGAGTACGAGGAGTTGATTCGCGGAAAAATCTTGAAAGCATCAAGAGATATCCTCATAGAGGAAGGCGAGAATCTCAAGCCCCTGCCCTTTGAAAAATCACTCTTGGACGAAAGAAGCGTCGAGAACTTCCTCGATAACCTCCATGATCCCAGTCTAGCACAAGAGCTATTCGGTGAAGTTGGCTCACTTAAGCACAAGTACGGTGAAACGACCGAGGGTGCGACTGTCAAGCTTCTTGCCTTGCCAGAAATGATAAATGCCACCTCAAAGGAAATTGCCAAAGGATACAAAGAGTGGTTCGAAGACTTTCCCAAAAACATCCAAGGTTGGTTTGAAGATCTTTTTGAACTTACGTCTGCTTTCAATGTGTCCGATCTTCCTCACGTCGCCGCCTTTTTGGGTTACTCGCTAACCCGCTATTATGAAAGAATGACGTTTGGAAAAAAGCATACCCCAAATGATCTATTTGACCGATATCATTTTACCGATGCCGTCGTGGTCGATATTCTAGTCACCAACGATGGACCGTTCATCACAACGGCTATGCGTATACCAAACAAATCCGTTGACATCATGAATCTTGCAGATCTATGTCAGCTCATTGATCAAATGCATGCTAGGTGACATGCCACAAAACGCGTAAAAATAATTGTGTTGCCGCGGTATAACCGGTCGCTAAGCCCGACGCTGCCCCGCGCTGGGTTTTCAGTAAGGAGAGAGGTTAGTCAAGTTCAATGCTAAGCGTAACGAGGTTTTGTGGACACAACACAGCAAACGTATCTATCACCGCAGTCCAAAACGGGCGTCGCAGGTTAGCTCCCAACCGTTAGGCCGCACAGCGAATGAAGATTTAACCATGAAAACCTTAATTGCCTTTGTCTTGTTGACTACCGTATTTGTATGCGATGAGAAACCTACCTCGCCAACCGTTCATTTCACGTTGACCATTGAAGATCACTCATCGACCCCGTACCAATTCCCGGAAGGCATTTACTACACGTTCAACTTTCCGCGACTTGATACAACTATTAACATCGAGAACACGATTCTAGAACTGATCGCGGCAGGTATCCCCGTTCGAGACGTATGGTACAAACGATACAGTAGCTCTTGCCATCCGCCAGGAAGCGTGGTTGTCCTACCCGCAGTCGTACCACCAGCTCTAATCCTAAGGGTGGAACAATATTTCCCTAATCTGATAGCCATGAACTTTGTCGAAGAATCACAACCAGTAACTGGTTGGTGCGCATACACTGTCTCACATTACCACATTACCTAGCACGGGTGTGCGGCCTAACCGGTCGCTAAACCTGACCCCGCACAACAACATGCGGGGCAGGCTCCGCCCCGCGCTGGGTTTTCAGTAAGGAGAGAGTACAGTCAGGGTTCAATGCTAGTCGTAAAACAGGTTCTTGGAGACAATACGAAAATCGTAACCCAAACCGCAGTCCACAACGGGCGCCGCAGGTTAGCTCCCAACCGTTAGGGCGCCCCTGAACAATTAGGGATTCATTTGCAATCATTTGACAACCAACGATCAAATATTCAACGGGATGAAAATTTAAGTGGCATGTTCATAAAATAGTCAATCGCGAGAAACAAGAGCAGTATTGCGCCGAAAACGAAGCCGGCGGATAATATTTTCTCCTGCTCAGACGATCTGACATAAATACCTTGGATCGCTTCCTTGGGAAAGAACCGCGCGGTGGAGTCTGAGATGCCAATGAAACTACTGTCCACTCCGATGCTCCAGCTCTCGAATTGGAACTTTTCCCCAGACGTAGTAATGACTTCAATCCGACTATTCTTGGAAAGATCTTGCCATTTCTTCGCATAGTTTGTAGACGAACAAGCGCTCATGGGTAAGAAACTGCAAAGAACAAACCATGTAACCGATTTCACATGGGTTGGTGTTTTCATGACATCCCTCTCATGGTTGACCTCGGTTTAGAGGCCTTTGTTGAAACTACCCATGGATGGAATATCGGTTGTCACAAGAACGTCATAGAACTGTATAAGTATCGTCCTTTGCCGGTCTGACCTCTACAATACAAATTTACAACCGGGGCGCCCTAACCGGTCGCTAAACCTGACTCCGCCCCGCGCTGAGTTTTTTGTAAGAAGAGGGTACATTTTGAGTCCAATGCTAATCGATTCTCAAGTTTCATTAACCAACAGCAAAAACGGAAGCCCAACCTCGATCCAAAACGGGCGTCGCAGGTTAGCTCCCAACCGTTATACAGGGGCTCTTTCATTTTCTAACGTGTTTTGCAGCAAGTTGCTCCATGGCACGCAAGCGTAGAATCATTGTTTACATCACCACAAGTGCGGACGGCTATATCGCTCGCTCTGACGGCGATATTGATTGGCTCAACCGTCCGCGCACGGCCGGAGACTATGGTATGGGAGCTTTCTATCATTCCATAGACACAATTCTCTGGGGCCGCAAGAGTTACGATCTTGCCCTTGAATTCCAGAAAGCCGGTGTGAAAGGATCAAACTTTGACCCAAAGGTGAAGAACTACATTTTTTCACACACCGTCCCGAAGCAACCAGCCCCAGGCACTGAGTTTGTCAAGGAGCCGATCTCAACTTTCGCAGCGCGGCTTCGTTCCTCACCCGGGAAGAATATCTGGATCATGGGTGGAGCTGGAATCATCGCCTCGTTCCTCGACGAAGGTCAAATCGATGAGTTCATTATTCACGTGATTCCAACCTTCATCGGCGAGGGAATTCCCCTTATTCAGCCTCGTCATCGGACGATTCCGTTGGTCTCAAAATCAGTCCGTCGATTTTCAGATGGAGTCGTGAGGCTCCATTATTTAGTTAAGCGCTAAAATGAACTTGCTGCAAAACACGGCTTACTATTGTGTGCCCCGGTATAACCGGTCGCTTAACCTGACCCCGCACAACAACATGCGGGGCAGGCTCCGCCCGCGCTGGGTTTTCAGTAAGGAGAGAGTACAGTCAGGGTTCAATGCTAGTCGTAAAACAGGTTCTTGGAGACAACACAAAAAACGTAAACGCAACCGCAGTCCAAAACGGGCGCCGCAGGTTAGCTCCCAACCGTTATACAGGGGTGACTCTTTTCCCCTGTGCGTTTTGTTGCGAGTCTTACGCCACCGTTGGAAACAGCCCCAAATAATAGTACATTAGGAAAAACGAAGGAGCAATCATGAGACAGGTTGTAATTTATCCGGGAGAGGACAAGTATTGGGTGGCAGAATGCCCAAGTCTTCCTGGCTGTATCAGTCAAGGAAAGACAAAGGAAGAGGCAATTGCCAACATTCGGGATGCCATTGAGGGTTACGTTAGTGTTCTGGAGGAAGACAAGCTTCCAATTCCGCCCGAGCACTTTGAGACAATTCTCATCGCCGTATGAGTTCCCTACCACGGATCTCTGGCCGGGAGTGTGTCAAAGCTCTTTTGAAGGTCGGATTTGTTGAACGAAGACAACATGGTAGTCACATTATTCTACGAAGAGACAAACCATTTGCCCAGTTGGTGGTACCTAATCACAGAGAGTTGGATCGGGGAACTTTGAGAGCCATCATTCATCAAGCGGGGTTAAACGTGGAGGAATTCGTGCAATTGATGTAGCTCCCCGCGCCATGTAAGTAGTGTTATGAGGAGGGAAATACCCTGTTGTTCGACACCCCGCAATGATTTGTTCTTGACGTTGTGGGGCGTTGTGTTTTTAGGCTTAAGGACCACTCGCAACAAAACGCATCAACAGTTGTGCACCCCTGCATAACCGGTCGCTCAACCTGACCCCGCACAACAACATGCGGGGCAGGCTCCGCCCCGCGCTGGGTTTTCAGTAAGGAGGGAGTACGGTCAGGGTTCAATGCTAGTCGTAAAACAGGTTCTTGGACACGACACAGAAAACGTATCTATCACCGCAGTCCACAACGGGCGCCGCAGGTTAGCTCCCAACCGTTATACGGCAGCATCTTTTTCGTAGTGCGTTTTGCGGCAAGTCATGTGCAATTGTTTTGATTTCTCTTATCTAGGAAAGGTCAACCATGCACGAATCTCAATCCGAGCCTTCATTGCCTACGCCTAGCCGAAGTAGGAGAAAGAAATTCTTCTTTGTTTTGGGAATCTCTGCTTTGGCCTTACTGAGTTTGTGGATCATAATCACAATGTTCGAAATCTTTACATCAGGACGTCTCGCACCAGGTAAGGATTCTATGGTTAGTGACTTAGGAAACCTTTTTGCCCACGCATATCAATATCGCATTCGGCCAACATCGATGGAAGGCGGTGATGGCGCCTACACGGGCTACAAGATTTCGACTGCTCTGGCCAAGAATGAAAATGGATTCTACACGGCGAGTGTTCTTCATGCGGATACGATTCAATTCACGGCAGTATGGCTCGAGGATTCCACGGCAACCATATCGGTTAAGATTGGTCCAGATTACAAGCCGATTGGCAACTCGTGGATTTACACCGGCTCTTTTGGGGACTGAGAAACTTGCCGCAAAACGCAGCTTACAGTT
>Ga0209212_1008983_pt1 | contig 10570 bp, 9 predicted proteins | sample RifGroC2_FD_183996 | JGI IMG/M metagenome (GOLD analysis project Ga0209212, IMG submission 183996) | Groundwater microbial communities from Rifle, Colorado, USA - Groundwater C2 (SPAdes) (version 2) | ecosystem: Environmental > Aquatic > Deep subsurface > Groundwater | place: Rifle, Colorado... | reverse complement strand
CAGTCGCGCGGCTTTGCGCTGCCGCCTGAAGTCACGCAATATCTGCTGCGCCACGGGCGCCGCGACCTGCCCAGCCTGCTGGCGGCGCTGGATGCGCTGGACGAGCATTCGCTGCGATTGCACCGTGCGCCGTCGGTGCCGCTGCTGAAAGAAATCCTGCAACAGGAATTGGAGTTGAAGTGAACCTTGCCTTATTTGATCTGGACAACACCCTGCTGAACGGTGACAGCGATTTCGAATGGTCACAATTCCTCATCCGTATCGGCGTGCTTGACCGCGAACTGTTCGAAGCCAAAAACCTCGTGTTCTACGAGCAATACAAGGCCGGGACATTGGACATCCACGAGTTTCTGGATTTTCAGTTGAAGCCGCTGTCGCGCCACTCGCGCAAGACGCTGGATGCGTGGCACCGGCAATTCATGCAGGAGAGCGTGCTGCCGATGATCACCCGGCCGGCGCGTGAATTGGTTGACCGCCATCTCGTGGCGGGCGATATGTGCGTCATCATCACCGCCACCAACAGTTTTGTCACCGCGCCGATCGCGCGCGAATTCGGCGTCGAGCACCTGATCGCCACCGAGCCGGAGCACCGGGACGGCGAATTTACCGGGAACGTGGCGGATGTGCCGTGCTTCCGCGAAGGCAAAGTCACGCGGCTGGAAAGCTGGCTGGCCGCGCATGGCCGGAATCTGGAGAGTTTTGCCGACAGCACGTTCTACAGCGATTCGCTGAACGACCTGCCGCTGCTGCGCAAGGTGAAGCGCCCGGTTGCGGCAAATCCCGACGAAACGCTGCGTGCCCATGCCGAGCGCAACGGCTGGCCCATAATCAATCTGCGCTAACCGGGAAGGGCGGGCCCCTCTAGCCCGGCTGCGATACCTTCGTGAAGGGGTCGCGTCACATCAATCAGGTCCGGCAGATCGCCGGCATCGGAGCCGGCAAGACCGCCAGCGGTAAGTTTAACGAAGACCTCGAGTGCATGGCGGAAGGTATTAGGGTTGGAATGATCAGAAGCGAAGCCAACTGCATGACCTTCGCCTTGCGCTGAATATCATATAGTGGAATCATATTGCACACATGGTAGATAGGGGCCGCCCGCCGTCAGTTGTTGCGTGCAATATCTGAGATGTTCACTCTCCTCGGGAATGGCAGGTGGAATCGGAATGGCGGTTCAACGATATTGAATAGGTTGATGCGCCAGACAACAATGTGCAGGATCGGCAACAGCCGTTACAGAAATGGAGGGAGCGATGACTGCAATTTTCGGAATTGAGGAATGCAATGCGCAAGGTTTTATCGATAAGGGCGTTGTATGCTATCCCCACTCGCCAGATGGAAAACTGGACTTGCATGGTATCGTCTCGGCCATCAAGAATGAAGATGTCGTTTTCATCAAACACTGCACGCCGCAATCCAGCCTGCATATCAAAGCAGTAGGTGTTGTGCTGTCCGATTATCCGACTGAAAGCGATCTTGGTACTTGCTTGCCCGTCGAGTGGGTGTGGCAGGGCGAAAAAATTCTGGAGAACTTTGGCGAAGTGCTGTCTTTATGCGGCAATGCGCTCTATGAAGAGCATAACGTGATAGTGCAAAGGGAAATTATCAATCTGCTGCCAGAAAAATACCAATTACCCCAAGCGGGATGAAGTAAAAATGCCAAGCCATCCGGCTCAAATATCCGGGCAGAAATTGGCGCGCCGCCAACCGGTCGTTCGCCAGGTTGCTGTTCAGTGCCAGAACTGGCCATTCACGGAATACACAATATTCTGGATATCCGCAATTCACGACTTCAAATTTCAAGCTGAACCACTGCAGTCAACTGGTATTTATTGCGTCAAACCATGATCTATGTTAAGTATGAAACCCCATATCAATTACCATCAGGAGGCTATCATGAAATGTAATGTCGGCGGAATTGATCGCACTGGTCGCATCGTGCTTGGAGTGGTGTTGCTGATTGTAGGGTTGGCGGCCCCCATCGAGTTGACTTGGCGGATAGTGGTGCTGGTCGTTGCGGGCATCGCGCTGGTAACAGCGACCGTGCGCTTCTGCCCTGCAAATGCAATTCTTGGGATTAATACCTGCGAAGGCGAGGCCAAGAAATAGAAACGGTTTTGCACTGGAGGAACGAATCAGGCGTGTCAGTCAAAAAGCAACAGGGAAGTCGCGCCGTTGTTTGATTCGTGTTTTCTGCTTTAAAAATATACCGCCAAATATACCGCCAGAAATTTCCAGTTTGCTTGCATCCAATTGCCAGGCGCTATAAATAACACAGCCACAACAGCGCTGCTCTTGTGCAAGATATTGTCACAGACTTGCGATGCAAGACTGTGGTGTTTTTTTGGTGATTTGAATTGAATCAGTGATTGTGTAATTTCTCTTGCAACCACACTTTGATAAGTGACTGGTAGGGCACGTCACGAGAATTCGCTGCGGCTTTGATGGAATCCAGAAGATGTTGAGGCAGTCGCAGTGAAATCGTTTTTGTCGTGGGCTTCAAATTAGGCAGCACAACCCGCTGAGCTTTTGCCCAATCCAGATAGTCTGTGGAATCGTGTTTTTCCCAAAAGACGCGCTCTTCAGCATCATTGGCAAATTTTGGAATCTGTTTAAGTTGTTTGCTCATAAATTGTGCGCTCCTTTTTGTGCATGTCTCTGGCTGAAATAACACGAATCCTTTCGTCGGCATTACGCAGTGTGAATGTGATATGTAACGTCCGCCCTTCGTCTGTCTTGCCCAGCGCGTGAAAGCGGCGTTCACCTTGACTGTGTTTTGTGTCGGCAATCATCAGTAGTGGCTCATTGAAAAACACCTGCTCCGCTTCAGCCGTTGAAACGCCGTGCTTGTCGTTTTTGCGGGCGTTTCCTTCATCCCAATCGAAGTCGGTAATCTTGGCCAGATTAATCATGTATGTATATTATGAAGATATACAATAAAAAGCAAGCCGGGCTGTTTTGCCTGGCGTATCCGCAATCTGCTTGTACCAATCCTTAACCTGCTCAACATTGATGAGTCCATCATAACTCTGAACAATTACGGCAAACCAAAGTTTTCGTGGGTCATGTCCAGCTAAACGAAAGCTAATATCCCAGACAGAAAGATCATCGGCGAGCAATGGCATTTTTACATCTCCAAAAATAGGTCGTTCCAGACGGCCGGCTATGCCTAAAGTGGCGGGATACTATACACTTGCGCGCAAACACAAAAGCAAAGGGGCGGGGGAAAGGTGGCTGATAACGCGATTTTCAAAGACTATCTGGCGCAGATAGAGCAAGCCTACAAAGCGGGCAACGCCACCGAGCATACCCACCGCCCCGCGCTGAAAGACCTGCTCGAAGCCTTCCAGCCCGGCATCATCGCCACCAACGAACCCAAACGCATCAAATGCGGCGCGCCGGATTACATCATCACCCGCAAAGATATTCCGTTGGGCTTTGTGGAAGCCAAGGACATCGGCGTTTCGCTCGACGACACCGAAAAAAGCGAACAGCTCAAGCGCTACCGCGACGGCCTCGCCAATCTCATTCTCACCGACTATCTGGAATTCCGCTGGTATGTCAGCGGCGAGTTGCGCCTGACTGCGCGCCTTGCCAAGCCGCAGGCCAATGGCAAACTGCGCGCGGAAGCGGAAGGCACACAGCAACTCGCCGAATTGTTGCAGGCATTCTTTGCAGAGAATATTCCCGTTATTTCCAGCCCCAAGGAACTCGCCACACGCATGGCGGCGTTGGCGCGTCTGATCCGCACCATCATCGGCAAGACTTTTGCGGAAGAAGGCGAACACGGCACACTGCACGAACAGATGGATGGCTTCCGCAAAGTGCTGCTGCATGACCTCACGGCGGAACAGTTCGGCGACATGTATGCACAGACCATTTGCTATGGCCTGTTTGCCGCACGTTGCAACAGTACCGGCGCACACTTTACCCGCACCCACGCCGCTTACGATTTACCCAAGACCAATCCCTTCCTGCGCAAACTCTTCGCCCACATCGCCGGGCCGGAACTGGACGAGCGCATCGTGTGGGCGGTGGATAATCTCGCCGAACTGCTCAACCGTGCGGATATTTCCGCCATCCTGCAAGACTTCGGGCGCGCGACAAGACAGGAAGACCCGGTAGTGCATTTCTACGAAACCTTTCTCGGCGCGTATGACCAGAAAATGCGCGAGGCCAGAGGTGTGTACTACACACCGGAGCCGGTGGTGTCCTACATCGTGCGCAGCGTGGATGCCATCCTGAAAAAGGATTTCAAATTGAGTGCGGGACTGGCCGATGCCAGCAAAGTCAAACTTACCCGCCCGAAGCTGCGCGGCAAAGGCATGGAAACAATCGAAACCCACAAGGTACAAATCCTCGACCCCGCCACCGGAACCGGCACTTTCCTGTATAGCGTCATCGGACAAATCTACCAGACCTTTGCGGGCAATAAAGGAATGTGGCCGGGCTATGTGCAGGAAAATCTGCTGCCGCGCGTGTATGGCTTCGAGCTACTGATGGCGCCCTATGCTGTGGCGCACATGAAACTCGGTTTGCTACTGCGCGAAACCGGCTACGATTTTTCCAGCGACGAACGCCTGCGCGTGTTTCTTACCAACACATTGGAAGAAGCGCACGAAATGACTGGCCTGCCGCTGTTCACGCAGTGGCTGGCGGACGAGGCCACCAGCGCCAACCAGGTGAAGAAGGAAACGCCGGTGATGGTGGTGCTGGGCAATCCGCCGTATTCCGGGCATTCAGCCAATACCGGCGAATGGATCGCCGGATTGCTGCGCGGCAGCGACAGCACAACCGGACAAAAGACCGGCAACTACTTTGAAGTGGATGGCGCACCGCTGGGTGAACGCAACCCAAAATGGCTGAATGACGACTATGTGAAGTTTATCCGCTTCGCGCAGTGGCGCATCGAACAGACCGGCTACGGCGTGCTGGCCTTTGTCACCAACCACGGCTATCTCGATAATCCCACCTTCCGGGGTATGCGCCAGTGTTTGATGCAAAGCTTCGACGACATCTATTTGCTCGACCTGCACGGTAACAGCAAGAAAAAAGAAAAGTCTCCTGACGGTGGCAAGGATGAAAACGTATTCGACATCCAGCAAGGTGTCGCCATTGGCCTGTTCGTGAAACGCGGCAAGGTGCAGGACAAGCCCGCACAGGTTTATCACGCAGACCTGTATGGCACGCGCGAAAGTAAATATGCTGGGTTGCTAGAAAATGACCACACCACCACGAAATGGGCAACGCTGACGCCCCAAGCGCCACATTACCTTTTTGTTCCGCAAGACACCTCATTGTTAGAAGAGTATGGCGACGGTTGGGTAATAACAAACATTTTCCCAAATAACGCTGTTGGATTCCAAACACATCGAGATTACTTGGTATTGGATATTTCTCGTGAGGAGCTCTCAAGAAGAATCAAGGATTTTGTTGACCCTTCAAAATCTGAGGATGCTGTGAGGCAGAAGTATTTTTCACATTTGCCCGCAGGAAAATATCCTTGTGGTGATACTCGTGACTGGAACCTTTCAAAGAGCAGGGATACGCTCAAAAACATTAACCTTGATGAGTGGATTACAAAGTGCATTCGCAGGCCTTTCGATTTTCAGTGGTATTTCTACCATCCAAGTGCTATTGACTATGGGCGTCCACAGGTAATGCACCAACTAATCGTACATCCAAATAAGGCCTTGCTGTGGACACGACCTATGAGCCCAAATTACGAATTTTCTGTTTTTGCATCTGCTGTTGCGGTTGACCAATCTGCGGTAGGAAACAAACAAGCTGGTGCAGGAGGAACATATACGGCTCCTCTTTATCATTATCCAATTGGGAAAACCGACTTGTTTGATGACAGCACACCCGGTAGGCGCCGCCCCAATCTCGCGCCTGAATTCATCGCCGATTTTTCCGCGCGGCTGCAACTGGCTTTTGTACGGGATGGCTGCGGCGACCTGCGTAAGACCTTCGGGCCGGAGGATGTGTTCCATTACGCTTATGCGGTGTTCCATGCGCCGACTTACCGCAGCCGCTATGCCGAGTTCCTGAAAATAGATTTTCCGCGCTTGCCGCTGACGCACGATGTGGCGTTGTTCCGCAGCCTATGCGCATCGGGCAAGGAACTGGTGGCGCTGCACTTGATGGAGCAGCTTCCAAAACTGGAAACAAGCTATCCTGTTGCGGGCGACAACATGGTGGACAATGTGCGCTATACCGAACCGGCAAACGATATATCGGGGCGCGTGTGGATCAATCAGATGCAATACTTCGACAACGTGCCGCCGGAAGTGTGGAGCTACCATATCGGCGGCTATCAGGTTTGCCAGAAGTGGCTGAAAGACCGCAAGGGGCGGCAGCTTTCCTATGACGATTTGACCCACTACCGGGGCATTGTCGCAGCACTGGCGCGCACCATCGAGCTACAGGCCGCGATTGATGACGCGATAGGCGAGTGGCCGTTGCAGTAGTAGCCTGTAAAATAGTTGCCAATTTTTTGGATGACAGAAACCGGCACTTCACAAGCAACTGAATCGTGCCAATTGCAGAACTTGGTAAACTAAAAACGTGCCCGAATCCGATGCCCGTGAAATTTAATTTTGCATCTCAACTGATTTAAATATTCTTGCTTTTCTGAAAACCTATGACGGCTATTCTTGGGTGTTGTTATGCGGGTGCTCCTTTATTATTCGGCGATGTTATTGAGTCGATCGAATCGAGAGCAGAGTATTTACCGAACCCTTATCCCTACATACCTTCTGTTGGCAGTGTTAACGTTTCACCCAACCCTGGCTCACAATACCGAATTTCAGGTCTCGTCCAAAAAATTTCCATAATTGGACCAAATCTTGCGCTTGCATGGTGTGGCGATGTAAAGCTTGCAAAGGATATCCTCGAAAGAATCCGCGATGCGAATGATATACAACCTTTTGATTATGCAACGCTGACCAGACTTCTTGACCATGATTCACCATCTCTTGCTAGTGGCGATGTAGGATTGATTGTCCTGTTAAAAGATGGCATGGGATTGACGATGTTTGCGAAAAATGTTCAAGACTTCCCAGACGCTACATTTAGTTTAATATGGGCTGGCGGCACCGGTTTAGACTCTTTGTTAGCGAATTTAGGGAGCCATCGTGTCGGTGTTCATTGCAGTAATCCAGTCTTAAGCGCCATTAGCCTTGGAGCTTCGCTTTCAGGTAGTTTGATCACTCATGAAGTACATCATCTTGACAGCCTTAGATTAGGCTATGGTGGCACGTACGAAATTGCAACACTCATTGACGGCGTTTGCGCAAAAGTTTCAGAGATAATGAATGTGTTATGGTTTGGCAAAATCAACAAAGATGGTTTTTCTCTTCGATTACCGAACCGTATATTTCATAATTCCTACTGGAATGACCTGCTCATAGTTCGCAGTTTGACGATTGCCGATGGTCTGGTAGATCAGCAGCGCGACGAATACACTTTAATCCCGCCCGTATTTCGTAAAATAACTTCTGACGACATTCGCCTCGCCCCAATCCCCTTATTTAATTCGCCAACCGTCGCTCATCACATCACGTTTAGGGGGCTGGATGGTAAAGTCCGCACGGTCTCAAAAGTGGGTTTTGGGAACGTTCCAGGATTTAATATTGTCGAGACTTCATTGCCTAACGACAAACATAAAATTGAAATCCATATCGACGACGAATTTATTAATAGAACTTCCGACGAAATATACCAACTTATGAAGCGCGATGGTTGATGAGAGACTGCGTTTTCTGTTTCCTGATGACCTGCTTTTCAGGCGAAACAAATTATCGCAATGTGTCCGTTGCAGGCGTTCGTGTTTCTTATCCAAACACCATTTGGGAAATGTAAATGTTCAGTTAGCTCACAGGGCTGTTCTTGTGTAATTGAGCAATAACATAAGAAGTGCCATATTGCTTTGATAGCGAGTGATTGGTGTGAGTTTAGCAATATGCCTACCCGGACACTGTCGAACGTTTGTCTGTCATCTGACCGCCGGTTGATAAGCGCAACAGCGATGCTCTTGTGCAAGGTCTTGTCACAGACTTGCGATGCAAGACTGTGGAAATGTTTCCAAACCGTTTTATGCGTGCAGTGGTATTACTTCCGCGCCAGCTTCAACCTTGTCGAGATAGTCCGCCCACTGTTGCATGATGCCGCGACGCTCTTCAAAGTAAGTGGTGCGCACGTATGCCGCCGCCGTCGGTTAGCTTTTGCTGCTTATCAGTTTCGCCTTTCTGACCTCAAGCTCTGTTTAGGCATTAAAAAACCCGCTAAAGCTATACGCAGTGCGGGTTTATGAGATTGTTTGAGACTGGTTAAAACTGTATCTTGGCGGAGGGCGTGAGATTCGAACTCACGAAGGGCGCGAACCCTTGCCAGTTTTCAAGACTGGTGCATTCAACCGCTCTGCCAGCCCTCCATAAATTGTGTGTGTCACGGAAAAACTTGCCAGTTTTGGCTTCGACATAACCTGAAGGTTAGTCTTCGCCGCAACAAGCCACTGCGTGGCGTGTTGTCAAGACTGGTGCATTCAACCGCTCTGCCAGCCCTCCGAGGCCGCGCATTCTGAACCAAGGCGCGCGGCGTGTCCAGACAAACGCCGGGAAATGCTAACCGCGCACGCAGTCCGCCCAGTTGTTCGGCGTTTCGTAGATGCGCACGCGTTCCAGCCGCAGGTTGTTGCCATACAGGTCGCGGTAGGCGCCGTTGAGGATGTCGAACGCGATGTGCGCGAGATTTTCCGCCGTCGGAACGGCATCGAGGGTGACCGTCTTGTGCTCCGCCAGGCTGGCGAGGAAATCGCACACCGCTGTATCGCCGCGATAGACCAGAAAGGCATGATCCCACGCGTCGACCAGCTTTTCCCTGGCGATGCGCTTCACGTCGGAGAAATCCATCACCATACCTTGTTCGGATTGTCCTTCAGTCGTAATGATGTTGCCGGACAGGGTGATCTCGATGGCGTAACGGTGTCCGTGCAGGTGCTTGCACTGGCTGGCGTGGTTGGGGATGCGGTGTCCGGCATCGAATTCCAGGCGGCGGGTGATGAACATGGTATGTGATGTCAATTAAAGTGGCGCAGATTATCCTGGAACAGTCTTGTAGGTGCGAATTTATTCGCACTGATCAATGAGTCACGTGCGAATACGGATCAATAGCGTAAGCCATTAAAAATTGTCCGCAAACCGCGGCAGATTATACAGGTTCAGGTTTTGAAGGTCGCGGCATGTTGCAGAAATGCCTGCCGTGCTCGCTCGTCCTGGATTGCGCCATAGCGCAAGGCTATATAGCGCGCGGCAAGGCCATGTATCGTTTCGGCAAGGTCGGGGCGCGCGGCGGCGACGCGTGCGGCGTAATCCTGCGCACCTTCGTGCGCGGCGCGCGGCAGCCCGGCTTTCGCCAATTTGCGGCACAGTTTGAGCCATGCGGCCTGCACCTTGTCAGGGCGACGTGCAAACAGGTGGCGCAGCATGAACAGGGCGAACAGCGCGATGATGAATCCCACGCCCGCCGTCATGTTCAACGCCATTTTTTGCCAGGTGACGGATTCCATGCCGAGACGGGTGAGGAAGGCGAACTGGAGTTCCTTGTTGTAGCCCAGCACCCACTGGTTCCACTGGTTGGCGAGCGCGTCCCAATTGAGGCGCAGGTTGAGCAGCCACTGCGGCGGGTTGCGCGCCATGAACGGCAGGGCGGCGTTGTTCGTTACGGCAGCGGACAGGCCGAGTTCTACGCGTGCCGGGGCAATCGCCGCAGTCGGGTCGATGCGCACCCAGCCCTGGCTGGACAGCCATACTTCCGCCCAGGCATGCGCATCGGACTGGCGCACGATGTAGTAATTGCCTACCGCATTGAATTCGCCGCCCTGATAGCCGGTCACGACGCGCGCCGGAATATGTGCGGCGCGCATCAGGAATACGAAAGATGAAGCATAGTGTTCGCAGAAGCCCTGCCGGGTTTCGAACAGAAATTCATCCACGCTGTGCAGCCCCAGCGGCGGCGGCTCCAGCGTGTACTGGAAATTCTGCTGGCTGAAATAGGCGAGGGCGGCGCGTACCACTGCGGCATCGTTCGCACCCCCGGTTTTGGCAACTGCCTGGGCGCGCCAATCTGCGGCAAGCTGCCGGGCTTGCGGGTTGAGCGATGGCGGCAGCTGCAACGCGCGCTGTATCTGCCGCTCGGCTTCGTTCAGATTGGCGTGATAGGAAAGGTGCGAGCGCGCCTCATAGCGCAGCCGCGCCTTGACCGGTCCTTTTTGAACGATCTGGAAGTCGTAGGTCAGTCTGGCGGGTACGGAAATTCTGTCGGGCATATCCAGTGCGAACAGCCAGGTTCTGCTGTGCGGCTCCAGCGTGACGCTGTAGCTGATCTCGTTTGCCGTATCGGTAAATTCCGGCGCGATGGTCGCAGCCGTTCTGCCCTGCGTCCAGGTGCGCCCGTCAAACTCCCACAGCACCGGGCCGCGCCAGTACATCTGGTCGCGGCGCGGCGGTTGGTCTGCGTAGTTGACACGGAACGCGACTTCATCCGACAGGATCAGGCGGCTCAGGCTGCCCGG
>Ga0209212_1008982_pt1 | contig 10570 bp, 8 predicted proteins | sample RifGroC2_FD_183996 | JGI IMG/M metagenome (GOLD analysis project Ga0209212, IMG submission 183996) | Groundwater microbial communities from Rifle, Colorado, USA - Groundwater C2 (SPAdes) (version 2) | ecosystem: Environmental > Aquatic > Deep subsurface > Groundwater | place: Rifle, Colorado... | reverse complement strand
GTTTTCTGTATCTCACCACTAAAGCCTCAAAAACTTTTAGTTTTTGATGGTCATCAAGAATCTAAAGATTATTGAGATAACGAGTTTTAGAAAACTCAATTCTTGACATATAAACTATATACAAAATTTATTTCAATCTTCTATACCCTACAACTTTCTTGCCTTTATTATCATAAATAGGGACTTCCTCGCCTTTCTTGTTCTTTGCAGGCCTCTCAGAGATTACAACAACAACCCCTATGCCGACTAATGCTAAGCTCACTATCAAAAAAGAACCGCTTGAAATTATTGGTTCTGGCACAAATGATATGACTCCCCTTAACTCCTTTATGCTTGCCAAGGCAGTACCTATTATTCCTACGCCTGCAAAAATATATCCTAATATCGACCTCATTTTATTATAATATCTGACTAAAGAGATATTTAAATGTTTTTCTTGAGAAGTTAAATTATTTAGACAAGTAAAGTGGATGAGCTTTTCCCTTAATGGAGGAAATATTAGTACTATCCTGATTCATCTTATTATCCCACGTTTAGGCGTTGGTTCTGTCTATTGATTTTATTTAAATGCTCAACAACTGATAATAAATCCACCAAATCACAAACAAAAACTTTATATACTATAAGTGTATAACTATATACTATCGGTATATAATATGCTTACACATAATGAGAAGAAAATATTGAAATTCCTTTTTAGCAGCTTTGCAGATCAATCTATAAACCACATTGCAAAATCTTGCAATATTACACCGAATGGAACTTTAAAAATATTAAAAAAACTTGAAAAAGAAGGCATTCTAAAAAGAAAAGAAATAGGGAAATTGCATTCCTATTATCTAGATTTCAATAATGAAAAAACAACAGCCATTCTTAATATTGCTTTAAGGGAGGAATTTATTGAGAGGGTAAAATACCGTTTTGATGATTTGAGCCCTTTAAGAGATTTAACAGATGCTGCAATAATTTTTGGCTCTTATTTAGATATTAAGAAAGAGCCAAATGACTTGGATATACTTTTTATAATAAAACCTGATAAATTTAAAGAATATAAGAAAGCGTCTTTGCGGGTTTTTCAGGCCATTCCCACAAAGGTGCATGATGTCCTTCAAACAGAAGAAGATCTTAAGAATAATTTAATAAAACACGATAAAGTGATTTTTGAGATATTACGTACCGGCATTATTTTTTGGGGGCATGAAAAATTAATTGAAATTGTAAAAAATGAATATAAACGATAAAATAAAGGAATGCTTAAAAGAAGGGGAATCTGGCGAGAGGCATAAGGGCCTTAGAAAGATAGATGTATCTGAGGAGATTATCCTAGGGCATATTCACAAAGCAGTGCATAATTTTAATGCAATAGATTTTTTTAGAAGTGGAGGATATTCAGATTGGAGCGCGTCAGCTTCTTTTTATTGCCTCTATCATTGCTTATTGGGAATACTGGCTAAACATGGCTTGGAATCGCGAAATCAAAATTGCACATTTGCTTTTATTGAAAACCTTATTGATAAGGGGGAAATCTCTCTTACTAAAGATGAGTTAAAAGAGATTTTTGATAGGGATGTTAGACAAGATTTAGAATTTAGCACAAAGATCTTAGATATCCGGGAAAAAATGCAATATTCAATCAAAACACATTTAGAGGAAAAAGAATTTGAGATTTTAAAGGAACGAACCAAATTTCTTTTGGATAAGTTAAGAAGAGAGATAGAAAGGGAGTAATTGCAAGGCCAGAGGTCTTCACAACACTTTTAAACTCCTTAAAGTGTTTTTAATTATGAAATATGAGGATGCGCCTGATTTAAAAGAGAGGATGAATGAGATTATCAAGACTCTTGGAATGAATCATATTGATTTAGAAAGAGTCGAATGTCTAAGGAGCTTTGGTTCTTCTTCCAGAAGGACTATTGCAAGATGCCATGCTCTTGGAAAATTGATGCAGAGAGCCATGAAAACAAAGGCTTTTTACGCTATCGAATTTCTTGAGAGGTTTGAGAAAATGAGCAGAAAAGACCAGGATAAAGTAATTATTCATGAATTAATGCATATTCCAAAGACCTTTGGCGGGGGATTTCGCCAGCATGATTTTGTATGCGAGAGGAATGTTGATCTGATGTATGATAAGTTTGTAAGCCTCAAGACTAGAAGCAATCCGGATGCTTCCAGAAAAAAATGGTTCTAGCTACTTAAAAATCTCGCCATTCTCCCTGCTCCAGAACAATAAATCAAGTTCATCAAGGGAAATTCCAATTGAATCTGAGAATTTAATGAAATTATCCTCAATCTCTGAATAATGCTTCTTGCTCTTTATTTTATCCTCTTCTATGATTCCAAGCTCTTTTAGATTTCTAAGTATATGCCTATCAAGAATTGCCACAGAATTATTTGATTTCCCTATATTTCTTAGAAAATGAGAAGCTTCTTTCAACCCATAGCCCTTGACATTTTCAGCCAGAAAATTCCTGATTTCTCTGCTGCTTCCCCTGTTCAATTCAGGTTTTACTCTCTCCCAGCTATCTCGCGCTTCTAAAATATAATTAGACTTATTATTATGAAATCTGGTTTTTGTCCTAAGGATGCCCAATACTCTTTCCCTGTCCCATTCCTGAAGAATAAGCAGTTGTTCTACAGCTTGCCAGCATTTCTTTGCGTTGCTTTGAGGAGTAAGCATGCAAAACACGAATTCTTGGAAGTAATATTCACTAGGCAATCTTGCAAAATCAAGCAACCTGCCCCTTATCAACTCTTTTTTTATTTTATACTCGGAAATTAGCTCTTTTTCTTTGTTTTTTATCATGTATTTTTTTGTAGAACAACCTTTAAATATTCTGTTATTTCCTTATTTAAGTGTCAAGAACCGCCTGCTAAAGCAAGGTGGCGTGTTAGTGGTTCTTGAACACCTCGAGAATTATCTTTGCTTTCTCACGAACTAGTGAGGAGTTTACACAAAGATAATTCTCTCAGTATTAAAAAAGAGCCATGGTATACAAAAAATATGTCTGGAAAAATGGGAGGAAATTCGGCCCCTATTATTACGAATCGTATCGGGATGGAAACAAGATAAAGAAAAGGTATATTGGAACAGAAAATAAAAATCCGCTAAAACCCTATTTGCTTCTTTCAATTATCTTTATTGCTGCAGTCCTGTTATCTTCTTTCTTCATATGGAAAAGCGCCTTTACAGGAAAAGTCGTTCATGAATTTGATGATGATTTCAATGAATATAATTATTCCTATGGCGAAGATTTAAGAGGCAATTTTCAACTTGTGCTCAGGGAAGGAGAATTGATTCCAAAAGATTCTAAAATCATAATAAGTGTTGGCAATATCAGTAAAGAAGGATATTTCTGGGAATTATCCCCTGCCCAATTAGTTTCTGGCAATTACTACCTCTCAGGATTTAATCTTTCCGGAAATGGAGAAGGATTTGGTATTGCAGGCACTAAGACAGTTTACCCATCAGTAGATTTCCAGCTTGAAATATATAAAGATAATAAAGGTTCAGAAGATAAAGATGAAAATGAAGAATATTCAGAAAATGAAGAAAATGAAAGTGAATCTCAAGAAGAAAATGAAACAGTAGTTGGATTCAACATCACTGCAGAGAACAATACTCTGGAAGATGATTTTAACCTAACCGAAGAAAATGAAAGTGAACAGCAGGCAGAAAATGAAAGTATTGAAAATAGCGAACCGTCTTCAGAAAATAATCAATCTGAGCAAGATAATGTAGATGAGCAGCAAGAGGAAGAAAGCGATAGTGATGAAGAGCAAGAAGATGAAAACGAAGCAGAAAGCGAAGATAATGAGGATGGCTCTAATAAGGAAGGCAAAGTATCTGAAAGCCTCATAACTGGAGCAGCTATCTTTGATGACGGGGAAGATGACAATAAAAAAGACGAAATAATAAATGGGACTGCCAGTAAAGAAAAAGATTATTTATACAATTTGCCTAAAAAAAGGACTGCAGAGATTGTCCCAGGAAGCGTTTTATTTAATAATCAAGCAATTGGAGACGATAAAATAAGTCTGGAAATAAATGAAAGCCTGGCCAAAGTATCCACAAATTATTCTGTAATCTATTCAGGATTTGGGGCAGATTATTCTGGCGAAAACTTTACTCTGCAAGTAAACCTCTCAAGACTAAGCCTTCCTGTAATTGATGAGATTGTCAGAATAAGAATTGAATATAATAACACCTCTCTTTTAGACTTTGAGCGCAGAGTTTCTTTAAACCTTAACATTACAAACATCACTCTTCCCCAAAACATAACTAATCAGACATTAATCAATGAAACAAATATCACTATAATTAATATAACCAATGCCACTATCCTTAATTTTACCTCTAACATTACTCAGAAATTTTCCATGGTCAAGGACATCATCTTTCTTAAGATTATAGGAAATGAATCCTTGAAGCTAAACCTGAGCAATTACTTTATTGGAGCAGAGGATTACAGCTTTTCAAGCCCCAACATTGAATGGAGCATTTCAGAAGAGACACTAAACTTAAAGGCTAAAGATGATTTTAGGGGATACACTAATGCGAGGATAACTGCATATAAAGACAACATTAATTTGTCTAGCAGGGAATTTATCATATTAGTTTCATCAGGAGATTTGAAGATTCAGACCATTCGGGAGAAGATTATACTTGATGAACCTGTCAAATGGACTAAGAATATAACTATGGGTATCATTGAAAATATAACTGTTGAACTGCCTTCTGATGCCTGGAACATAACTGTCAAAAAAGTAGAAGGGGAATCTATTACGCAGGCAAGCGCCTCTTTGATAGGTCTAACAGGAAGTGTTATTGAAGGTTCTAATGAAGGCAGTTTATTCAATACCATTGGTAATTTCTTTAATAAGCTGTTCGGAATAGGAATTACAGGAAAAGTTATAGCCTTAGATTCTTCTTTAAATCTTTCAAACTCAACCAGCTCAGGCAACCTCCAAGTCAAACTTAGCGATAATGCCAATGCTTACCTAATAGAGTATTATACGCAGCCGCCTGTTTCTGTTGAAAATCCAACTACAGATGGGAAGCATGTGGTTGTATCTGCGCCAGACACTTCTAATTATAGCAATACTATAGCCACTACTTCAATTGACAATACTTATCAAATAAAGTCTCTCTCCCTAATCAAGGTTTATTGGTACAACACTGATTTTGATAAGCCAGGAGGATTAAATCAAACTCTTGCTGTTGAGGATGTCTCAGATATTTCAAAAACAGAAGATACTTCTGACTTTTTAGCTGCTCAAGAGGATACTGATGTTTCCACAACTTTAGAAGGCACTATAGTAGCTACAACAATAAACGTTACAATAAATTTAACTGCAAATTCTAATTTAACTACTGCTAGTCAAGATATTGATTTAGATGCTAATTTAACAGATGAAAACCTTGTTTTATTGGCAAATACAACGCTTAATCTTGGAGAAGGAGAAAATTATATTTTGCAGGAAATTCCATTCAAGGCAGAAGATTATGACCAAGATGGAAATATCGACCATGTTTCTTGGGTTGTCCCTCATTTTAGTAATCAGAGTTATCAAATAGTATTCAGCCAAAGCCAAGCCTACTTCTATAATGTTGATTTTGATGGAGATTATGCTCATTTAAATATTGCTGACACAAGCCCTTACAAAAATTCAGGATATGTCGCCTATCCAGGACAGGGGCTTGTAGGCTATTGGAGCTTTGATGCAGATAATTCCAGCACGGCATTTGATTATTCAAGAAATAACCTGAATGGAAAATATGACGGCGCAGCATTATCAAATGGATGCATTTATGGGGGATGCTTAAAAGTTAACGGTATCTCTCCCTCACATATCAATATTAGCGACACTTCTCTTTTTGACATCGGGACTGAAGGATTTACCTATACTGCCTGGATAAAGCCTGCTTCTTTTGCTAATACTTATAACATGATTATGGGGCATTACTTGCCTTACTTTAATGTGAGGTCTAGTAGGATTTTACACATGAGCATGGTTGCTGCAGGATCTCAGAGACATGTATATGGCACCACTCTCTTAAATGCAAATCAATGGTATTTTGTCTCTACAACTTACAATTCATCAGGATACATGAATGTTTACCTAAATGGAGTTCTTGAAAACAGCACAGGGCCTTATTTAACTGCAACAAATTATAATTATGACCAATTTATAGGGACATGGTATAGTGGATTAACTTATATGTTCAATGGTAGTATTGATGAAGTGATGATATTCAATTATTCTTTAGAAGACAGCCAGATTGCCAGCATTTATACTAATCAAAGCGCAAGATTCCTTTCTCCAGGCTTAACAGATGGAAAGCAAATACAAGTAGATTCCGGAACAGGAAAAACAACTGTATTTAATGCCAATGGATATAAAAGAAAAGTCGGAAGCAATATTTCTGCCAGGCTAGGCTATTGGGATGTGAGTAAAGGCTATAAGTCTTGGGATTTAGGCGAGCACTATGTTAAATTAGATGGGGATGGAGATTATGTCACTGTTCCAGATAGCTCTTCTTTGGATCTTACGGATACTGTTTCAATCTCATTATGGCTAAATATAGATTCTTTCGGCACTTATTATGCTTCTCACTTGATTAATAAATGGACTGGCACCTCAGATGCAAATTATGTTCTTTACTTCTTTGGCAATTATACTGGGAACAATAATCAAGGCTTGGCCAGAGTTTATGCAAACAGAAGTGGAATATGGGACACAGTATCGCCCTCTTATACATTTACCAATGTTAAAAAATGGTATCATTTTGTATGGGTTTATAATAGCACTTCAGGAGGGCTGCTTTATATTGATGGTCAGGCGCAGGGCAGCTTAACAGGTTCAGGGCCTTTGACTACAAATAACGCAGCATTTAAAATAGATAGCGGTTACTTTAATGGAAGCGTAGATGATGTAATTGTATTCAATAGAACTTTAAATAGTTCAGATATTACAAAACTTTATGAAGCAGGCAGGGATTCAGGCTCATTTACTGATCAGGGGCTTGTTTCGTGGTGGGATTTTAATAAGGGAAATGCTAATGATCTTCAGGGAAGAAACAATGGCACTCTTGTAGGAAGTGCTTTTGTACAAGAAGAGAATCATGGTTTACTGGCTTATTGGCCTTTTGACAATAATTATAATGATATTTCCGGGAATGGAAATCACGGCTCCGTAGAAAGCCCCCATCTTAATAATTCAGGAGTTTACAATCATTCTGCTACCATTGATGGTGGAGGAAATTATATCATTACTACGCCAACACTCCCTGCCATCAATAAAACTTCACCTTATACTTTTAGTGCGTGGCTAAAGCTAAATACAGTAGCTAGTACGCAGTCAATTTGGCAGCATGGAAATTCAGCATCTGATAGAAATGGAATCATTATGTCAACCTCAGTTTTAAGAGCCGGCATTTACAATGGCTCAGATTATATAGGCGCGCCTCAATCAGCAAGCCTTAGCGTAGGCCAATGGTACTATATCACTTATGTTTATGGCGGCAATCAAGATCCTCTGCTTTACCTCAATGGAGTTTTGCAATCAGGAACAGCCACAGTGAGCAGTCTTGATGCTTCCAGTAAAGTATTAGGCTACACTTCCAACGGAGGATATTACTTGAATGGGAGCCTTGACGATGTGATGATATTCAATAGGTCCTTAACTTCTGCAGAGGTTGCAGAACTATATGCCAAAGGAAGAGCAAGATGGGAATATACCCTTTCTCAGAGTTTAAAGGCCATTGATTCTAATGATAATAGGTCAAGTAACGTGTTTTCTATATCTTCTGGCACAACTAACATTTTACCTAGTTATTTGCTTACTGCTGATAATCGATCCTTTTATACCCCCTTAATCAATACTGTCATGAACTCAACTTTGAATGCTATTTCTAATAATGTCACCAGTTGCAGTGCAAGTTCAGGATGTGTATTTGTAAGAAACAAGACTGGAACAAATGTGGCAATATTTGATAAATTAGGCAATTTAGATATTAAAGGTTCATTAAGCATTGGAGGCGCAGGAACTCCAGATGGAAGTGATTTTATAATTAAGAATTCTGCAGGAACAGTTGTAGCATGGATTGATGGAAATACAGGAAATATGAACCTAGCAGGAAGCGTGATTGGCGACACTGGCACATATTGCACAGCCGCTTCCAATAGTTTTATCGTCAAAGATAATTCAGGGAATTGCGTTTCTTACATAGATTCCTCAGGAAATGTATGGCTTAAAGGATTGTTCAATCAAAATTCTCTTATTTGATATCCAATCTCCTTGATGAAGTTGCCTTAGTGAAGAGCCGAATAGACAAAGATTTTTGTTAGCAAAGACAACATGATTATAGAAAATCTCTATATCCTTCAAATCAAAGCAATTTACATTCTTTCTTCCTATCTGTGAATTACCAACCATTAAAATGGTTGGCTTCTCTTTTCATTGAGGACTCTTTCACCATCGCTGGCAAAGAGGAATCTTCTCTAAGAGGGCTAATTCCTAACCCAAAATATTTAATTATATTTTTTGCAGAGTTTGTATCTCTGTTTAAACTCAACCCACAATTATAACAATTGTAAGTTCTTTCAGAAAGTTCTAACTTTCTTAATTCTCCACAATTGCTACATTTTTGTGTTGTTGGTTCAAATCTATCTACCACTAAAATCTTACAACCAGCACTTTCAGCCTTGTATGTTAGATATTTAGTAATGAATGTTTTCCAAGAAGATATTTGATAATTTTTAGCATTGTGAGATTTCATCATTAAACCTTTTAAGTCTAAATCTTCAATTGCTATAACTTTGCAATCCGTAACTAATTTATTGGATAACTTATGAAAAAAATCGTTCTTCTGATTAGTTTGTTTTTGATACGTATTTTGCAGTTTATTAATTGCTTTTAATCTTCTGTTGCTTCCTTTTTGTTTTCTTGATAGATTTCTGTGTGCTTTTTTTAATCTCTTTTGTATTTGTTGAATGTTTTTAGGTATTGAAATTTTATTGCCTTCATTATCTGTATAGAAATTAATTAATCCAAAATCTAAACCAATTTCTTTGTCTCCTTTAGTAAGTTGTATATTTGCATCTGTTTGAATTATGGCATACCATTTATTAATTTCTCTTTTAATTATAATCTGTTTTATTTTTCCTTCAATTTGTCTGTGAACTTTAATGTTAATATCTCCTATTTTAGCAAGATGTAATTTTTTATCAATTAATTTAAAGCCAGATTGATTAAATGTAAAAGTCTTTTTCCATCCCTTGCCCTTGAACCTTAATCTTCCCACTTTGTTTCCATTTTTCTTTGAAGCAGATAATCCAGACAAATTTGAAAACAAATTATCATTCTCTTTCTGAATTACTTTAGAATATACTTCTTTCATTTCGGGGTTTACAACTTTTAAATCTAACAAGTAATTAGCTATTTCGACCTTAGTAAATCCTTTGTCTAATTCAGCTAAAAGATAGTTATACGTTCTTCTACAAATATCTAATGACAATTCCAACTTTTCTCTTTGCTCTTTATTTGGATATAACTTAAATTTATAGCTTATCATTTTTTCCTCTCCTTAACTATTTTAGATACTACTTCTGACAATGTCTTTAATCTCCATTCTACTTTTAATCTGTTCAATTCCCACCAGATATCCTCTTCAATCTTAATGTTCTTTAATTCCATATTATATTTAATATCTCCTCCTTTAAATACTTTTCTAAGAGGCTGCTGTGTTGCATGATTATTCTTTTATCGTCGATGACTTAAAAATTCGTCTAAATTCTTATCGTATATAATTATTCGAGTCATGCAACACAGCATAAGAGGCAAATTCATCTGATGATTAAAATCAATCAGTTTTCTTTGCCACGGGCATATAAACTTTATGTTTCTCATGCTGTGTTGCATGATTAATGCAACATAGCTCTGTTTATGATCACAGGTATGGATTTGATGGTTGCTTTATTCTTTTTGAGTATTGATAGAACCGCATTCTTATCTTTCTCTAGAACTATAAGAACCCCTTTTCCAAGCCTTATATTTGGGATCGAATCCAAAATACCCTCTCTTTGATACTCATAAAGGCCATTGTTAGAGATATCCGTATGACTATATAACGCCCGATGAATAGATACCCTTTCAGAAGACTGAGATTTTTCTAATGTATAGTTGATTATTATTGCTTTCATACAGATAGCAGTAATCCATAATATATCACAAAACCCTTCGGATTTTTACCTCGGCTTAAAAGCCGAGGTTTGTTCGTGGTTTTGTGAGAACCGGGAGAAATCGATAAATGATACTCCAGCTTAAAAGCTGGAGATTTCTCACGTGTATTAAATATTATTACTGTTATACTTATAATAGTAATATGGTAAAGAAAAATAGATGGGGAAAGAAGCATAGGGATAAAAGAAACTGGAAGAAATATAATGAAGAACTGGTTATGCGGGGATATTTTTACATTAACCCTCGCTTTTTAGAAACATGGAATGGAGAGATAAATCAGATGAATGCTGGAAAAGTTGGACAGCCATACCTTTATCCAAAGTCAATG
>Ga0209212_1008981_pt1 | contig 10571 bp, 10 predicted proteins | sample RifGroC2_FD_183996 | JGI IMG/M metagenome (GOLD analysis project Ga0209212, IMG submission 183996) | Groundwater microbial communities from Rifle, Colorado, USA - Groundwater C2 (SPAdes) (version 2) | ecosystem: Environmental > Aquatic > Deep subsurface > Groundwater | place: Rifle, Colorado... | reverse complement strand
TCTCCGTCCCCCACAGAACATCGAGAAAATTCTTCAGTATCCTCGCCGTCAATCCCCAGATCTCATCGTCGCCGTGCTGGTAGAAATACACGGCGTGCAGCTTCCCCTGCCAATGCCTATGCTCCATACGGAACACCCCGGGCTTCGCGAAATGGGAGAGCGGCACTTCGATGAGCCGCTCTATCTCCGCGTCGTTCACGGTCAACTGGTAATTGGGGGGGAAGACGCCGACCACGGGCGTGACCAGGTAGTTGTGTATGGAGTGGCAGTCGTCCAGCTCGCCGAGGATTTCCACGTCGCTGGGGGAGATGCCGACCTCCTCCCATGCCTCGCGTAGCGCCGTATCGGCACTGTCGAGATCGCCCGGGTCGCAGACCCCGCCGGGGAAGGAGATCTCGCCTGAGTGGTGCGTGAGATGCGGGGTCCTCTTGGTGAAAAGGAGATGATATTCGCCCTGCCTCAGGAAAAGCGGCAGCAAGACGGCGGCGGGAACCGGGCCGGCCGCCATCGGCACCCGGGTCCGGGAGGCAAGCGCTGCCCTCAGCTTTTCCCTGATCAGCACCGGGTCGCCCCCCGGTTCCTGGCTCTTCACACCGGTCAGAGCACCGGCTCCTTTGCCCTTTTCTTCAGCTCGGCGATGGTCGCCGCGTAGTCGGGGCTGTTGAACACGGCGCTTCCGGCCACGAAAACGTCCGCCCCGGCGTGGGCGATGCGGGCGATGTTGTCGATCTTGACGCCGCCGTCCACCTCCAGCTCCGCCTCGATGCCGCGCCGGTCCATGGTGGCGCGCAGCGTCTGGATCTTCGGGATGCACGACTCGATGAAGGACTGCCCGCCGAAGCCGGGGTTGACCGTCATCAGGAGCACCAGGTCGAGATCCTCCAGCACGTAATCGAGCTGGCTTAGCGGGGTCGCCGGGTTGAGCGACACACCCGCCCTTTTGCCGAGCGATCTTATCAGCTGCACGGTCCGGTGCAGATGGTTGGTCGCCTCGGCATGGACCACGATGATGTCGGCGCCCGCCTCGGCGAACGACTGTATGTAACGGTCGGGGTCGGCGATCATCAGGTGCACGTCGAGCGGCAGCGTGGTGACGCGGCGCGCCGCCTCCACGATCAGCGGGCCGATGGTGATGTTCGGCACGAACTGCCCGTCCATGACGTCGATATGGACGTAGTCGGCGCCTGCGGCCTCGATGGCCTTGATCTCCTCGCCAAGGCGGGAGAAGTCGGCGGACAGAATGGATGGTGCGATCTTTTTCATGGGTTCTCCTGCTTGATTTTCTTGAGACGGGCCGCGAAGAAACCGTCCATGCCGTCCCTGTGGGGCCAGCTTCTGAAGAAACCGCGCTCCGTGAACAGCGGGGCGAAGGAAGGGAACAGCGGACGCAGGTCTTCGAGTACGAATTCCGGGTGCCGATATAAAAAGGCCTCGACCACTTCCTCATTTTCCTGGCGGCTGGTGGAGCAGGTGGCGTAGAGAAGCGTGCCGTCCGGCTCCAGGTACTGGCAGAGGTTCTCCAGGATGTCGAGCTGGGTCAGGGCCAGTTGCGCCAGGTCAGCGGGGGACTTCCACCATTTCCCTTCCGGGTTGCGCCTGATGACGCCGAGACCGGAGCAGGGGGCGTCCACCAGGATGCGGTGGAAGGTGGTTTCCCTGATCGCGTTCGAGGGGACGGTGGCGTCCATGGTGAAGGTCCGGACCGAGTTGATGCCGAGCCGTTCGCAGGTCTCCTTGATCATCCGGAGTTTCTTATGGTTCACGTCGCAGGCGAAGATCTCGCCGCTGTCCTCTATGAGCTGCGCGATCTGCGTGCTTTTGCCGCCGGGCGCGGCGCAGGCGTCCAGTATCCGCTCGCCCTTTTGCGGCGAGAGGAAGAGCGGCGCCAACTGCGAAGACTCGTCCTGCACGGTGAAGAGGCCGTCCCGAAAGGAAGGGAGCCTGGTGATCGCCCCGGACTGGTTCAGGCGAACGCCGTCGGGAGACCAGGCGGTCTGGCTGCAGGTCACACCCTCCTCGGCAAGCCGCTCCATGAGCCCCTGCCGCGAGATGCGCAGCGTGTTGGCCCTGATGGTGAAGGGGGGCGGCTCCGCCATGGCGGCGGCAAGCTCCTCCGCGGCGTCGACGCCGAGCTGCTCGCACCACTGGGCGGTGAGCCAGGCAGGGTGGGAATAGCGCACGGCGAGGTAATCGACGGGGTTTTGGGCGCGGTCCGGGTAGCTGATGCTGTCACGGCCGCGGTCGGCACTGCGCAGGATGGCGTTGATGAACCCTGAGGCGCGGGGGGCTAGTTCCTTGGCGAGGTTCACAGTCTCGTTCACCGCAGCCGAGACCGGAACCCGGTCCAGAAAGAACGACTGGTACACGCCCAGGCGCAGCAGCAGCAATACGAAGAGTTCCAGCTTCTCCGGTCTTTGCTTGGAGAACTGGCCGATGATATGGTCCAGGGTACCCTGCCTGCGCAGCACGCCATAGACGAGCTCCGTCAGCAGACCCCGGTCCGCTCCCTTGATGATCTCCTTGGAGAGTTCGTTATCTATCAGGATGTCTGCGAAGGACTTCTCTTTTTCTATCCGAAGCAGGATGTCGAAGGCGGCGCGGCGCGGGTTTTTCGTGGACAAGGTACTTCCTTTCAGGCGTGGGGATCGGGTAAAAGCCGTTTTCATTATAAGCATTTTGCCCAAAACTGCAAGCTGTTAGGGGACTTGACATAGCAAAAGCAAAGGCTACCCTTTAGCTTGTTGTTAATGATAAGCCGGGAGGTTTGCCATGATACCCTGGGAATCGGACATGGGGAAGGCGCTGGCGCGGGGGAAAGCCGAGCAGAAGACCGTTCTGCTGGAGTTTTTCAGCCCCGAATGCATCGGCTGCAAGCAGATGGACGCGGCAACCTTCCCCCATCTTGCGGTGGAGAATTTCATCATCGACAAGATGATCCCGCTGCGCGCGCCGGTCGGCACCAAGACCCTCTCGGCAGATTTCCGCGTGGTCTGGACGCCTACGCTGGTCATCCTCGACTACTACGGCAAGGAGCACCAGCGCACCATCGGCTACATCCCCCCGGGCGAGCTGGTCGCCTCGCTGCTGCTCGGCATGGGGAAGGTAAGCTTTGACACCGACAATTTCAACGAGGCGGTAATGCAGCTGAACACCCTGTTGAACGGTTATCCGAACAGCGCCGTGGCGGCCGAGGCGATCTACCTGCGTGGCGTGGCGCGCTACAAGTCGAGCCATGCGCCAGCCGCGCTCAGGGAGACCTACCAGCAGCTGCGTGCCGAGTACCCGGAAAGCGAGTGGACCGGGCGTGCCGAACCGTTCACCTTGCTCTAGCTCCAGCACCGCATCGGAGAAGCTATCACCCTTGGGGGCGGCAACCATGCCGCCCCCTTTCTGCATGAAGTGGATTCTTTTGGGAGGAACCTTTGGACCGCATCTTCTGGGGACTGCTGATCTTTTCCCTGACACTGCTGGCCCTGGTATCGGCGGGACACGCGCTCATCAACAAGCGAGACCCGCGCTCGGCGCTCGGCTGGATAGTGACCTGCGTCGCCATTCCGCTCCTGGGACCGCTTTTTTACTGGGGTATGGGGGTGAACAGGATCTACAGCAGGGCGAGACGGTGGCATGAGGAGGCGGGGCATCCTCCCGTGATACCGCCAAAAAGGACGACCGCGGTTTCCTCGCCCTTGCCGAGCGAGCTCCGCTACCTGAGAGAACTGCGCAGGCTTTCCGACCGTGTCGTCAGCACCAATCTCCTGCCGGGAAACACCCTGGTGCCGCTGGAAAACGGCGAGGAAGCCTACCCGGCGATGCTCGCCGCAATAGACAGGGCCGCCTCCTCCGTTCACCTTTGCACCTACATCTTCGATGGGGATGACACGGGGAAGCGATTTGTCATGGCGCTCTCCCGGGCAGCGGATCGCGGGGTGGAGGTTCGGGTCATCGTCGACAGCCTGGGGGAGAAGTATTCAAGGCCTACGGCGCGAGTGCTTCTCAAGGGGTCCGGGGTCCAGTTTCGCCGTTTCCTGCCGCTTAAGCCGGGACGGTATCTGAACCTGCGCAATCACCGCAAGGTACTGGTGGTGGACGGGACTCTCGGTTTTACCGGCGGGATGAACATCGGCAGCCGGCACCTGGTCTCCGGGCGCCCGCCAGTGGTGAAGGATCTGCACTTCCAGGTATGCGGACCGGTGGTGGCCGACCTGCAGCATACCTTCCTGGAGGACTGGCACTTTGCCACAGGTGAACAACTGGCAGACGAGCGCTTCTTCCCGGAGCTGCAGCCGGCCGGAACCGCCCTTGTCCGGGCCGTGAGCGACGGACCGGACAAGGATTTCAGGAAGCTGCACTGGATCATCCTCGGCGCCCTCTCCTGCGCGAGGAAGAAGGTCACCATCGTCACTCCGTACTTCATACCGGACCGGCCGCTCATTGCGGCGCTGGTGACCGCGGCGCTGCGCGGGGTGGAGATCACCCTGGTGCTCCCCGAGGTCAACAACCTCCCCTACGTGCAGTGGGCCAGCCGCTCCTATCTCTGGGAGCTGCTGCAGCAGGGCGTGCGCATTTACTCCCAGCCCTCACCCTTCGTCCACACCAAGTTCATGGTGGTGGACCGGAGTTGGAGCCTGATCGGCAGCGCGAACCTCGACCCGAGGAGCCTCAGGCTCAACTTCGAACTCAACCTGGAGGTGTACGACCTCAACTTCGCGGCACTCCTGGAGCAGCGTTGCGCCGCCACCCTCGCCCTATCCAGGGAGATCACGCTCGCCGAGATGGACGGCCGCACCCTTCCCATCAAGCTCAGGGACGCGGCCGCCAAGCTGTTCTCCCCCTACCTGTAGCTCCACCCGCCCCGGCTGCCTTCCGCGCCCCGCCTCCTCCTGCTCCTGCCCGAACAGCGAGACCCGGTTCTTGCCGAGCCTCTTGCTGCAGTACATCGCCAGGTCCGCCTGCTTGATCACGCTGCGCAGGTCGGGGCCGTCCTGAGGGAAGGAGGCAAGCCCCGCCGAGAGCGTCGACTCGATCAGTTCCCCATCGAAGCTGAAGGGACAGGCATCCATGGCGCGGACGATTCTTTCCACCGCCGGACGGATCTGTTCCTTGTGGTGGTCGTTGTACATGATGATGAACTCGTCTCCGCCAAACCGCGCCGCGATGTCGCAATCCCTTATGTTGGACCGGATGATGTGGGCGGTCCACTTGATCAGCGCCGTTCCGGCCAGGTGCCCGTAACGGTCGTTTATCTGCTTCAGGTTGTCAGCGTCCAGCATGCAGATCGCGAAAGGCTTCTGGTAGCGCTTGGAGAGCTTTTCCTGCTGCAGCGCGAGCGTCTCGAAACTGCGCATGTTGTTGAGTTCTGTAAGGTCGTCGGTAAGAGAGAGCCTCTCCACCTCCGCTCGCGCGCTCTCCGCTTCTCCCGAGAGCAGCGCGCCGATGTGGGCGATCAGGATGAAAGGGAACAGTTTGACGATGTGCCCGGGGAGTTCGGCCCAGAAAGCCGGCAACTGAACGGCGGCCAGCAGGGTATAGGAGGCGATGGCGAGGGCGGCCATCAGTAAGGTGATCCGTCGCCCCAACGTGAGCGAGGTGGCCATCAGGATCAGGTAGATGACCGATACGAAAGGGCTGGTCGTTTTCCCTGTGAACCAGCAGACCGCCACCACGTAGACCAGGAGCAGGACCAGGTCGAGCGTGCCCTTCAACTGCCCGTTTTTCTTGAGCGGCCGGGACAGGGTCTTGTGACAGACCAGCACCAGGGTACAAAGACCGACGAGAAGCGTGCTACGGTGGTCGATCGGGAGCAGGGCGATATCGAGCAGCACCAGGACGACCAGGAGCCAGGTGATCACACCGATCACCCGGTCGTGGCCGGCGAACCTGGCCCTCGCATCTGCGCTCACCCACTCCTTTGCTTCGATCATTCAAACCGCCTTGTCCGCTGTCTGCCGCAGAGGTACCTGCAGTTGACCTTATCGGCGCGGATTGGCGAAAGTTGATATGATCGCGAAAAAAGCTAAAGCCCTGATTATCTAGTCCCCCCTCCCCTTGCGGGGGGAGGTTAGGGGGTGGGGATAGGTGCCACGGAGTTCGGAATGGTGATCGCGGCAGGAATGCCGCTCCAGAGGGGCAGGTTAGCAGCGGCAGTGCCGCCCGGATGCGGATCAGCAGCGGCGCTGCAGGATGGGGACCTGTAGCGCCGCAGCACAGCGCGGGTCAGCTGCGGCGCAGCACGGTGCGGGCGGCGAAGGCGCACAACAAGATGACGAAATTGAACAGGACGATGGTCGCACCGGTCGGCAGGTTCAAGGCAAAGGAGAGCGAGATGCCAACGATGACCGTGCACACCCCGATGGCGGCTGCCCAGACGATGGCCGCCTTGAACCCCTTGGCGATCTGAAGCGCGGAAACCGCAGGCAGGATCAGAAGCGCGGAGATCAGCATGATCCCCACCACCTTCATGGCGAGGACGACGGTGAGCGCGGTCAGCAGTACCAAAACCGCGTTGATCCGGTCCGTGTCGATGCCGGAGCTTTTGGCCAGTTCCTCGTCGAAGGTACTGGCGAAGAGGTCGTTGTAGAAGATGATCACGCCGGTGATGACGATGACGAACAGGATGGCGGCAATCACCAATTCGCTCGAGCTTATGGAGAGGATGTTGCCGAACAGGTAGCTGAACAGGTCGACATTGAAACCGCCGGCGATGCTTGCCAGCATGACGCCTGTGGCGATCCCGATCGCCGAGACGATCCCGATGGCCGCGTCACCATAGATCTTCGCCTTCTGGGCCAGCTTCAGTACCCCCATGGCGCTGGCCAGCACCACAGGGATGATGGCAAGCGTCAAGTAGATGGAATGTAGTCTGAAGAACAGTGCCAGCGCCACGCTGCCGAAAGTCACGTGTGCCAGGCCGTCGCCGATCAGCGAGAGCCGGCGCAGCACCAGGAAGACCCCGAGCACCGAGCAGAGGATCGCGATCAGCGACCCGCCGATGAGCGCTCTCTGCATGAACCCGTAACTAAGCATCTCGGTTATATCCATCACATCCTCTTATCCAGAAAAAGTCCCCCTTTGAAAAAGGGGGATTTAGGGGGATTTTTTTCGCAGGTGCCAGCCCAAAACAAATCCCCCCGACCCCCCTTTTTCAAAGGGAGGAGAGTTGGGTGGAGCCCCGCAGTCGCAGTTAATGCCTGTGGCAGACCAGGTGCTGGCCGTGCTCGCCGAAGAACCCGGTCATCTCGGTGGAGTTGCAGAAGTCGTCGAAATCGCCGTAGAAGACCACCTTTTTGTCCAGATACAGCAGATGCGAGGCGTATTTCCCGATGGTGGCCGTGTCATGGGTCACCAGCAGCACGGTCGTCTTTCTTTCGCGGTTCATCTCGAATATCAGCTTGTAGAAGCTCTCGCGGGTCTCCGGATCGAGCGCGGTGGTCGGCTCGTCCAGAACCAGGAGCGCCGGATCGTTCACGAGCGCCCTGGCAAGAAGCACCCGCTGCCTGAGCCCCCCCGAGAGTTCACCGATCATGCACCCTTTGATATGGGAGATCCCCATCCACTCCATGGTCCGCTCCACGGCCTGGGCATCTTCGCGGTTGAAGCGCCGGGGAAATTTCTTGCTGGAAAGCCGCCCGAGCCGGACCACCTCGTCCACCGTGGCGGGGAAATGCGGATTGAAAAACTGCAGCCCCTGCGGCAGGTAACCGATGCGCTGCCAATCCTTGAAATGCGACTGCGGCGTTCCGAGCAGGGAGATCTCCCCCGCCGCCGGGGCAAGCAGCCCGAGAATCACCTTCACCAGCGTGCTCTTCCCGGAACCGTTCGGTCCGCAGATTCCGAGATAATCGCCCTGTTTCACGCTGAAGGAGACCTCCTTAAGCGCCTCGCTGCCGTGATACCCGGCTGACAGGTTCTTTACCGTGAGTACCGGTTCGCTCATTGCAGCCCCGTCTTCAAGTTCTGCAGGTTTTCTTCCATGATGGAGATGAAGCTGACGCCGCGCTCGAGGTCGTCCCGTGTGACGTTGTGCGCAGCACGCAGCATTAGCACCTTGGCGCCGGTCTCCCGGGCGATGGTCTCGGCCACCCGCGGGCTCAACAGCTCTTCCGTATAGACGTAGTTCAACCGCTCGCGACGCATCAGTTTTACCAGTTCGGCAAGCTTGGCCGGAGTCGGTTCAGCATCGGCGTTCACCGCCGAGGCCGAGACATACCTGAGACCGTAGCGGCGGGCCAGGTAGCCGAAGGCGTAATGCCCGCCGTGCAGCAGTACCTTCTTCGGGCACTGGGCCAGGGTCTGCCTGAAACGCTCATCAAGCGCCGCCAACTCGCCCATGAGCTTGGCCGCGTTCTGCTCGTAGTACCCCTTGTTGGCCGGATCACGCGCGATGAAAGCGGCGAGGATGTTCCCGACTATGCGGCGGGCATTGTCGAAATCGAGCCAGATGTGCGGATCCATGCCCCCCTCATCGTGCTCCTCTCCATGGTGCTCCCCGTGCTCCTCTTCCTCAGGCGCCGGCAACAGCGGGATCCCTTTGCCTCCCTCGATTATGCCGACCTTCCCCTTGTCCAGACCGGCGATGATACTTGCCGCCCAAGGCTCCATGAACTTATTGGTGTAAATGAAAAGGTCGGCGCGGTTCACCCGGACCACATTTTCCGGCCGGGGCTCGAAGCTGTGCGGCTCCACGCCCGGAGGGAGCAGCAGGCTCACCTGGGCTTTGTCGCCGCCGATCCTCTTGGCGAAGTCATAGAGCGGGAAGAGAGTCGTCACCACCTGAAGCTTGTCGTTTCGCTGTTCTTTTCTGTTGCAGCCGGGGGTGATCAGAACCAGGGCGAGAAACGCCGTCATTAGCCACTTCATGGGTTAGCTCCACTTTTTGCGCAGCCGCCGCAGAGGCCGTTCAGCTGCAGGATATGGGAAAGCACCTTGCCCCCGTTTCTCAGGCTCACCTCGCGCTCCAGTGCCTCGATGCCGCAGGAGGCGATGTCCTCGACTTTTCGGCAGGAGAGGCAGACGAAGTGGTGATGATGCTCGCGGTTGTGGCAGAAATAATAATAAAGCTGCCGGTTTGGGTGTATCACCTTGGATAGGACACCGCTTGCCGCCAGCTCTTCCAGGTTCCGGTACACTGTCGGCAGCCCGAGCCGCTCAAACCTCTCTCGCAGCCGCTTCCAGAGTTCCTCAGGGCTGGCGTAGGCGCTCTCCCCCTCAAGCATTTCGAGGATGGCGAGCCTTTTCGGGGTCGCCTTCATGCCGGCCTCTTTCAGTGCCTGTGCGTGACGCTGTTCCATACCACCTCTAAATAGAAATCATTTCGTTTTAGGATAGCCAGGGCGGCCCCAAAGTCAAGCATAAAATTATGGTAATGAGACCTTGCTTTGTGCTAAATTGCGAGCAATACGGTCAAATGACCGCCAGGACGGGCGTTTAACGTGACATGACGGACCAGCCGGGAACGGTTGCCCTCATTAAACATAAAGATCCTATGCGGTTGCATGGTTCACGGCGCGGCTAGCCGCATTGGCTTTCGAATTGCATCATATCTTGGCTGCGGCACCTTGTTATTTAAATTGAATCGAATGGACGGCGGGATATGCAAAAGGAACCTTGCAACTACAGGGACTACTTCCATGCGGGCCAAAGGGCGAGGGTAGAGGTCTCCCTGTCGGACGACAGGATATTCAATGACGGCGCCGTCGTCACCGCAGTGGGTGACAGCCAGATCCGGTTACGGCTTTCGCGTGACAGGCTGGACGACGCCCTGCTGCAGCCCGAGGCACCCCTGGTAGTGAGAGTCGGCGTGAGCGGCAACAGCTACAGTTGCCGGGGTGTGGTGCTGAACGACCGGGCAGGAGAAGACCTGCGGGTAGCTTTTGTGGACCGGGTGACTCCCGAGGACCAGAGGGAATATTTCCGGCTCAGTTCCGAGATTCCCGTCATCCTTTTCAACGTGACCGCTGGAACCGCCGAAGAGAGCGGCTCCGGAGGGTTGAGGGTGGCGTCGCACAGCAGTCTCCCCCACATCGTGAACATCAGCGGCGGCGGCCTGAGGACAGAGACCGAGATGGCGATGACCAGGGACGACATCGTCTATGCCACATTCCATCTGCCGCTCCCGGAGCCGAAAGTCGTCCCGGTCGTGGCGCAGGTGATGCACAGCGAGGTAATCAATCGCGGCAACGGCGACATCTGCAGCGCGGGGTTGCGCTTCATGCATATCAACGAAAGGGATCGTGACGCGATAGTTCGCTACGTCTGCAACGAAGAGATCAAGAGGATCAGGCTCTGCAGGAAAGAGTTCTATTCCCTGCCGGATAACTGAGAAGCACTCACCACAGAGGGACTCAGAGGTACACAGAGGAAAAGCGAAGCAAACAACCCAAGGCAATTGGACGCAGATCAAATCTGAAACTGCTGATTAAACAAAACGATTCGGTTTTGGTTGATCAGAATTGATCAGGATAAATCTGCGTCCCATTGCCTTTGCAGTAAAGAAAAAAGGCTTTTCGGTTTAACCCGATTAGCCTTTTGTTTTCCCTCCGTGATCCTCTGTGTACCTCTGCGGTTAAGCCCTT
>Ga0209212_1008979_pt1 | contig 10572 bp, 11 predicted proteins | sample RifGroC2_FD_183996 | JGI IMG/M metagenome (GOLD analysis project Ga0209212, IMG submission 183996) | Groundwater microbial communities from Rifle, Colorado, USA - Groundwater C2 (SPAdes) (version 2) | ecosystem: Environmental > Aquatic > Deep subsurface > Groundwater | place: Rifle, Colorado... | reverse complement strand
GAATAGTCAAAATCTTAACCAAAAAGCCGGTTGAAGCCGGCTCAGAGGAATTAAAAATTAATCAGCGCTCAAGGTCAGCAAAATTAAGAGTGGCGCAAAAAATAATATGAATGTTTCAGCTTATCCTTACAAAATAGTAAACCAAAAACTCTGGCTGTTGCTTGGATTTATTTTCCTAATGATAACGGCTTCAATCTTTTTCTGGCAGAACAGCCAAGTCATATCCAAGACTTATCAATTGCAGTATCTGCAAGAAAGATTAACCGGCCTTAAAAAAGAAAATCAGTCTTTAGAAACTAGCGCCATCAACGAGAACTCGCTTGCTAGCCTTGAAGAACTGGTCATGAACTTAGGATTAGAAAAGGTTCAAAGTATCATTTTTATCCAGTCCTTGGAAAACAGCGTCGTTGCCAGATAATAGAAAATGAATGACAAAAGATTAAGATTAATTACTCTCTTATTATTTCTGATTGGGGCGATCATTATTGGTCGCTTGTTTTCGGTTCAGATATTAAAAAGAAGCTATTACAAGGCCCTGGCCCAGGGCCAACAAAGATTCTTTGAAAGCGTTACCGGAAAAAGGGGCGAAATACTTTTTGCCAATGGGGAAAAGTTGGCTGCCAATAAAATCCAAAATTTCGTCTATATCGCCCCCAGAGAAATTGAAGACAAGGAAAAAACAAAAGAAGCCTTAAGACAAATTTTAGATTTAGAAGAAGAATTTATTGAAGAAAAGATAAACAATGACAGCCTTTACGAATTATTGGAAACAAAGGCAACAGATTCGCAAATAGAAAGGCTGCAAAGGATTAATTTCCCCGGCATCTATATCGGCCAGGAAGATTCCAGAATCTTTCCCCAAGCCACAATGGCTTCAGGAACAATCGGCTTTGTTGATTCTGAAAAGTTTGGCCAATATGGCTTAGAAGGCTATTATCAAGAAACTTTAAAAGGCAGCCAGGGCGTGATTGAGGGCGAAAGAGGGCCTGGGGGATTATTAATTTCCTTTAGCTCTCCGAAAGGCACAGAAAAAGGCAGCAGCCTGATTTTAACCCTTGACCAGCAAATCCAATTTGAAGCAGAAAAACTGCTGGTAAAAGCCAAAGAAAATTTAAACATTGATAGCGGCACTATTATTGTCATAAAACCCGATTCTGGAGAGATTGTGGCTTTAGCCAACTTTCCTAATTTTGATCCCAATAATTATGAGAAGGAAAAAGATATGTTTATATTTCAAAACCCTGCTCTGCAAAGCTTTTTTGAACCAGGATCGGTTTTTAAACCTATTACCATGGCCTCGGCCATTGAAGAAAAAAAGATTACCCCGGAAACCACTTATATTGACGAAGGCATGGTTAAAATCAGTAAAACCCCAATTTATAATTACGCCAAAAGAACTTATGGAGAGCAGACCATGACCCAAGTTTTAGAAAAATCCATTAATACCGGAGCGGTTTTTGCCGAACAGCAGTTAGGCTCAAATCTTTTCTTAGAATACCTTGAAAAATTCGGCTTATTTGAAAAGACCGGAATTGACTTGCAGGGAGAAGTTTCTTCGCAAAATCAGGAATTCAAAAAAGGCTATGAGATAAACTTTGCCACCGCTTCTTTCGGCCAGGGAATTAAAATCACTCCGATCCAGCTGGTTAAAGCTTTTTCTGCCATTGCCAATAACGGCAAAATGGCAAAACCGCATTTAGTAAAAAAGATAGTCGGTGAGAATGGCTTTGTTGAAGAAATTCTGCCCGAATTTTCAGAAAATGTCATTTCTCCGGAGACAAGCTCTAAAATAGTTTCCATGATGATCAGCGTGGTTGAAAACGGTTATAGCAAAAAAACCAAAGTTCCGGGATACTATATCGCCGGAAAAACAGGAACTGCCCAGGTTTCCTGGCCGGCTTTGGGAATCAACAAACCCGGTTATTCCGATAAAACCATTCAGTCTTTTATCGGCTTTGCCCCGGCTTTTAACCCCGAATTCTTAATTTTGGTCAAACTTGATAATCCCGCAACCAACACGGCCGAATACTCAGCCCTGCCTATTTTCCATGATTTGGCAAAATATATTATTGATCTTTGGCAGATTCCGCCTGACTATGAGCCGTAATTGACTTTTTATTCAAAAATGGAATGATGTTATTAGTTTAAGCCCCTATCGTCTAGTGGCCAGGACGTCAGCTTCTCAAGCTGAAAACACGGGTTCGACTCCCATTAGGGGCGCCATGCTAATTTGGATATATTCGCTCATCAGCGTAATTACAGTAAGCCTGATCTCCCTGATAGGAGTTTTTAGTTTTTCTTTTGGAATAGAAAAGATAAAAAAGGCTTCTCTATTCTTGGTCAGTTTTGCCGTTGGCGGCCTTTTCGGAGACGCCATTATCCATCTTTTGCCTGAAACTTTCAAAGAACTGGGATTCGGGCTGCTGCCGTCTCTTTTAATTGTCTCCGGAATATTGTTATTCTTCATCTTGGAAAGGTTTTTAAGATGGCGCCATTGCCATACGCAGGACTGCCCGGACCACAAAAAAGACGTTGCCAGCATGATTCTCATTGGCGACGCTGTTCATAATATGATTGACGGCATGATTATTGCGGCCAGCTTTTTGACAAGCATTCCTTTGGGTCTGGCCACTACCATTGCTGTTGTTTTTCATGAAATCCCGAATGAGATAGGGGAATTCGGCGTTTTGATTCATTCTGGTTTCAGCGCCAAAAAAGCGCTTTTATTCAACTTTTTAAGCGGCTTAACCGCCATTTTCGGGACTGTCATTGTTTTGATTATCGGCTCCCGGATCAGCGATTTTTCCTCGTTTCTGCTGCCGATAACTGCCGGCGGCTTTCTCTATATTGCCGGATCTGATCTTTTGCCGGAATTACATCACGACGTGAAGCTTTCTACGTCTTTATGGCAGATGGTTTTGATCATCTTAGGAATCAGCATTATGGCTTCACTAACCTTATTGGAATAAATATCAAGAATGTCCCAGGAATTAAAAATGAGCAAGCTCGATTCTAATGCCGGTCACTATCTATTTTGATAGGGGACACACGGCAAAGAAAAATTAATTATGCTTCCTCTGGGCCATCTTAGCGCCGCCTATCTTTTAACCCAAACAAGTAAAAAACTCTCTTTAAAAGAGGTTTTATTAATCTTGCTGGCCGGTATTGTTTTAGACTTTGACATTTTTCTCGGCATTGCCCTGAATAAGTCGCATCACGACCTGATCACCCATACTCCTTTTGGCGCCATTATTGTTTGGCTGATTTTAATCTTTATCTTTAGTAAAAGCTTATCTGGACTGGGAAAAGTTTTGGTTCTTGCTTCTTTGTTTTTGCATCTTATTTTGGATGAAGCCGGTTATTGGCTTTATTCGTTGGGACTGCAAAGCATTATCAATCAACCTCAAATCAGCTGGTTTTATCCTTTAAAACCTCTTTTTGACAGATTAATATCTTCGTCTTTTTATTCAATCGGCTTATTTGTCTGGATTTATTTAAATAATGCCCGGGCTAATGTCTTGCTGGAGATAATTTTATTTCTAACTGCTTTAATAATATTTATTCTAAATAGATGCCCAAAGCGCAAGAATTCAAAGAACTGTTAAAAACGTTTGGAAAAGTCAAATAATCTCTGATTAATCTTAAAACTATGTTAAAATGAATCATTATGGCAAAAAAGTTTTCTTTTTCAGGGATAAATGGCATTCTTTTGAGCAATTTTTTGCTTCAGTTCGGCTTTTCTATAGTAGGGATTTTTATTCCTCTTTACATTTTCAAAATAACAAATAGTTTTTTCTGGATTCTCTGGTTTTATCTGCTCTTTAATCTGGTCATCATAATTTCCACTCTGCCGACGGCAAAACTGATTGCGAGATTCGGTTCTGATAAAATATCGTTTGCCGGCGCTCTGGTCAGACTGGTTTTCCTAATATTCCTAATCTTAGCCGGTAAAAATCCTTTCTTTTTCATTTTGGCCGCGATCTTCTGGGGGTTGGCCGTGCCTTTTTGTTGGATACCGTTTCATTTAAGTATTGTCGGCACCGATCACACTCTTTCTTTCGGCAAAGACGCCACCAAAATCAATTTCACGAATAAGATCGGCGTTATTGCCGGACCGATTTTGGGCGGCCTTATTATTCAAAGCTTCGGTTTTAACGCCCTTTATTCAGTCAGCTTTGTTTTCATCATGCTTTCAGGAATACCTCTTTTCTTTGACAAATACGAATTCAAATTCCCAGAAATCTCTTTTAGGGCAATCAAGGAGAATCTGCCGATAAGGCAAATGCCGAGATTGTTTTTGGGGTTTTTCGGAGCCGGTCTGTTTAACGGATTCCAGGAAGTCGTCTGGCCGATCTACGTCTTTTTGTTGGTCGGTTCTTATAGATTCCTCGGCGACATCACCTCGATCGGCCTTTTCGGCTCTTTTCTTTTGCTGGCCGTTGTCGGACAACTGGCAGACAGATTCGGCAGCAAAATTCTAAAAATAAGCGTGCCACTCAATATTTTAAACTGGTTATCCCGCATTTTTCTGACTGCTCCCCTTTCTTTATTTTTAATCAACTTAGCTTATCAATTAGTTTCTATTTTTGTTTGGATTCCTCTTGATCAACTAAGCTACCAAACCGCAGTCCAAACAAAAAGATTGGAATATTTCTTAAGCCGGGAGATCGCAATCCATTTTGGATCATTTGTGGCTATCTTAATCTTAATTTTTGGCCTTGGTCTTTTCGGCCTGAATTGGCCCATGGCTTTTGTCTTCAGCGCCTTGAGTCTCTTATTCATCTTGCAATTGGGCTTTGCCAAAGAAGAAGGGGTAAAATCAGTCGGCATCGCCCTGATTAAAAAAGACGGTTCGATTTTAATGCAGCTCAGGGATAATGATGAAATCACTCCTGGCGGAGTTAAAAACGATATTGTTTTTCCTGGACACTGGTGTTTGCCGGGAGGCAAGATTAAAATAGGGCAAACCCCTGAAAAAGCCGCTTTCAAAGAATTGAGAAAAATAATCGGCTATGAGGCCGAATCCTTTAGTTTTTTGACGGAAGAAAGCTATATGCTGCCGATCGGCAAAAAAGTGATTAGACATATCTTTTGGGCAGAGTATGACGAATCCCAGGAGATAAAATGCCTTGAAGGACAAAGAATGGAGTTTTTAAAGCCGGAAGATTTAGATAAAAAGAAAATCTTTCCCGGCCATAAAGAACTTTACCAAAAAGCTTTACAAAAATTCTTAAATAACAAAAATGCCGGAATTGCCAGAGGTTGAAACAATTAAAAGATATTTGAATAAAGCAATCTCTGGAAAGAGAATTGTTAATATTGAAATTCTTTCGAAGAAACAGTTTCCGGATAATCCCAAAGAAGTAATCGGAGCAAAGATTCTCTTGGTTAAAAGGCGAGCCAAGAACTTAATAATCAATCTGTCGAATAAAAAAGCGTTGGTCGTTCATTTGAAACTGTCCGGCCAGCTAATCTGGGAAAGAAAAGCAAAGATTCCGGTAAAATCAACCAGAGTCATAATTTCTTTAAATGGTGGCAAGTTGTTTTTCAATGAAATGAGAAAATTCGGCTGGATTAAAATCTTGAACCAGAACCAGCTTGATCTGGAGCTGGCAAGATTCGGACCCGAGCCCTTTAGCAGGGATTTTTCTATTGAGTATTTGCAAAAAGCTTTCGGAGGCATCTCCAGGCCGATTAAAACTATTTTGCTTGATCAGGAAAAAATAGCCGGAATCGGCAATATCTATGCCAATGAAGCGCTTTTTGAAGCTAAAATCAATCCCCAGAAATCAGCCAATAAATTAACAACCATAGAAATCGGAAAACTGCAGAAAGCAATCTTATTAGTCTTAAAAGAAGGAATTAAATACGGCGGCGCTTCAGCCGCTGACCAGATGTATATCAGACCTGATTCCAGCCATGGTTCTTATCAACAGCATTTTCGAATTTATCAGAAAGACGGCGAAAAATGCCGGAAATGCAAAGCTATTGTTAAAAGAATCAGCCTCGGGGGCCGGGGAACGTTTTTCTGCCCTAGGTGCCAACCTAGGCGCCAAAGATAAACTGTTTTAATTTTTCTTGTTCCTGCTATAGCTGTTGGTATATCAAACCTTTGGTTTGCTATAGCGGGCAGAATGCCCGATATACCATCATATGTTATAATCAATTCATAGTATGAAGGAAAACACCAAAAAGTTTATTTTAGCAACTTCAACTTTAGCTGGCACCATTATCGGCGTCGGCTTTTTCTCTTTGCCTCAACTGACCAATAAGGTGGGATTGGGCATTATGCTAGGCTATTTTGTTATCCTTGGCGGATTAACCCTTCTAATTCATATCATCTTCGGAGAGGTTGCTCTGGCCACCCCTGATTTCTTGAGATTGCCTGGCTATGCCAAAATCCATCTTGGTACGAAGGGTAAAAGCGTTGCTTTAATAACCATGATTTTGGGAACTTATGGTTCCATTCTGGCTTATTTGATTATCGGCGGAAAATTCCTGGCCGGGCTCGACTTGCCCTTAATCGGCAGCAATGAACTCTTGGCCACTCTTTTATACTTTGCCGTTGGCGCAATTTTAATTTATTTGGGCATTAATCCGATTGCTAAAATTGATTTTTGGTCTTTGATAATAATAATTCTGATTTTTGGAGCAATTTTTGTCAGCAGCTCCTCCGGCTTTAAAATAGAAAATCTTTTTACTAAAACAGATTTCAGCAAAATCTTTTTGCCATACGGCCCGATTCTTTTTTCTTTGTGGGGAGCTTCGATGATTCCCGAGATTGAAGAAATGCTCGGCAAAAACAAAAAAACCCTAAAAAAAGTGATTATTGCTTCGCTGATATTCACGGCCGTAGCTTACTTCGCTTTCATTTTCCTGGTGCTCGGCATTTCCGGATCAAAAACTTCAAGCGATGCCATTTCCGGCTTAAAGGGCTTTATCAGCAATAAAGTTTTAGGCCTTGGCCTGGGGTTAGGGCTAATGACCACTTTTACCTCTTTTATTGCTTTGGGCCTGACAATCAAAAAAGTATTTGCCTATGATTTAAAAATAAAACCAACGGCTGCTTTTGTTTTAAGCTGCAGCGTTCCTCTTATTCTTTTTCTTTTGGGATTTCAGGATTTTCTCAAAGTAATTGGTTTTGTCGGCGGAATCATGCTCGGCATGGAAGGCATTTTAATCCTGCTTATGTATAAAAAAATAAAGCCTGGAAAAATGGCTTTGGTTTATCCTTTAATCTTGGTGTTTTTAGGGGGAATATTATACGAAATAACTAGTTTTTTAAAGTAGGGTCATGGCCATATTCTATATTTTTATATTCATTATTTCTTCTTGTCTGCTGGCTTTTTCCGGAACCCTGGTAGTTGACAGCTTGATCGGCATTGCCAGGCGCTTGAAATGGCGGGAATTTGTGGTTGGCTTTTTTATCATGGCTATTGCCACTTCTGCGCCAAATCTCTTTGTCGGCATCAATGCGGCTTTGAGGGGCATTCCCCAGCTTTCTTTCGGCGATGTGGTTGGCGGAAACGTAGTGGATCTGACCCTGGCCCTAGCCTTGGCAGCTTTGGTAGTCAAGGGCAAGGGCATTCCGGCTGAAAGCAAGATGGTCCAGACAAGCTCTTCGTTCACTATCTTGATTGCCTTTTTGCCGCTTTTGCTTTCTTTTGATGGAAAACTGGGGCGGGTTGACGGCTTGATTTTAATCCTGGCTTTTTTAATTTATGCTGTCTGGCTTTTTGCCACTGAAGACAGGTTCCATAAAGTTTACAAAGAAGAGCAAAAAAAACAAAAACTTTGGAAAAGCATTTTCTTACTGGTCTTGAGCATTGTTTTGCTGATAGTCGGATCTCAGGGAGTAGTCAGCTCATCTTTCTTTTTCGCCAAGGCTCTGGGGGTTCAGATCGGCATGATTGGCATTTTAATTGTCGGCCTGGGCAATGCTTTGCCGGAAATCTATTTTGGCATTGTTTCTGCCAGAAAAGGGGAATCCTGGCTAATTTTGGGAGATTTAATGGGAAGCGTCATTAATTGCGCCACTCTGGTTTTAGGAATCGTGGTTTTAATTTCACCAATAACCATTACTGACTTTTCCCCGTATTTAATAGCCAGAATATTCTTAATAACTTCTGCGGTTTTCTTTTTAATATTCATAAAATCAGACAAGAAGATCAGCCGCCGGGAGGCCTATATTCTACTTGGAACTTATATTATTTTCTTGATGTCTGAGATTTTCCTGAGGCACTAAAAAGCTTGAAATCTCGAATAAACTCTGCTAAAATATGCCTATGTCCACGCTTTATCTTATTTTAATATCTGCTCTTGCTGTTATTGCCATCAGCCTGGCGACTGTGATTTTTTTCTTACTACGCAAAAAATCTCCGGATAAGAACGAATCTCTCCTTCTGCTCCAGCAACAGATAAATTACCTTAGCCAAGCCATGGACAACCGGATGGCAGAATCGACAAAAGCGATTCAGACTCAATCCAATCAAAGCTCAAAAATATTAAGCGAGGTAAGCGAAAGGCTTGCCCAATTGGATTCGACTAATAAACAAGTCGTCAATCATACCGAAAAAATACTGGAACTGGAAAGCATCTTTAAAAACCCGAAGCAAAAGGGGATAGTTGGAGAGTTTCTGCTGGAAAATCAGCTTAAAAATGTTTTTCCCCCCGGCCAATATTTAATCCAGTACAAACTGGGCATTGATGAAAAAACAAGCAAAGAATTGATTGTGGACGCGGTTATTATAGTTGATAAGAATAAAATGATTCCGATTGACGCTAAGTTCTCCGCAGACAACTACAACCGCATCGTTAATGAGAAAGACCCTCGTCAAAGAGAAGAACTGGAAAAATTATTTATTCAGGATATGAAGAACAGAATTGATGAAACCGCAAAATATGTCCAGCCGACAAAAGGAACAATGGATTACGCCCTGATGTTTATTCCGGCCGACCGGATTTATACCGATCTGCTTGATAATGAGATTGGCGGGGTAATCAAAAGCAATACCCGGAACCTGATTGACTATGCTCATGAGAAAAAAGTTCATATTGTTTCTCCGACAAGCTTTTACGCAATTCTGATGACAATATTGCAAGGCCTAAACAGCTTTAAGATAAGTGAATTTGCCCAGGAAATAAAACAAAGGGTTGAATTTCTTTCAAAACATATTGCCAGCTACGAAGAATATATGAAAAAATTGGGAAGCAACTTAGGCACAACGGTTTCCTCCTATAACAACGCCTATAAAGAGTTTGGCAAGATCGATAAGGATGTTGCCAGGATTACTGATGGAAAACCCAAGGCCGATGTTAAACAATTGGAAAGACCATTGAACAACGAATAGGTTTGTGTTAAATTAAAATATATGATACTAGCAGTGATAAAAACCGGGGGTAAGCAGTATTTAATTTCCCCGGGACAAAAATTAAAGATAGAGAAAATAGAAAAAGCGGCTGGAGAAGAAATCGTTTTTGACGAAGTGCTTTTATTTAGCGATGGCAAGAAAATTGAAATTGGCAATCCTCTGGTAGCAACGAACGTTGCAGTTGTTGTCAAAGCCAAAGTCATTTCCCAAGGCAGGGCGGAAAAAGTGACTTCCATTAAGTTCAAGCCTAAAACCAGATATAAAAAGAAGATTGGCCACCGCCAACCCTATACCGAAATCGAGATTGAAAGTATTAATTAAACTTCTTTCCTGGATTCCAGGGCTGAAGACAGGGTTTCTTCGTCGGCATACTCAATTTCAGCTCCGATCGGTAAGCCTTTAGCCAAACGGCTTACTTTTATATTTAACGGCGCCAGCTCCCTTTCAAGGTAAAGAGAAGTGGCTTCCCCTTCAGTCGTATAGCTTATAGCAATGATAACTTCCTTAAAGCTGGCGTTGATTAAACCAAAGCTGGCTGGCTCTTTTATTCTTTTTAAAAGATTTTCAAGCATCAGCCTTTCGGTCTCTCTTTTCTTTAAAGGAGAAAGCAGGCCTCCCAAGATAAAATAAAAGCCTGAGTATTTCCCGGTTTTTTCCAAGAGAAGCAAATCTGTTTCTTTCTCAACCACGCAAAGCAAACTTTTGTCCCTAAGCGGATTTGAGCAAATCGAACAAAGGTCTTGTTTTAATTTTGGCTCAAACGGATTGTGGCAGAATTTGCAGATTTTGATTGATTTCTTTAAGTCTGCCACCACATCCAGAAATTCATTAATCTGAAAATCCTGTTTTTTTAAAAGATAGAAAACAAAACGCGAGGCGGTTTTCGGCCCCACGCCCGGGAACTTTGAAAAAAGCTCAATTAACTCTTGAATCTTTGGAGGATAATTCATATTTTTAATTTCGAGTGAAACGAGAAATCAAGGTTTTGTTCCTTAATTTCGAGTGAAACGAGAAATCAAGGTTTTATTCCTTAATTTCGAGTAAAACGGGAAATCAAGATTTTACATTATATCAAGTACTCTCTTTCTTCTTTGGCCAAGTTCCTGAAACTGACAATTTGTTCGTTAAAGTAAAGGCTGATTTTGCCGACCGGGCCATTGCGGTGCTTGCCAATGATAATATCGGCAATGTTTTTCCTCTC